>Ga0209204_1001295_pt1 | contig 23946 bp, 17 predicted proteins | sample AD_JPNMR2_MetaG_FD_184425 | JGI IMG/M metagenome (GOLD analysis project Ga0209204, IMG submission 184425) | Active sludge microbial communities of municipal wastewater-treating anaerobic digesters from Japan - AD_JPNMR2_MetaG (SPAdes) (version 2) | ecosystem: Engineered > Bioreactor > Anaerobic...
GGTAAAAAGATTTTACTGGTGGACGATGTGCTATTTACAGGGAGGACTATCAGGGCAGCCCTTGATGCACTTACAGATCTGGGAAGACCGGCACTGGTGAAACTGTTTGTTCTTATAGACAGAGGGTATAGAGAACTTCCCATAAGTGCTGATTTTGTGGGGATGTCGGTTAAGACAAAGAAAAGCGAGATGGTAGAGGTAAAGGTAAAGGAGATAGATGGTGTTGATGAAGTTTTAGTTGTGGAGAGAAAATGAAGTGGACACGGAAAGACCTGATAGGTTTAGAAGAACTCACAAAGGATGAGATAGAGACAATTCTTGATATGGCAGTTTCCTTTAAGGAGGTAAGTACCCGCCGTGTTAAGAAGGTTCCACCTTTGAGGGGAAAAACTGTGGTCAACCTTTTTTTTGAGCCGAGCACCCGCACAAGGACATCTTTTGAACTTGCAGCAAAGCGGCTTTCTGCAGATGTGTTGAGTTTTGATGTATCCACATCCAGCATATCAAAAGGAGAGACCATAACAAATACTGCAAAGAATATAGAAGCAATGAAGGTGGACTGTTTTATTGTGAGACATTCTATTGCAGGTGCCCCAAAGATTATAGGACAGAGTGTCTCCTCAGCAGTGATAAATGCAGGCGATGGTTGTCATGAACATCCCACACAGGCACTGCTTGACCTTTTTACGGTAAGGGAAAGGATAGGGAAGATAAAAGGTATTAAGATAGCAATTATCGGGGATATACTTCACAGCCGTGTTGCAAGGTCAAACATCTGGGGGTTTACAAAGTTAGGTGCAAAAGTATTTGTTTGTGGACCACCTACAATTATCCCTGTTGAAATAGAAAAGATGGGGGCAAAACTAACCTACTGTATTGATGATGCATTAGAGAATGCAGATGTGGTTTATCTTTTGAGATTACAGAGAGAAAGGCAGAAAGAGAATTTTCTTACATCCCTCAAAGAATACAGCAGCTATTACGGTATAGACGAAGACAGATATGAAAAGATATTAAAAAACGGTTCATTCATTATGCATCCAGGTCCAATGAACAGAGGTGTAGAGATAAGGTCGGATATTGCTGAAAGAGACAGGTCTCTTATACTGGAGCAGGTTACCAATGGGATTGCAGTAAGGATGGCAGTTTTATATCTTACCATAGGGGCAAGGGGATGACAAACCTGAAACTTTCTGAAGGTATTGATTATGAAAAGGTATTAAATGAGGAGCAACTTCGTATTGTAAAGGAAGGAGAAGGTCCCTGTCTTATTCTCGCAGGACCCGGGTCAGGGAAAACGAGGGTTCTTGTATACAGGGTATGCTGGTTACTTGAAAAAGGTTTTCCCCCATCATCAATACTGCTTGTCACATTTACCAATAAGGCAGCGAGAGAGATGATAACAAGGATGGAGAAACTCCTCGGTTCATATCCTGGAGGACTGTGGGCAGGGACATTCCATCATATAGCCAATGTGTTGCTGAGAAGATACGGGCAGGTTTTGGGTATCTCTTCAAATTATACCATTATGGATGAAGAAGATAGTATCTCGGTTCTTAAGAAAATTACAGGAGAGCCAGATACTATGGAAGGATTTCCTAAACCTGCCGATATAAAAAAGATATTCAGTTTGTCTGTTAATACGGTTGAGAGCATTAAGGATGTTGTAAACACTAGATTTCCTGACCATTCTTCCTTTATACACCGACTTGAAACAATATGGAGCAATTACCAGAAGACAAAAAGAAGGCTTAACCTTATGGACTATGATGACCTTCTACTTTTCTGTTATAAATTGCTTAAAAATGAAAGAACTGGTTCTGTGATATCAGAAAACTTCAGATACATCCTTGTGGATGAATACCACGATACAAATAGATTACAGTCACTTATCCTTTATCAACTTGCCAGGGTTAACAGAAATATAATGGTAGTGGGGGATGATGCCCAGAGTATTTATTCTTTCAGGGGAGCAACAGTAAACAACATTATGGAGTTTACGAGAATCTACCCTGGCGCAAAGATATTCTATCTTGATATAAACTATAGAAGCACTCCACAGATTCTTGATTTTGCCAATAAAAGCATACTCAATAATCATATAAGATATCCCAAAACATTGAAAAGTGTAAGGGAAACAGGGGTAAAACCCGTTGTTGTTAAATGTTACAGTCCCAGAGATGAGGCGCTTTTTGTTTCTCAGCGCGTGTTTCAACTGCTCAATAGCGGCATTAATCCAAAGGATATTGGTATCCTTTTCAGGTCAAGATACCAGGCAGCAGAACTTGAAATAGGGCTTTCAAGATTGAAAATTCCATATATTGTAAGGGGTGGCTTGAGGTTTTTTGAGCAGGCGCATATAAAAGATATTATGGCATATTTCAGGGTGGTTGAAAATATAAGGGATGAGGTCTCTTGGAGGCGGTTATTCGTCCAGACAGAAGGCATAGGGAGTAGAACAGCAGACAGATTGATACCGTATATTTCCGTTATGAACAGCATGGATGAAATTATGGAAGGGATGGAAAAAGGAGACCTTGATATAAGGGCATCCAGTAAACTCAAGGCACTCCTTGCGCTCCTTAAAAAGATACAGAATATAAAAAGCATACCGGCAGGTATTAAACTCATAATGGATTCAGGATATTATGACTATATTGCTAAAAAATATAAAGATGAGACTGAGAGATATCAGGATATAGAGATGCTTAAAGAAATTGCCTCTGCCTATTCAAATCTTACTGATTTTATATCCGAGGCATCTCTACAGGAATACTCAAAGGGAGAACAGATAGAAAAATCTTCTCCACTGGTGCTTTCCACAATACATCAGGCAAAAGGGCTTGAGTGGAAGATTGTGTTCATCATAGGTGTTTCAGCCAACCACTTCCCGCATCCTTCTTCTACAATGGATATACAGGCACTTGAAGAAGAAAGAAGGATATTCTATGTCGCAGTAACAAGGGCAAAGGAAGACCTCTACATTACCTACTTTACCAGGGACTTTTATAGAACATTTAGGGGCGACAGGTCCCTTTTTCTTGAAGAGATACCGGAATATTTATATGAAAAGTGGAACTTCTAATGGTAAAAATTTTAACACTCCTTATATTTTTTATTGCGTATGCAGGTATAGTTATAAAAAGAGAAAAGGCGCTTTACTTTGTATATGGTGCCATCCTTCTCTTTTTAATAATAGGTTCTACAGGGTTGTCAGATATTCCGCGATTACTCAATTATAATGTTTTAGGTATCTTTCTCGGAACCAGTATTCTTTCTTTCCTTTTTGCCTTCTCAGGTATCCCTGCTTTTATGGTGGCTTATGTTTCTGAGAAGAGACATCCCGTATGGTTTGTATATCTGGGTATATGTATTATTACAGGCATTATATCAATGGTTGTGGAAAATATTGCCACAATTATGATAATGGCTCCTGTTGCACTTGAACTGGCGAGAAGGCATAGAATAAACCCTGTGCCTCTTATAACGGGTATGGCTATTTCAAGTAATCTTCAGGGCTGTGCAACAATGGTTGGAGATAGTCCGAGTATTATACTTGCAATGGAATCAGGTATGAACTTCAATGACTTCTTCTTTATGTCTGCCGCAAAATTTTCTCTGACAGCGGGTAGACCGGGCATATTCTTTTTTGTCCAGATAGGGGCGGTGGCAAGTTTTTTTGTCCTGTACCTTTTTTTCAGAAGAGAAAAGGGGATAATGGAACCGCTACCGGAGAAGAAGGCAATAAAGTCATATATACCACTTTCTTTAATTATCTTTATGCTGGTTTCACTTGCAATCAGTTCTTTTTTTGGCGATGGATTCAGATACTTTCCTGCTGTAATATGTCTTTTCTACGCTGCCTGTGGACTAGTATGGTTTTTTATAAAAGAGAGAGAAGAAAAGTTTGAGCTTAAACATATTGACTGGGAAAGTTTCTTTCTGCTTGTAGGTATCTTTATCCTTGTTGGAACACTGAAAAATATGGGTTTTATTGAGGATATTGCGGTTTTTCTTCAAAAGACAGGTGGTAAAAATCCATTTATTCTTTACAATATTATTATCTGGGGTTCTGTGTTTGTATCTTCTTTTGTGGATAATATACCCTATACAATGGCAATGATTTCAGGCGTACAGATACTCTGCCAGCGGTTGTCATTAAATCCCTATGTATTCTTATTCGGGCTTTTACTCGGAACCTGCATAGGTGGGAATATCACACCCGTTGGTGCAAGCTGTAATGTGGTGGGTGTGGGTTTACTTAAGAAAAACGGCTATAAGGTCTCCTTCAAAGATTTTGTTAAAATCGGTTTTCCGTTTACAATATTAGCAGTACTGGCCAGTACCCTTTCTATGTGGACGATATATAGTGTTAAGTAGCGAGAAAAGGCAATGTTTAAACAGAAGGTAGATTATAAAAATAAGAAAGAATTTGAAGAGGCGATTTTAATAGAGAAAAAGAGGGGGACTTCTGATTTAGAGATCGGCAAAAAATATGGGGTTACATTTAAATATATTGAGCAAGTTATCACTCGTTCTCAAGGAGTTAATATAAGTGCTTTTAAACTGCATAAAGAAATAAAAAGATTTTATCCTGAAGATTTCAAAGAAGAACATACCACCGTCTGGAGTTTTAAAAAGAGAGGGAATTGGGCAACTCACAGTGGTGAGTATAGGGGGAATTGGTCTCCTTATATTCCAAGAAATGTAATTCTAAAATATTCAAAACCAGGAGAGTTGGTTTTAGATTACTTCTGTGGAGCAGGAACTACCGCTATAGAATGTAAACTTTTAGGGCGGAGATGCATCGCACTTGATATTAATGATAAGGCAATTGAGATAGCAAAGAGGAATACAAGTTTTGATATAAAAAATGATCAGTTATTTCTACTCGGGGAAAATGAGTGTAATACCTACGAACCCGAGTTATTTGTAGGGGATGCGAGGGACTTATCTTTTTTAAAGAACTCTTCTGTGGATTTAATCTGTTCCCATCCCCCTTATGCTAATATCATTCATTATACCAATTCAAAAGAAGGAGACCTATCATTTCTGGATATAGATGATTTTTTAGTGGAGATGTTAAAAGTCGCAAAAGAAAGTTATAGGGTGTTGAAGCCTGGCCGAAAGTGTGTCATTTTAATAGGGGATCTCCGCAGAAAAAAACATGTGATTCCACTGGGATTTAAACTTATAGATGTTTACTTAAAAGCAGGTTTTATGCTTAAAGAACTTGTTATTAAAAGACAGCATAACTGTAAAACAACAGGTTTCTGGTATAAAAATAGTATTAAGCACAATTTCCTTCTTTTATCTCATGAGTATCTGCCAATCTTTGAAAAACCTGCAACACACACCTGTTCAATCGTAAAAGAGGAAAAAATTGATTATAATTTACCGGTTCCTACTTCAGAAAAACCTATTTTTAAAAAAAGATTGGATGAATTTGAAACTACAACAGTGTGGTTATTCCCGGAGAAAGATTTTGAATATATATTAAACAAAAATGTAATTGATAGGTATTCAAAAAACAGAAATTATTCAATTATAACCTTTGAATCCGAAGGTAATGTAAGTTTAAAAGATAAACAAAAAGGAAGGGACCTTCTTTTCATTAAATCTCCTTTTTTAAAGGATATCCATTCCTGTTTGGAAGTGGAATATTATCTAAAACAGATAGAAAATATTGTAGATCAAGGAGTGCCACATTTAAATAATGGAGGATTTCTTGTCATCCAGACAAGAGACGTAAGGGTTAATGGGTATATAGAACCTCTTGCTAAAAAGATTGTAGATATGTTAAAACACGACAATCTATGGCTTAAAGAAATAATAGTTGTGACTTATGAAAATTTGAATTCAGAAAATCAAAAATCGGAAGAATATTTAAAAATAGCACATCAGTATCTCTTAGTATATGAGGTTAAAAAATGAGAAAAGTTCTTATTTTTTTGAAATCTATTTTTTATTATCTGATGGCATCTTATAAAATATGGAGAGTTAAAAAATTACAGGAAGATGACCTTATTTACACAACTGCAACAAATATTCAGATCGGAGTCTATCCTGGTAAAAAACCCGAATCTCCCTATGACTTTATTGTAAAGTTTAGAGAACCTAATAAAAGAGAACGCACTCCTGCTCATATTCATTTAATAGTTGAAATGTATGTAAAATATGCTTATAATCCTTTGCTTACTCTTCGATTGAAAGAGCATATTTTAACAATGTTTAATTCAATAAGTCCAATAAATACCTTTCCTCCAGCACTTCAGTTTTTTAAACCAGAACATATTGAACCATTTAAAGAATTAGATAAAGTAGGAGAGTTCACAGTAGAATTTCTACTTGTCATAACAGAACTACTAGCCATACAGGAGAAAACAAATTATCCGAGTGGCTCTTTGACAGAAAGTCTTTATGAGGACTTCGGAGTAAAAGATAGGTTTTCTGTAATCCAAAAAGCAGTATTGAAAAGATTAAGATAAAGGGTATTTTAAAAATAAGGAGGGACAGAAATGATTGAGATAAGGCGTGCGATAATAAGTGTCTCTGATAAGAAGGGTATCGTTGAACTTGCAGATTTTTTGAGTAAGAAGGGCGTTGAAATTATCTCAACAGGTGGAACTGCAAAGGCATTGAGGGATAGTGGAATAAAGGTAAAGGATGTATCAGAGTTTACCGGTTTTCCTGAAATACTTGACGGCAGGGTGAAAACCCTCCATCCAAGAATTTATGGCGGCATACTTTCAATAAGGGACGATAAAGAACACCAGAAGCAGATGAAAGAAAATGACCTTGTCCCCATAGACCTTATCGTGTGTAATCTCTATCCATTTGAAGAGACACTTAAACGGGGTGCATCCCATAATGAGATTATTGAAAACATAGATATAGGCGGTCCTACAATGATACGTGCTGCTTCAAAAAACTATAAATATGTCTGTGTGCTTGTAAAACCAGAACTCTATGCAGAGTTTATAAAGGAAATGGAGGAAAATAATGGTTGTGTGAGTGAAGATTTTTCATTCAGGTGTGCTATGGAGGTATTCAGGCATACATCAAGGTATGACTTTGCTATTGCATCATATTTTTCAAAGAAGGTAGAAGGAGAAAAACCACTGCCTGATGAGATGAACATACGGCTTATAAAGGTGCAGGACTTAAGATATGGAGAAAACCCTCATCAGTTAGCCGCCTGGTACAGATTTTCTGATAAAGAATTTCCACGACAGCAGTTTCAGGGCAAGGAACTTTCATTCAATAACCTTCTTGATATGGAGGCAACCTATATACTTGTAAACCAGTTTTCCCTTCCTGCCTGTGTTATAGTCAAACATACAAATCCCTGCGGTGTTGCTGTGGGGAATGATTTGTCCACCGCTTACGAAAAGGCGCTTGAGACAGACCCGTTAAGTGCCTTTGGAGGTATTGTGGGATTTAACAGGAAGGTGGAAAGAAAGGTTGCTGAAAAGATAGTGGAAAGGTTTTATGAAGTTGTCATTGCACCTGACTATGATGAGGATGCTCTTGCTGTATTAAGAAAAAAGGAAAACTTAAGGGTGATAAAAAGCCCGACAGATATAAAATTGAGGTACGACTTTAAAACACTGAACGACGGACTACTTGTCCAGACACCAGACGATAAGGAATTTGAGAAACTTGAGGTTGTGACTAAAAGAGCGCCTGACGAAAAGGAGATGACAGCCCTTAAGTTTGGATGGACTGTATGTAAGTTTGTAAAGTCAAACACCATAGTGCTTGCCACAGAGAACCAGACCACAGGAATTGGTGCAGGGCAGATGTCAAGGTATGACTCTGCGAGGGTTGCTGTAATGAAGATGAGGGATAACTTCAAGAAGGAGATAAAGCCCCTTGTCTGTGCTTCTGATGCATTCTTCCCATTCCCTGATAGTATAGATGTTTTGAAAGAGGCAGGGGTGAGTGCCATTATCCAGCCAGGAGGTGCATTGAAAGATAAAGAAGTAATTGCTGCCTGCGACAGATACGGTATTGCAATGGTGCTGACGGGTATGAGGCACTTCAAGCACTGAAAAGTGACTGGAAGATTAATGAAAACAGATATAGATGTAAGAATTTTACTCTGGTCAACAATAGGATTCTTTGCAGGCATATATCTTTTTTTAAATGGCTTCAGAAGATTATGGGAAAAGCGGCTTATCCAGAATATACCCACTTCAAAGATTCGTTCCATAGCAATGGGACAGGTTGAAATTCAGGGTACTGCAATTGCTGATGTTCTCCTTACAGGACCATACACAAAATCTCCCTGTGTCTTTTTCCACATCATTGAGGAACACCTTGTAAGAACAAAAGATTCAGCACGATGGGTTAAGGACCTTGATGTAAAGTCAGACATTCCATTTTTTGTTCAGGACGATACAGGTTCGGTTATGGTAGACCCTTCAGGAGCGGAGACAGACCTTCCGTTAAGATATACGAACATAGAAGGAAACAGGAGATATAGAGAATGGAACCTAATGGATAAAGAGCCTGTCTATGTTCTTGGCACTGCAAAAAGGGTGGAGGGAATAGAGGAAAAGATACAGAGTGAGGTAGAGAGACGGATACAGGAAATCATAGAAAATCCCGAAGAGAAGATAAAACTGGACATCAATAAAGATATGTGGATAGATGAGAAAGAGTGGGAGATTGCAAGGGAAAAAATCAAAGAACAGGTGAAGAAGGACTTTGAAGATGTTAAAAATAACCTTCAACAGAGCAGTCATAATATACCAGGACACCTTCAGAATATAGTGATAGGCAAGGGTGAACTGGACAGGCACTTTCTTATATCAAATAAAAGCGAAAAAGAACTTGTAAACAGTTATAAATACAGGGTATTTTTCAGCATCTTCGGCGGTGTTGTACTTTCTCTGGTATGCCTGAAAATACTTATTTATTATATTTTCAAAATTATTATAAAATAGGGATTGAAAAAGAGGAGGAAAAAATGGGAATGATTATAATTGCGTTTGTGGCATTTGTAGTAATAGGGATTTTTCTGTATTTTGTGAGTATCTATAACGGACTCATAAAACTCCGCAGGGATATAGACAAGAACTGGTCCAATATAGATGTGCTTTTGAAACAGAGGCACGATGAGATAACAAAACTTGTAAAGGTATGTGAAGGGTATATGAAGTATGAAAGGGAGACCTTAGAGAAAATAGTGGGATTAAGAACAGAGTATCTTAAAGCCAGTTCAGTTGAAGATAAGGAAAAGATAGATACAGCAATCACAGGTGCGCTAAAAACCATCTTTGCAGTCGCTGAAAGTTATCCTGACCTGAAGGCAAACAACAACTTTATACAATTGCAGAACAGAATCAGCGAGATAGAAAATATGATAGCGGACAGAAGGGAACTTTATAATGAGAGTGTCAATGTCTACAATATAAGGATTCATCAGATACCGGATATGATTGTAGCAGGGATGCTTAACTACAAAGACAGGCCGCTTTTTGAGGCAACACCTGAAGAGAAAAAAGATGTGGATATAAAATTTGAATTTCCAAAGTAAACGGAGGATAAGAAGATGAAAAGAAAAATTTTACTTTTTATCTTTCTGCTGACAACAATACTTTTTGCACAGACTCCCTTACCAAAACCGCCTAAAAAGGGAAAGATACCGCCGAAGCCCCTTCCTGAGAAAAAGACACTGGAAGTTCCTCAATCTCCGCAACCGCAGTTTGAGGAATTTAAAGAACTTACTCCCAAAAAGACCATAGATATAAACCGATTGAGATTAGGACACAGTTTTCCGAATATACTGAAGGGTATGTATATCACTGTGGATGAAACCAGAGGCAATGTCTATCTTACAGGGATTTTAACAAATGATATTTATGAGGTGTCCTGTAATACAGGTAAGGTTCTTCGTTCTTTTGATACAGCACTCAGTGGTAAACATTATGTAAGATTGGCAGTTGAACCGGTGTCCAGAACTCTTTTTTATATAACAACAGATGGAGAAGTTATCTCTTTTGACCTGAAAACAGGGACGAAAAAGGGAAGATATTCCTATCCGGGAGTGAAATCTGGAGGAAAGCAGGAAAAACTTATATTTCCTGAGGCAATGATTGATAAAAACTCAAATCTACTTCTGCTTCTCTGCAGGGATGAAAACTCAATATATGTTTTTGATGATAATCTAAAACTGGTGAAAAACATAAAATTTCCTGATGTTCCCATCTCTTTCTCCTGGTCGGACTTTTACAGTTCTGTGGTTGTCTCCTCAGGGCAGCAGAACAGCCCTGTATTAAAATTTTCAAAGTTAGATGTAAGCACTGGCGCTATAAATGAGATACTTTCTGTAAGAAGGGTAAAACCTGAAAAAGAATTCACAATAGATGAGAATGGGAATTTTTATCTGCTCGGACAGGTACTCTGCTGTATTGACAGTACAGGAAAGGAGATGTGGAACACAAGGATGACAGATATACCTGAAGCAATGGTATGTTATAACGGTAAAATTGCACTGATATTCAAGGATGGTCATTCTGGAAGAAATGAAGGGGGTAAACCATCCTGTGTGGACTTCTACGGAACTAAGGATGGCAAGTATATATCCACAGCAACCGTCCGTTTTGAAGCACAGAATATAGCACTTGATAGAGTACATAACCGCCTATGTGTTGGTAATGGTGGGGATGCAAGTGTTTCAGTTATTGACTGGAATACAAGGACACTGACTGCTACGTACAGGGTTGCTTCTTCTTCAGAAGAGGTAATATACAATAAAGCGACAGAAGATGTGTATATTATGAACCGGCTTGGAGGAAGTGAGATATACAGATATAACCTCAAAACAGAAAAGTTTGATACACTTATTGCCGGTAGCTGGCCTGTGGATATGGCTTTTTCTCCTTCAAGAAAAAAGTTGTATGTTATGAGTCACTATGAGGCGAATATATATGTAGTGGACACTGAAAAATTTGAGGTTGTTGATACAATATCTCTGGGGATAGTCGGTTCAAAGTCAGATACAATGAGTTATATGGCATTTAACGACACATCAGGAGTTATTGCAGCCGGTTTTCCTGAAACAGCAGACCTTGTAATACTTAACGTAGATACAAAGGATAGTATAAAAATAAAGCCTGAAGGAGCAACGCCGCTATTTGATGAAGGTCCAGGACAGTGGCATATCCAGATATCAAATGACGGAAAATACATTCTTCTTTATATGGATAAACAGGGGGTTCTGGTTCAGTATGATACACGTGGACAGGAGATTGCATCTGTTCCCGTATCACTCAAGCCCAAGACGTATAATCAGGAGATATTCAGGATTTTACCATCAACAGGTCAGATATATCTTGGCTCTTATCCCATAAGTTTAAATCCTTTAAGTGCAGGAGAACCAAACAGGTTTGTCCACAGGGTTCTTGATGTGAAGGGAGATATTTTATATGGCAACCGCCTTGAGAAGACAGGAGAAGAGACACTTGTTTTAGTGGATACAAAAAAGAATAAAATTATTCAGGCATATAAGATAAATAAGAGCAGGACAATTCCCAGTAACTGTTATTTTGACACAGGAGAAGGCAGGTATTTTGTAACAGATATGCCAGATGCAAAGGTCTATATGTTTGAAATCCCTGTTAGTTTAAGATGATAGAAATTTTATAGAGAAAATGGGTAATACAGCAGAAAAAAAGGGATTTATTATCCCGGTGGAAAGGTGGCCAGCATCTTTCAGATATGTTTATCACAATAAAGGTGAGTATGTTAATGACCACTGCATCTTCAAACACAAGAATGTTTATCATCTTTACTATATATCAGGCGAAGTGGGAAAGGGATGTTATGATATTGGGAATGAGATAAAAATAGGCCATGCAATAAGTAAGGATCTGTACCACTGGAAAAAGGTTGAAGATGCACTTGTTTACGACAGGAAACTTCCATGGGAAAACAGGGGTATATATGCCCCTTATGTGATTGAGTACCGGGGAGTATTCTATATGTTTTATAGCAGTCATAATATAGAAAAAGCGCAGTTTATGTGTCTTGCAACATCCATTGACCTTTATAACTGGCAAAAATCTCCATTTAATCCCATATTTCTACCTTCTACTGAATGGGCATTCTGGGATAAAAATTCTCCCTGTTCCTGCCGTGACCCGCACATAATATATGAAAAGAAATATGGCTTTTTGATGTACTATGTAGCGGATATGAAAAAAGACCCTACTCTCTCCTGTATTGCAGTTGCTTTCTCAGATGACCTTATTCACTGGCAGGATGCAGGTCCTGTCCTTATTAGAAAGCATTCTTTCTATGAAGGGACTGTTTGCAAGACAGAATCGCCCTGTGTGATTAAATATGAAGATAGATACTATCTCTTTTACCGACATGGAAATGGCACAAAGTTTTCAATATCTGATACTCCTTTAAGATGGGAAGGCAGGGATAGTTATTTCCTTGCCCCTTCCCATGCAAGTGAGATACTTAAATTCAATGGGAAATGGTACATAACAAGTTGTGGTAAACCCCTGAGGGATATTACATTAAGGCACCACAGAACAAAAGGATTATACATAGGAAAGATTGTGTGGAAGAGAGGTTTCCCCTTTGTTATTTAAAATATAAACCTGAAAGAGTTTAATAGATATCTATTGTAATGCCTGCTATGTTGCGTAAAAACAATAAGTAGCATATAATTATTCATCTACAGAGGAATTATTATGAAAGATAAGGTAATGACATTTCAGGATGTATGGAGAAAATTAGAAGATTACTGGATGAGAAAGGGATGCTTACTCTGGCATCCTTATAATGTAGAAGTTGGGGCGGGAACGCTTAACCCTGCTACTTTTTTTGGTATTCTCGGGGATAATAAGTGGAATGTAGTATATCTTGAACCATCGGTGAGACCCGCAGATGGAAGATATGGTGAGAATCCTGTGCGTCTTTATCAGCACCATCAGATACAGGTTATAATGAAGCCGCCACCTGATAAAATTCAGGAAATGTATCTTTTAAGTATTGAAACAATAGGCATAGATACATCACAGCACGATATAAGATTTATAGAAGATAACTGGGAAGCCCCTACACTTGGCGCATGGGGGGTTGGATGGGAAGTATGGCTTGATGGGCTTGAGATTACACAGTTCACATATATGCAGCAGGCGGGTGGTATTGACCTTTCTCCTCCTTCTGTTGAAATAACATATGGACTGGACCGTCTTGCAAATTTTATTCAAAAGAAAAAAAGTGTATATGAGTTACAGTGGAACAAAGATGTCCTGTATGGGGAGATACAGAAAGACAGAGAACGGGACTATTCTGTTTACAGTTTTGATAAGGCAGATAGTTCTTTACTTTTTGAGATATTTGACAGGTTTGAAAAAGAAGCAGAGAAATTATTGAAAGAGGATGTTTTATATCCTGCATATGATTATATACTGAAACTTTCTCATATTTTTAACCTTCTTGATGCAAGAAAGGCGATAAGTGTAAGCGAGAGAGTAAGATACATTGGTCGGGTAAGAAAACTTGCAAAGGTCTGTGCTGAACTTTACTTGAAGAGGAAAAATAATATAATAATAAGTGAAAAAATGTAGGGTGTTTGTAACTCTGGCCGGGATGGTGGAATTGGCAGACACGTACGTTTGAGGGGCGTATGGCGCAAGCCGTGGGGGTTCAAATCCCCCTCCCGGCACTTTCCTCTTCTTTGACAGGGATTTGAAGACACACGGCTTGATAGGGGTCTGGGGGAAGGTAATTTTCCCCAGGCATTTTGCGTCGGGGGGAGGACTAAATCAGGAAGGGGGAAACACCCCCTCCTGAGGAGCGAAGCGACGCCGTGGCGGGTTCAAATCCCCCTCCCGGCACTTTACTCTTCTTTGACAGGGATTTGAAAAGGGGTTCGGGGGAAAGGTAAAAGGCATAGGCATACCATTTAAGATGTGTTGAATATATCTCGCAGGCTGAAGTCTGCGGCTACCGTTGCCTTATTACTTATAACTTTTGCCTTTTGAGTTATTACTTATTACTTTTTACTTTTGCCTTTTAACTTTTTACTTTTGAGTTATTACTTATTACTTTTAACTTATTACTTTTGCCTTATAACTTTTGCCTTTTGAGTTATTACTTATGAATAAAAAGACACCTTTCTGGGAAGATATACTCATTATTCTTTCTATTTTTACTCTATGGCCTACAATATTACGTAGAGAAACAGTTTTCTCAAAAATTTTTATGGTCATATCTTTTATCCTTCTTGTATGGATACTGATAAGAAGAATGAAAAGAATGAGAGATGTCTCAAAATGAAAGCCCTTGTACAAAAATTTTTTCTGCTCTCTATTGTTTTTGTAATTGGATGTTCTGTAAATTCGGATGTTGCTTCTTCGCGTAAACTTATAACACAAGGGGATAGATATTTCTCTGAAGGAGAAATTGATAAGGCAATAGAAGTATGGAAACAGGCACTGGGTTATCAACAGAAGGCGGAACTGTATGAAAAAATAGTGATGGCTTATATAATAAAAAACCAGCTATCTGATGCAGAAGTATATGTCTCAAAAGGGTTGACTTATTTTCCGAATAATGTTAATCTTTTTTTTAATCTGGCACTTATAAGTTTTTATAATGAAGATTTTAACAGAGCGAGAAAGAATCTGGATAGAGTGCTGGAAATGAACGGATATTATCGCAATGCTCATTTTCTTAAAGGGTTGATGTATGAAAAGGAGGGAAATATTCCTGCGGCAAAAAAAGAGTTCGTTAATGAACTTAATGTCAATCCTGGTTCAAGAAGAGCATGGGAAAAATTAAGGGAGTTAAAGGATGAATAAAAGAATCTTTTATCTGCCTGCCATCTTCATCTTTTTTTTATACCAATCGTTTTTACATTCTGAAGGTCTCAACGAATATATAAGATTTTTTTCTTCTTTTTCTTCCCGGATGCCCGGAACAGAAGGACACAGATACTCAGCGGATTTCATAGAGAAGAAATTCAAGGAAGCGGGACTTAAAAAAGTAAAGAGGGAAGCGTTCAAATCTGTTATCCCTGTTGAAAAGTATGCCTATATTACTGTTGATAACAAGAAGATAGATATCCATTGTCTGTGGCCAAATCTTGTAAGGACATCCACTGTTCCTCCAGATGGGCTTACCGGGAAACTTATATATGGAGGCAATGGAGACCTGCGGAATTTAACAGGGAAGGATATAGAAGGCAACATTATTGTTCTTGACTTCGATTCAGGGACAAGATGGCAGACACTTGCCATGCTGGGTGCAAGGGCTTTCATATTCACAGATAAAGGCGATATAACACGGATTCAGGCAGAACAGAAGTTTGTAGATATTCCGGTTAATATTCCGAGGTTCTATGCTTATAAGAATAGCCAGACGATTATGGACCTTGCCAGGGAAGAAAAGGAAGTCAGGTTATCTGGAAGGATGGACTGGGAGAAAGTAACGGATTATAACATATATGGTTATCTTGAAGGCAGAGATAAGAAATTGAAAGATGAAGTTATTATATTGCAGGCGTATTATGACAGCATGGGTGTTGTCCCTGCTATTGCCAGTGGTGCATCCTCTGCCTGCGGGATATCAGCACTTCTGGATATTCTTGACTATTTCAGTGTAAATCCGCCTGCAAGGACGATAATTTTTCTCGCTACCTCCTCACATTTTGAGACAATGAGGGGGATAAATGAGTTTATCCAGAAACACCTGAGGAAGGAACCAATCTTCAGAAAAAGAATACCGGAAGAAGATATTATACAGCCAAAACTTTTCATAGGACTTGACCTTTCAGACGGTTCGGAAAGTTTAGGAATCTGGCATAATTCTTATGACTTTTATACCCAGAGGGTATTTGCGCCATATGGCAGAAAGTTTATGGAATATGCAGATAGGGTGAGCAGATATCTGGGGTATAAAACAGAAACGCCTCTGGTAAACGGGATAAGTCCGGAAAGAGGAATTATATGGCAGACATTCCTTCCTGAAAAAATCCGGACAGACGGTGAGTTGATAATCCTTTCTGGTAATCCTGCGATTTCGTTTATAACTGTTAATGACGGCAGATGGCGTGTTGATACCCCTGTGGATATTTATGAAAACCTGAACATTGGTAATATAACAAAACAGACATTATTTCTTAAAGAGATTCTGAAAATTGCAATTAATGACCCTGATTTATTCCCCGAGATTGATTTAGGATTGATAAAGGATAATCTTTATACACTTAATTCAAAAATAGTAACATTTGACCCTACCAAAAGTTTTGTTCCAAGCGAGCCTGTAGTTAACGCACTTGTGATACCAAGGTTACAGCCTGCTGGCACCGTAATACTGGGAAAGACATCCATAGGGGTTAGAAATACCCTTATAGGGATGACTGATGAAAAAGGAAAGGCTGTTTTTTCTTCACTTGGTGCGGGTAATACCATAACACTATCCGCTTTTTATATAGATGGAGATACAGGAGATATTGTTCTTTCTCCTGACCTCGGAGTAGGCGGAGCGGGGCAGTATCCTGTTCTGGTATCAATGGACTATAAAGAAAAGGACTGGATGATAGTGCTCTTTGAATCAAAGATGATTTCTCTTACAGGCCTCATAGACCCTCAGTATCTTGTTCAGTTAGATAAGATAGAAGTGCTTGATATGGCAAATAGTGTTCCAAATGAGTATGGATATTATCTGCAATATCCTGCATTTATCCCTTTTATGTGGACTTCCTATTCTGAATCTATGGGATGTGTATTTGCAAGGGAACATATGCGAATTAAGATTCTCGGACAGGCCGGACCTCTCGGTAAGCGCCTGCTTCTTTTAAATTCACAGGAAGGAAGTAAAGAGACATCAGAAGGGCTTGGGTTTGATGTGGGAAGTACGCCTTTTATATATAACACACCATACCAATCAGCCAGGGATATGATAATTCTTGATACATACAGAAGAGAGAACTTTGAGCAGTTCGGGATAAAAAACGAGCGTCTCGCAGAACTTCAGAAGGAATCCAGAAAATTATTAGAGAAAGCAGAGGTAGCACGACAGAATAAACAATGGTACGAATTTTTGAAGTATTCAAGACAGTCACAGGCGATTGAATGCAGGGCTTATCCCGATGTGAAAAATACAGCCAATGATGTTGTAAAAGGTATTATATTCTATTTTATGTTACTTCTTCCTTTTGCTTATTTTGGAGAAAGGCTGTTGTTCAATTTTGCAAAACTTGAAAAGAGAATTGCAGGCACTTTCGGTATCTTTATTGTTATTTACTGGATTATGCGGATAGTCCATCCTGCCTTCAAACTGACAAATGCTCCTGAGGTAATACTACTTTCATTTATAGTCCTTGCACTTTCTCTTATAGTGCTATCAATAGTGGCTTCAAAATTTGAAGAGCAGATGAAACATTTGAAAATGGAATCTTCCAGAGTATATGAAACCGACGTTGGAAGGGTTACAGCGACAGCGACAGCGTTTTCTCTCGGCGTTGCCAATATGAAGAGAAGGCCTATCAGAACCATGCTTACAGCCATCACATTAATCCTTCTTACATTTACAGTGCTTTCATTTACCTCTATCAAGTCATATATGAAGTATAACCAGATTGTAAGACCTTATAAACCACTCTACCAGGGAATTTTACTCAGAGACCGTTCATGGTCACCGCTTATGGAAACTGCACTGGAATATACAGAAAATGAATTTTCAGAGAATGGTATTATTGCACCCAGAGCATGGTTTGTCCTTGATGAACTCGGATACAGAACAGCTGTTGAGATAAAGTTCAGGGACAATGCTACATTTGCATCCGGTATCTTAGGGCTTTCTCCGCAGGAGATTACCCCTGTCAGAAATGCTATAGTAAAGGGGGAATGGTTCAGTGATGCTTACGAAAAATCAGTTATCCTTTCAAAGAAGACGGTTAAGGAACTTCATATAACAGATTCAGATATCGGTAACGCAAGGATATGGATATATGGCAGAGAATTTGTCTTAAAAGGGGTTTTTGATGAAAAGATACTCAATGAGATCAAAGACATGGATGACGAAAGGATTACCCCTGTTGATTTCTCGGTTCTGCCTGAAAGGGAAGTAGCGAAGATAAAAATGGAAAAGACGGCGCAGGTTTTTACATCACAGGCAAAACTGGAATCATTTGTTCATAACGAAGCGGAAAATATTGCTATACTTCCTTTTGGAACACTTATGAATATGAAGGGCACACTCCAGTCTATAGCAGTTAAATTTAACGATGAAGTTAATGGTAAAGGGCTTGTAGAGAGTTTTATATCAAAACTCGCAGTTATCATTTTTGCAGGGATTGGAGAGAAAACCTATGTATATAGCAGTATGGGACTTACATCCTTTTCCGGGATAAGCAACCTTATCATCCCCATTCTTATAGCTGCTCTGATAGTCCTCAATACTATGCTTGGTGCGGTCTATGAAAGAATAAGGGAGATAGGGACATATAGTGCTGTTGGACTTGCTCCAGTACATATCTCATCACTGTTTCTTGCAGAATCAATGGTGTATGCGGTTATGGGGTCTGTCGCAGGATATCTTTTAGGTCAGGTTGTTGCCAGAATTCTTATGGTGACAGGACTGTTAAAGGGACTGGTACTTAACTATTCTTCTCTTTCTGCTGTCTTTGCAACCCTTATTATATTTATCACGGTGATACTCTCAACGCTTTATCCTGCAAGAAAGGCAGCCCAGATGGCCGTGCCCGATGTGACAAGAAGATGGATACTTCCTGAACCAAAGGGTGATAACTGGGAATTTGAATTTCCTTTTACAGTTGCAGAAATTGAAGTCCTTGGACTTGCGACATTTTTAACTGACTATTTCAATTCCTACCAGGATGTCTCTCTGGGGAACTTTTATACGGGTGGAGCCGTACTCGGTTATGAGAAACTGCAATCAGGTAAAAACAGATATATTATAGATACAAATGTATGGCTTGCACCTTTTGATTTAGGAGTAAGCCAGCATCTTAAGGTAATAATGGAACCAATGGGACAGTATGAATTTTATACGATAAACCTCGGTATGATAAGGACAAGTGGAGAGTCCACTGACTGGAAACGGCTTAACAGAAGGTTCCTTGATGGAATAAGAAAACAGTTCCTTATCTGGAGAACTGTAAGCAGTGATGTTAAAAAGGAGTATGCAGAACAGGGCGAGAAGATTCTGAAACTTGTATGAATTAATAGAGTGGAATATTTACAAAGGATGAACAATGGCAGAAGAAAAGATAGAAGAAGTTGTACATTTTGAACCTGAGAAGATAGAACCGTTTCAGGATGGATTCAACATCAGGACGGTGGTAGCAGCCCTTTTTATCGGTTTCATTATGCTTCCCGGAGCAATATATTTAGGTCTTATTACAGGTGGTGGAATCGCGGGTGCTGCGCAGTGGGTGACCGTTATACTTCTTGTAGAAATAGCAAAAAGGTCTTTTATTGAACTAAAGAAACAGGAGGTTTACATTATATATATCCTTGCTGCATCCCTTGTAAGCGCAGGACTTGTTCTCGGAACAGCGGGGCTTACCCTTCAGGGGGGTGCATTCAGCGACCTGATATGGAAACAATATCTTATACAATCACCATATGCACAGTCGTTTAAACTTCATAAATATATGCCTTTATGGGCGGTGCCTCCTGCCAGTTCAGAGGCAATCTTGAAAAGGACATTTCTCAACCGTGCATGGGCAGTCCCTATACTTTTACTTATAATCCATAATGTTCTTTTCAGGATAAATAAGTTTACACTTGGATATACAGTTTTCCGTCTGACAAGTGATAGGGAAAAATTACCGTTTCCTATGGCACCTGTGGCTTCCGAAGGTGCTATTGCCCTTGCTGAGGTAAGTGGCAAGAAAGAGACCTGGCGGTGGAGGGTATTCAGTATTTCAGCTATGATAGGGGTTATATTTGGTGCTTTTTATGTGGTTATCCCCACTGTTACAGGGCTGCTTATGACAAAACCATTTCAGCTTCTGCCTATACCCTGGGTTGACTTTACAGCAAAGATGGGTGATATATTCCCTTCTTCAATGCTTGGTTTTATGACAGAACTGGGAGTGGTCCTTACAGGATTTGTACTTCCTTTCTGGGTTGTAACGGGCTCTTTTATAGGGGCGGTTCTGGCAAAAACCATAGGCAATCCTATCCTTTACCACGCGGGCATTATAAAAAACTGGCAACCAGGTATGACGGCCATACCCGCCAATGTGGCAACTAACCTTGATTTCTGGATAAATGCTGTTATTGCAGGTGGGATTGTGGTTGCTATCGTAGGCATAGCAAGGATGGTTATGACATTTTCAAAGGCGAGGAAAGAGAAAATTAGAAATCCAGAAAGCAAAGGGGAAAAACTTCCTGAAGGTAGAGGAGATTATCCTGTATATGTTGCCATAGGACTGTGGGCACTTTCAACGGTTATTTATATAGTTATTTGTAAGATACTTGTTCCTAAATTCCCTGTATTACTTTTTGTCTTTTTTGGCTTTATCCTTACGCCTTTCCTTACATATACATCTGCAAGGATGTTCGGTATCACAGGTGTTGCTGGAGGTATATCCTTCCCTATGGTCAGAGAAGGGACTTTCATATTGAGCGGATATAAAGGTGTGGATATATGGTTTGCGCCAGTACCATATTTTAACCATGGCGGGACTGCCCAGGAGTTCAAACAGCTTGAACTGACGAGAACAAAATTTACTTCCTGGTATAAGGCAGAATTTACCGCACTTGTTATTATGCTTTTCTGCAGTTTCCTCTTCTGGGCAATTATATGGAGGATGGCTCCTATACCCTCGTCAACCTATCCCTATGTTCAGAAGATGTGGCCCATGGATGCTATGTTTCAAGCACTGTGGGCTACAAGCACTGTTGAAGGAGGGAGAAGCTGGATGATAGAGGCAATAAAGTTTAAGTATATCTTTAATTCTTCCCTTATTGGTTTTATATTGTATTTTGCACTTCTGTTCTTTAAGGCACCGGTTAGTTTATTTTATGGAATTATTGGTGGGATGTCTATGTTGCCACATATGGCACTACCAATGTTTGCAGGAGCACTTCTTGGCAGATTTTACTTTGCGAAAAAGGTGGGACCTAACTGGAGAAGATATACCCCTATAATTCTTGCCGGATATTCCTGCGGTATGGGACTTGTAGGGATGGTCTCTATAGCAGTTGCACTTATTGCAAAGACCGTCTTCCAGATAATATTCTGATTAAGGCAAAAGTCAAAAGTAATAAGTAATAACTCAAAAGTCAAAAGTAATAAGGCAAAAGTAATAAGAAAGTAATAAGGCAAAAGTCAAAAGTAATAAGTAAAAACTGATTTTAGTTAGATTTCATGCTCTGAGAGATATTCAGGGATGATTATTTCACTTCCCTGGTTTTTCTCCCTTAAAGTGTTTGCAAATTCTAAAGAGGACTCTTCTTCCCCGTGTATTATAAATATTTTTTCAGGTGGTTTTGTAAACCCGTTTATCCACCGTAAAAGTTCTGTTTTACCTGCATGAGCAGAAAATCCGTTAATGTCTTTAATCGTTGCCTTCACATTGTACTCTTTGCCAAGTATTCTCACTTTTTCCGGTTTTTCAAGTATCTCCCTGCCAAGTGTTCCTTTTGCTTGATATCCCACAAAAACAATAGAGGACTCTTCTCTTGTTATATTTGTTATAAGATGGTGTTTTATCCTGCCGCCTGTGCACATACCTGAACCTGCCATTATGACAATAGAACCGGTTATATGATTGATGCTTTTGGATTCTTCAACGGTGCGGGTAAGTTTTAAGAGAGGAAAGTCAAAAGGAGAAACACCACCATTTATCATTTTCTGTGTTTTTTCATCAAGATAATCAGGATATTTAGCAAAAACCTCTGTAATATCTATTGCCATAGGGCTGTCAACAAACACAAGGATATGAGGAATAATGTCTTCTTTGAGGAACCTGCTTAAAAAATAAAGGATTTCCTGTGTCCTTTCTATAGCAAATGTCGGGATTATTATATTCCCCCCTCTTTTGACGGTGGTGTTTATTACATCAGCAAGTTCAAATCCTGCCTCTTCTTCACTTTTGTGGTCTTTATTTCCGTAGGTTGATTCCATAAAAACAATATCTGCTTCTTGAAAAAGGGTAGGGTCTTTAAGAACAGGTTTATCCCATCTTCCTATATCTCCTGAAAATATAAGTTTCTTTGTTTTTCCATCCGTATCTTTTATCTCAAATTTTATCATTGCAGCACCTAATATATGTCCTGCATCATGGAAGGATATATAAACATCCTTAAAAAGTTCAAAGGGATGCTCATAAGGATATGATTTTAAAAGAGGAAAAACACCTTTTGCATCATCAGCAGTATATAAGGGAACAACAGGAAAAGGTGATTTTCTCTCTTCTTTAAGATGCCTTTCTCTTTTTTTCTCCGCATCTGCTTCCTGTACCTTTCCTGCATCCAGTAAAGCAATTTTTGCAATATCAGCGGTTGGTTCGGTACAAAATATATTCCCCTTAAAACCATCTTTAACAAGTTTAGGCAGATGTCCACAGTGGTCCAGGTGTGCGTGGGTAAGTATAATTGCATCTATTGAAGAAGGTTCCACAGGGAATGATGCCCAGTTTCTATCTTTCAATTCTCTTTCCTGAAATAAACCGCAGTCAACCATAATCCGCCTGTCAGATATTTCAAGCAGAAACTTTGAACCCGTTACGTTCTTTACACCACCTAAAAATTTAACACGCATTTTTACCCCTTAGAATTGACAATACATCCTTAAAACTATAACATATCCCTTAAAAGACCACAAGGAGAAATGGATTAGAGATGAGGATAGAAAACAGGAAGGCATATTTTAACTATGAAATACTGGAAAAGATAGAAGCAGGACTTGTGTTAAGAGGTCCTGAAGTTAAGTCATTGAGGGAAGGTAAGGGTAGTATAAAGGAGGCATTTGGACGTATTGAAAATGGGGAGGTCTTCATCCATAATTTCTATATAGCACCCTATCCTGCATCTTTTGAAAAACCCGACCCGTTAAGGAAGAAAAAGTTATTACTTGGCAAAAGGGAAATAAAACGACTGAGCAGGAAATTGGAAGAGAAAGGGCTTACACTTATTCCCCTTGCCGTGTATTTTAATAAAAGGGGACTGGCAAAGGTTGAAATAGCCCTTGCAAAAGGTAAAAAACTGTATGATAAGAGGGAAAAGATAAAAGAAAGAGATGTGCAACGGGATATTGAAAGAAGGATGAAACAGGGTTGACAGAGAGCGGTTTTTAAGGTATATTCTTGTAAGGGGGGCGATACAGGTATCGACAGGAAGGTTGCAGGGATAAGGTAGCCTGTAGAGTTTGTCGTGGGCTCTTTAAAACACGGCAACAAATAACTGCCAATACGGCAAACGCTCTGGCTGCATAAATAATGCAGTCACCCATCCATAAAGGGGCATCCTCCTCCTTGTGGAATGGGTCGGCAAAGAGGATATTCTCTTCAGGGTTTACCTTTCTCCTTGAAGGGAATTGACAAAAAGGTTGCGGAAAGCATACGGTGTCTGGAGATGGATGCTTTCTTACAGACAAAACTCCGGACTACACAGGTAGATGCCTTATCAATGCTCTTTCTGGACGCGGGGGCAGTACCCGCCGCCTCCACCAGGGTAGTAATGGCATAAATTGCTTGACAACTAGGGCAGATAAAAATTCTCTCCCCGCGGACATAAAAGGGTAAGAGGGAAAAGTATTTTCCCTCGCGTAGTCCGTAGTGGGGGGAGGACTATATCAGGAAGGGGGAAGCACCCCCTCCTGAAGAGCGAAGCGAGGACGCGGGGGCAGTACCCGCCGCCTCCACCAGGGTAGTAATGGCATAAATTGCTTGACAACTAGGGCAGATAAAAATTCTCTCCCCGCGGACATAAAAGGGTA
>Ga0209204_1001307_pt1 | contig 23794 bp, 22 predicted proteins | sample AD_JPNMR2_MetaG_FD_184425 | JGI IMG/M metagenome (GOLD analysis project Ga0209204, IMG submission 184425) | Active sludge microbial communities of municipal wastewater-treating anaerobic digesters from Japan - AD_JPNMR2_MetaG (SPAdes) (version 2) | ecosystem: Engineered > Bioreactor > Anaerobic...
CTTTTTCCCATAATTGAGGAATATATTGGCCCGCAGGGAACATTAATTGCTGTGGATACTTCGGATAAAATGATTGAGGAAGCAAAAGAGAGATATAAGCATTTTAAAAATATACAATACATAGTTACACCGCTAGAGGAAATAGCATTACCTGAAAATACTGTTGATGTTGTTCTGTGTTTTGCTGTTTTTCCCCATATTGAAGATAAGCTGAAAGCGTTAAAAAAATGTCATGATTGTTTAAAAGACAAAGGGTCGCTATATATATTTCACTTGTCTGATACAAAATCACTCAATGAATTTCACCATAATCTTAATGCACCGGTTAGCAGAGATTATATGCCGTATCGTGAAGAACTGGATACAATGTTACGTGAAGCCGGTTTTATCATGAAGAAATATATTGACCAGCCTGAATTAAATTTTGTTCACGCTATAGCAGAATAATGCAAATTTTTGAATGGATAAAAATAATCATTACAATTAGTGTGATTATACTATGTTCGGTTATTACTACTGTATCTGTTTTATGGATAGGATCATGTTTTATAATGTGTATGGTATATTTCATGTATATTCCTAAACAACAGCGATTTACATTGGTGATGATTATACCTTTACTCATTACTATTGCAGTTATGCAGGTTTTAACAGGTTTGATAAAGGCACAATTGGATATTGCAATAATCGCTGTCACGGCTTTTAAAGTGGCAAGTATCACAATACTTATTATTGGATCACGCTTTTTTATTGGCATAAATGGTTTGAAAACATTTATAAACATACTACCGTATCAATTAAAATTATTTTTTCTAATTTTTATACGAATACTCTATACGTTATTAAAATTAAACAGAATGATTGTATTTCAAATTCAGTCACGGATAGATTTAAAAACCAATGAAAAATATTACATTCCCAAATATTATTCCGTTGCATTTCTTTCAAATCAGTTTTATGCACTTGCATATTATAGAAATGGTATTCTTTCACGGACCATTGATACCATACCAGATTTAATTATTCATCATAAGCATTCTATGGATGAGTACATATCAAGTAGTGCAATTATTTTAATCTTAATCATAAATTGCTTATATCAAGGATTATAAGATAAATGAATATAATCAATGCAGACAATATTAGATATGAGTATCCTGACGGGACTGTAGCACTGCATAATATATCGTTTTCTGTATTGGATAATCAAAAGGTTGCTATTATTGGGCATAATGGTTCAGGTAAATCAACATTACTATTGTTGTTATCTGCATTGCTATTACCAACAAGTGGTTCTATTACAATTCTTGATATGCAGGTTACTGCTAGAAACAAATCACAGGTTAGAAAATCCATTGGCATATTATTTTCTCAGGTTGAATACCAATTTATCATGCCTGACCTGTTAAATGATGTGATATTGAGTATACGTGAAGGCTCAAAAGAAGAAAAACAATTACATGCACTACAGTGGCTAAAAAAAGTAAATATGGATGATATGCTTTATCATAGTCCTTTAGCACTTTCAAGTGGGCAGATGAAACGAGCAGCTCTGGTAAGTGTTTTAGCAAAAAATCCAAAAATACTATTGCTTGATGAACCCCTGGCAAATTTAGATAAGCCATCGGCAGATGCGGTGATACATATTTTATCAGATCTTAACATGCCAATGATTTTTGCCACACATTCAGCCTATGCAGTACAACATTTAGCTAACAGACTTATTGTTCTGGAACATGGTACTATCGCTTATGATGGTGTATGTAACAGCAAGATTTTAGAAAAACATAAAAAAACAATATTACTATAATTCATTAATAATAATATTGATTATGCCTTCAGCCACTTCTCTTTTTGTCATTCTATGAAGGTTGATGATCATGCCATTTGCAAGCATTACCGTAACTTCATTAAAATCGCTACCAAAACCTGTATCACTTCTGCTTACGTCATTGATGCAGATCATTGCCAGTTCTTTTTCAACAAGCTTTGTTTTACCATACGCAATCACATCAGTTGTTTCTGCTGCAAACCCAATCAGAACAATATTATTAAACTCTTGTTGTTGCTTTTTTATGCTGGCTATTGTTTTTAAAATATCTGGATTGCGTTGTAGTTCGATTGTCAGGTTTTCATTAGTTTTCTTTATCTTTGTAGGTGATTTAGTTACAGGTTTGTAATCTGCAGGTGCTGCAGCCATTATCAATACCATATTGGGCGATAGTTCCTGTTTAATTGCTTCAAGCATATCAACAGTACTTTCAACACCTTTACATCGATATGGCTTTCTGCTGATGAGTGATTCATCAATAGGTCCATGAATAAAAACTAATTCTTTGCATTGTTTATATGCAGCATCAGCTATAGCTATTCCCATTTTGCCACTGGAAGCATTGGATATGTACCGTACAGGGTCAATCCATTCACGAGTTGGACCGCCAGTAACTATAATCTTTTTATCTTGTAATTGCATTAATTGCTACCTTATAAATTTCTTCTATTGAAGCCAACCTGCCCTGCCCTTCATCACCGCAAGCAACAAGTCCTGTTTCAGGTTCAACAAATATACAGCCCCATTCCTTTAATTTTTTAATATTTTCCTGTACAGCTTTGTGTTTCCACATATTAGGATTCATGGCAGGAGCTATCACCACAGGACAATCAACAGCTAAAAATGTTGTACTGAGCAGGTCATCAGCAATACCATTGGCAAATTTACCAATGATGTTTGCCGTTGCAGGTGCAACCAGTAATAAAGCAGCGTTTTCTTTTAATTCAATATGGCCCATTTCGCGCCATTGTATGGCAAAACTTGTGGTGTATACCGGGTTACCGGTGAGTGTTTGCAGGGTTAATGGGGCTACCAGGTGTGTGGCATTCTCTGTAAGTACACAGAATACATCATATCCATCTTTAGTAAGCAAACGTGCCAGATCACAGGCTTTATATGCAGCAATTGATGAAGAAATTCCTAAAATTATTTTTTGTTTCATGATCGCTTGAAAAACCTCTCTAATTCAGATTTTGATACTATGTACACAAATGGTCGCCCATGAGGGCACCGGTAGTCATTTGTTGAAAGTACATAATCGGCTATTGCAATAATGTCATCCTGTGTTATTATATCATTAGCACGTTTTGCTGAATGGCAAGCAATTTTTTCAATTATTTTAATTTTAATATTATTTAAAGAATATTTGTTTTCATGCAAACTATCGACAATATCTCTCATTAATCCTTCTATATCATTGGTATTGCAAAAATCAGGTATAGCATTGATAACAATTGAATGTTCATCAAATTGGTCTATGATAATTCCGTAGTTAGTGAGAATATCTTTGTAGGAATGTATATGAATAAGCAAATCAGGCGACAATTCCATAACAACTGGCATAATAAGTTGCTGTACTGCTGAAACAGAATCAATACTCATAAGATAATCAAATAATTTTTTTTCATGAGCGGCATGAAAGTCAATAATATACAGGTTATTTTCTTTTTGAATCAGTACATAAGAACCAAATATAGTTCCAATTACAGAATAATCTTTATTGTGTAATTGAGTATACAGATGCTGTACTTCATGTATTAACGTTTGAGGATTAACATTTGGCTGTGTATATAGTAAAGGTGGTGTATTATTATCTGTATAATTATTTGCATTAGATGCTGTGGTAATGTTGTTATTCTGTAATTGTGTATCATTGTGTTTAATTGGAAATGCGTGTATGGTTCCACTTATGAGCTTGTTTGCAAAATTATATATCATTGAATGTATATAATTATTATCAAAAAAGCGTATTTCTTTTTTTGCCGGATGGACATTGACATCAATAAGGTCGGGTTTTATATTGCAAAAAATAAATGCTGCGGGATATTGTCCCTTTTGTAATATGGTTTGGTACACTTGCTGTAAAATAAAATTGAAATATGGAAACTGGACTGGTCTATGGTTGACATATAAAAATTGTAATGACCTGTTTGACCGGTAATAGTTTGGTTTAGTGCAATAGCCCTCAATAGTACAGTGTAAATCGCTTAACGAACCATACAGCAAATTATCTGCCATTTCATTGCCATATATCTGAGCAATCCTTTGCAAAGTATCAGCTGGTTCAAAAACAAATGCAATTTTATTATCAATCTTCACTTTAAATTGTATACGAGAATTAGCTATAGCTAGTGCAAATATTGTATCTTTAATTCGATTGAGTTCAGACTTTAGCCCTTTTATAAACTTTTTACGGGCAGGTGTGTTAAAAAAAAGATTTTCCACAATAATCGTTGTGCCAGTTGGCCCTGCCCAGTCGAATAATTCTTTTTTGCCTTCATCTATTACAAGCTTTCCACCAATTTCTTCTTCGGCTGTGCGAGACAATATAGTACAGTGTGATACTTCTGCAATACTGGAAAGAGCCTCCCCTCTGAATCCCATGGTAATAATTGAAAAAATATCATCAATGCTTTTGATTTTACTGGTGGCATGTTCCTCAACAGCTAAAGGTAAATCGTCCCGGTAGATACCGATGCCGTTATCTCTTACCACAATGCGTTTTAAACCGCTTTCTTCAATTTCAATATCAATATCGGTGGCTTGCGCATCTAGAGCATTTTCCACAAGTTCTTTGATTACTGAATAGGGGCCATCAATTACTTCGCCAGCAGCTATTTTTCTTTTTACGGCATCGGGTAATATCTGAATTCTTTGTTGTATGTTAGGCGATAGCTCCATGAATTAAGCCTGCAGAGCTTTTATGGCTTCAATAAATTTTGGTAATGTTTCTCCAACTTTCCCCTGAATAAAAATATCAGTTATCATTGGTGTAATGACAGTTTTTTCTAAATTAAATTCAATAATATATGCCCCATTAGCTTTAGCTATATGGGGAATACTGCTGGCGGGATATACAACAGCAGATGTTCCAATAACAAGAACCACACGAGCATCGCTGGCTAAATTCTGTGATTCCATTAATGCATTATGGGGGATCATCTCACCAAAAAATACCACGCTTGGCTTTAATATTTCACCACACTTTTTACATTGAGGAGGCTCGTTTTCGATAACAAATTCATCAGGTGCATATTCCGCACCACAGTAAATACATTGCAATCGTTCAGAATTGCCATGAAATTCAATTACGTTTTTGCTACCAGCTCTCTGGTGGAGATTGTCAATATTCTGCGTTATTACAGCCTTTAATAGTCCCATTTCTTCCAATTGTGCCAGTGCAATATGAGCTGGATTAGGCATAGCATTCCTTGTCATGTCCATGAGTTCAAATATCATCTTCCATATTTTACGCGGGTTTCTTCTAAAACCATCAATATGAGCATATTCTTCAGGGTTATACCGTGTCCATAATCCACCCGCACTACGGAAATCAGGTATACCACTTTCAACTGAGATGCCTGCACCCGTTAATGCTATAGTAGATATAGAATCCTTAACAATTTTTGCAGCGGTTTTAATTAAATCATCCATAAAGTACCTTTTAAATAGTTATAATATAATAATTTATAGTATAATACCATTTTTAAAGAAAATATAACCATACATTATTGGCAAGTAATTTTTTCACAGAATATGGTGCATACACTGGGACTGTTCAAAAGATTGTTTGATTTGTTTTGACATATAAAATATTTGACAAATTATAAGTTATAAGATTAAAATGTATAAACCAGTGAGAAATGTTAAAATATATCGTATTTGAATATAGCATGATAAAGCTTACAAAAGATAAAATATTTATATTTGATAAGAAATTATTTATTATATTGATATCATTATTTGTACTTTTATATATTTTTAACACCATTCCACTGTATGCTATAGAGATATTCGATACATATAATCAGATAAAAACAACTTTTGATGGATTATCACGCTTCCTGGATAATATTTATTCTTTTATATCTGCAATTTCAAATCTTTTAGGTTACAGAGCTATCGCGCTTTTTTTTGCAATTGCTTTCACATCAGCGGGTTTGTCAGCAATAGGTTTTCCAAAAGGAAAAACATCCTTTTTTATTTCCATGATAATAATAAATATACTGTGGTTTACATGGAACAGTAGTTTTGAAATTGATTATCTATACACTATAAGTACAATGTTGAAAACAAATGGTATTATTTTATTCCCATATATCCTGTTTCTCATTATCAAATATTACAAAGAAGTTATAAAAAGGTTTATGTATACATGTTTATATCTTATATTTCCTTTTTTAAAGAAAGAGGGAATTCGCAAACAAACATTACAAGAATCAGTAAAATTAATAAATACAACATATACAGAACTAATTGAATATTTAATGAAGGATTATTTTTATGGTGATGATTTCATTAAACTATCGGACAATTCTATAAGAGCTATCGAACAATTGGAAAATATTTTAAAAAAAATAAAAGAATCTGGGAGAAGTAAATGAATTTTACACATACTCGTTACTCTGATTTAATTATAGTAACCGTTACCGGTATTGGCGAGTATGGGGATGATGTGAAATTAATAAAATTACTTGAAAAGCAGATCCCTGAAAAAATTTCAACTGTTGCAATTAACTTTTCACAGGTTGATACCATAAATTCTGCAGCAGTTGCAGCTATTATGTATCTTTTAAAATATGGTGATGAACATAATTTTGATGTTGTTTTTTATGCTGCTAATGATAAAATATATATGATTCTTGAAAGAGCATTGCCTAAATATTCAATAAACATTTTTACCGAAGATGAATTTTATAAAAAATACAATATTACAGTTTAAAGAGGTAAGCCATGATTTTTACGAAAAAAGAAGAAGAAAACCGATGCATATTTATTATCAGTGAACAATTAAATCCAAGAACTTTGAAGGAATTAATTGAAGAAATGCACAATTTTTTACAGAATGACAGCCGTGATGCTATAATTGATATGACTAATGTTGAAGTTGTTGATTCGACAATTTTAGCTGGCTTTATGACATTGTATAACAATTTCAATAACAATCGAAGAAAGTTCAGAATAATAAATGCTAATAATTATGTAAAACGGGTTATAGAATTAGCTTCACTTGAAACATTTCTTCTGGAGGAGTAGATGAAATTATTGCCCAACGGTTTTAGCAGAAGGAAGGGACCTCTTGTATTAATAATAATGGATGGTATTGGAATTGGGCCACATGATGAAGGTAATGCTTTCTTTCTTGCACGTACTCCTGTGTTAGATAAATTAATGCAAACCTGCCCCTATACAACATTGAAAGCACATGGGACTGCAGTAGGACTTCCATCAGATGCCGATATGGGCAATTCAGAAGTTGGCCACAATGCGCTAGGTGCTGGCAGGATTTTTGATCAGGGTGCAAAGCTTGTTGATAAAGCTATTGAATCTAAACAGATATTTTCAACTGAAATATGGCACAAATTACTGGAAAAACCAGTTAATACAGGAACAACGTTGCATTTTATTGGCCTACTATCAGATGGTAATGTACATTCGCATATCAATCACCTCTTTAAACTCATTGAACAGGCTGCTAAAGAAGGAGTAAAAAAAATCCGTGTACATATTTTATTAGATGGAAGAGATGTTCCTGAAACATCAGCATTGCAATATGTTGATAGCTTAGAGAAATTTCTGCATACTTTTAATCAAAACGGTTTTGATTTCTGTATTGCCTCTGGTGGCGGAAGAATGGTAACCACCATGGACAGATATGAAGCTGACTGGAATATTGTAAAACGTGGCTGGGATGTACATGTCTTAGGTAAAGGAAGAGCATTCACTTCTGCTACTGAAGCCATAGAAACATATAGAAAAGAACAACCTGGTATAACCGACCAGTATTTGCCTTCATTTGTTATTGCAAAAGATGGCAAGCCAGTTGGGCCAATTATTGATGGTGATTCGGTAATCCTGTACAATTTCCGTGGTGACAGAGCTATCGAAATTTCCCGTGCTTTTGAAGAAAAGGATTTCAATAAATTTGACAGAGAACGTTTTCCGGATATAGTTTTTGCTGGTATGATGGAGTATGATGGTGATCTTCATATCCCCAAGAATTATCTGGTATTTCCTCCTTCTATAGATAAAACCATAAGTGAGTATTTGGTTCATAACGGTTGCAGACAATTTGCAATATCTGAAACACAAAAGTTTGGTCATGTTACGTACTTCTGGAATGGTAATAGAAGTGGCATGTTTGATCAAAACTACGAAACGTATCAGGAGATACCCTCTGACAGGGTGCAATTTAATGAGCGTCCATGGATGAAGGCAGCTGAAATAACCGATGCTGTAATTGATGCAATCAACAGTAATAAATACGATTTTATTCGTTTAAATTATGCTAACGGTGATATGGTAGGTCATACAGGCATATTAGAAGCAGCCATAATTGCTGCTGAAACCGTTGATTTGTGTATTGGGCGACTACTGCATGCAATAGACAATACCGGAGCTATTGCCATCATTACTGCTGATCATGGTAACCTTGATGAGATGTATGAAAAAGATGCTAAAACTGGAACAATAAAAATTGATAAAAAGACAGGTAAACCACAGCCAAAAACATCGCATACATTAAATCCAGTTCCATTTATTATTTATGATTCTCAGTATAATGGTGAATATACACTCACAACCCATAAAGAACAGGGACTGGCAAATGTTGCTGCAACAATCTGTACGTTATTAGGTTTCCACTCACCTGAAGAGTATTATCCATCATTGGTTTCACTTACAAAATAATATGAATATTGTGTTTATTACAAGTGAGGCTTACCCCTTTGCCAAGACAGGAGGTCTTGCTGATTATTCGTATTCACTGCCAAAAGCATTGGCAAAGCGCAGGCATACAGTTCATCTTTTTTTACCTCGTTATTATTGTGTTGATAAACAAAGATTCAACTGCAGATTAATTGGCAAACCCTTAGCGGTACCAATAGCAAACGGAATCCGCTGGGCGGGTATATTCTATACTGATTATCTGGAAGGTGTACATACATATTTTATTGAGCATGATGATTACTACGGACGTGATGGTTTATATGACTACAATGGAGTATCATACAATGACAATGCCGAACGCTTTATATATTTTTGCAGAGCTTGTATTGAAGCAATAAAACAATTGGCGATAGTTCCGGAAATAATCCACTGTAATGATTGGCAAACTGCGTGTATTCCACTATTTCTTAATACACACTATGCAAATGATTATGTACTAAAAAAAGCAAAATCAATACTCACTATTCATAACGTTGGCTATCAGGGGGTGTTTGGTAAAGAGGTATTGGGATTAATGCAGCTCTCTGAAGAATTATTTAATCCTGAAAATATTGAATTTTTTGGCAAGGTTAATTTATTAAAGGCTGGCTTAGTTAATGCTGATAATCTTGTTACTGTAAGCAAAAAATATGCACAGGAAATACAAGAATCTGAGTATGGATATGATCTTGCACCAATATTTAAAAAATATAATCAAAAGCTATCGGGTATTCTTAATGGTGTTGATTACGAACACTGGAATCCAGAAACAGACGATTTCATCCCTTATAAGTATTCAATTCATAATCTAACTGGAAAGCAAAAGTGCAAAAAAGCTCTAAAAAATTTTTATGGATTAAAAAATGACAATGTTCCCATAATAGGATGCATAAGTCGTTTGACATATCAAAAAGGGATAGATATTCTTATAAATACACTGGATTGGCTTTTTTTTGATGAAAAAGATATACAATTTGTTATTGTTGGAAGTGGCGAACAGTGGATTGTTGACAGATTTGAGGCATTACGTGCAATGTTTCCTGATAGAATTGGTGTTTGGTGGGGATATAACGAGAAACTTGCACACTTAATAGAAGCTGGTAGCGATTTTTATGTTATGCCTTCTCGTTATGAACCTTCTGGTTTAAATCAGATGTATAGTTTAGCATATGGTACTATTCCTATAGTACGTGCAACAGGAGGACTTGACGATTCAATTGAACAATTTGATGAAAGACTAAAAACTGGCAATGGATTTAAATATAAAAATAATGATAGTGCTGAACTTTATACAACCATTCGTCATGCACTGAGAGTATATAAAAATAAAGTTATTATGAATAAATTAATTAATAATGCAATGTTATTTAAAAGAAGCTGGGATGATACGGCAAAAGAATATGAAGAGTTATATAATACTATTTCTCAAAATAATTAGTAAAGTGGTTATTGTTATTTTTGTAACATGCATTATTTTAAATGACTTAATTTCTTTTCATGCTAATGCTCAGATTAAATCTAAGAAAACAGATGATAATACCATTGAATATTATAATCTTCAGCATAATAAAAAGACTAAAATCACCAAAGTTGATCTATCAAAAAATCCCTATGATACAATTATTATTAATATTTGTAAAATTGAAAATATTGACCCTCAGCTAATACGCTGCATTATTAAAGTTGAATCCAATTTCAATAAAGATGCCGTTTCTGTATCTGGTGCCATGGGATTAATGCAACTTATGCAGGAAACTGCACAAGCATATAATGTACAGGACCCATTTGATCCCCATCAAAATATTCAAGCTGGTGTAAAACATTTTAAGTCGTTATTATCTGTTTTCAAAAATGATATTGTTTTGGCTTTAGCTGCTTATCATGCAGGTTTAGGAATTGTAAGAAAAAATATGGCTGTTCCAAATATAAAATCAACTATTACATACGTTAATGATGTAATGAAACTATATCAGCCAGATGAAAATTACAATTACTCTGCGAAAATAGAAAAGCTATATATGCATATAATGCCAGATGGAACAATAAATATTACACAGTAAGACCAATAATTAGGCTAACCCTTTACGAATTTCATTGATTTCAAATAGTGCCATTTTATTATCAGGGTCAATATTTGCAACGCGCTCAAAAATCTGTAAAGCATCCTGATACATGCCTATTTTCTTATAGGCCATACCTAATGCAAATAATGCATTGGTGAAGTTGGGGTCCAAACTTTGAGCTTTTTCAAGCAATTGTATTGCTTTTTCATAGTTCATCATCTGATAATAAGCTGCACCACCAACGTAATATGCATATTTATTTCGTTTATCCATTTCTAAATATTGTTCAATCAATTCAGTTGCCTTGCCAAAGTTATTTACTCTGAAATAGTTTTTTGCTAAATTATATATAAGTTTGCGATTATTGGGATAGAGAGCTAAACTTCTTTCTAAATAATCAATTGCTTCATAATATTTATGTTCATCAATTAATTTTTTTGCCTGTTTTATAATATCAACAGCTTCATCCCTTGCCAATTCAATAACCAGTAAGGTTATATCATCTTCTACAGGAGCTTTTCCTTTGAAACGTTGTACATCTTCAATTATAAAGCTTGTAAAATCTTCCAGTGAAAGATGCCTGTTTTTTACTGCAACTTCTTGTAGTCGCTCCACAGAATATTCTTCACGCTCTATGTTGGCAGCTTCAGGTATACCATCCGTATATAGTAATAGACGGTCACCATATTTTAATTTTGTTTCTTTTTCTTCATATGTTTCTCTAGCTTCTTCAATAGCACCTATAAATAATCCATTGGTATCAAGAAGCTCTGTCCTGCCTTCATCAGAACGTATCAAAATTGCTTTTTGATGGCTTGCATTAGCATAGGTAACATTATAATCATCGTCTATAACCACAAAAAAAGCAGTCATATAATCCTGAGTTTTGATATGTTCAAGGATGTTTTGATTGACTTCCTGGAATATCCTTTTTGGTGAATCATATTGCTGAGTTGCCGAGCTAAAAGAAATTTTTGCCATCGACGTAATAAGTGCAGCTGGTATACCATGGCCAGATACGTCAGCAACCAGTATTCCTAATTTATCTCCTTTCATCTGATATACATCATAAAAGTCACCACCAATCTTTTCCATAGCAATATATCGTACTGAAAATTTAAGCTCATTCCAGTCATCGATACGGCCTGGCAATATACTGCGCTGTATATTGCTAGCTATCTCTAATTGTTTCTGAATCATGTCATCTTTTTCTTTAAGGCTTGCCAGTGCTTCGCGCAGTTCTTCTGTTCGTTGTTCAACTTTTAACTCTAAGTTTTTTCTGTGTTCTTCAATTTCTTTTGCCATCTCCAGGATTGAAAATTCTATTTCGGCAAACTCCCTTTCATAAGACATTACTCTGAACCATGCTTCCTGTCCTGAGGAAATTCTTTTTGTAACAATACCCATTTCATCCAGAATTCGCATAACCGAATCTGAATTTATATACATGAGAAAAACACCAGCAACAATAGAAACTAAGAAATATGTTAGAATATTTATATATCGTGTTTCTTCATATAACCGGTGCTGTTCCATCATTGCAGCAAACGTTAAAAGAGTTATAATCATAAGTATGATGAAAAAGCTAAATTTAATCCGCAAACCAATTAATCCACGAGGATAAATATTAATAGTACGTTGACGTAATTCCTGATATACCAGTGCTCTGTGGGGATTGGTAATAATTTCACTTAATAAATATGTTGACATCCCATATAATACAACAACTACTAAAACACCAATGGTTACTATCTTGATACCAATTTTCATTTTAATTATGGTAAAGGTACCATGTGTAATCATGTCATAGTAGCCAAATCCCATTAAAAAAAAGCCGCACAATGTACCAAATAGTGATGCTGCAACCATATTGTACATCGGAAGATGTGACAATTGGATATACAATACCTGGAGATTCTCATCTGTAAGAGATGGATTGAGTGTCCCCCCCTTAAATGCATTATTAACATCACGTAAAGATTTAAAAAATGCAGGAATTCCTAAAGGGGTTAAAAAACCAAATGTTATATAATGCAGTAAAGTTGGAATAAGCACAGCTAACGGCAACCACTTTATAGCAAGTGAATGCATTTCATTATACTCAGAAAGTATAAATGATGTGCCAAGATAATATCCAAATACTGCACTCATCCATCCACCAAAAATAGTAAAAAAACATAATGCAAATGTATACGAAAATTTCTTGTTTAACCATTCAAATATATTCATAATGATGTTTCCTTTATAATTATCATGGACAATACATAGATTTATTATTAATAATCGACATTACAATCATATATTGAAAATACGAAAAATCATAGTATTTATTCCTGCATGTAAAAATATCAACATGAATAAAATTAATGTATAATTTAGTATTAATAAAATAATGATACGTTATAATTAGTAAATATATAATATATTTTAACAGATGGTTTATTATTAAAAAATATCAAGAACTTTTTATGACATAAAGTAGATTTAATCTAAATCAGTATGATTGAAATATTTTTTTATCGGGAAGGCGTAAGCAAGTTAATGGGCCACGGTAAGCAGCACCAGTATCAATACCAATAATATTTTTGTGTACATCATCATAAATTTCATGTATAGGTAGCCCGGTAATATTAACAGTTGTTGTATGCCCAAATACTACCAGTTTTGGCCATCGGTACTGTTTTAAATAGAAATCTTCTCTAATCCACATCATATCATAAGGCGATTGCAACTCAACTGGTATACCAGGTCGCATGCCTGCATGAATAGCAATAAAATCATCAGTTTCATAATATAATTTCAAATTATTGAAAAATGCTTTATGATCTTCTGGCAATCGTAATGAACCCATCATTTGTATATAAGAATCTATTGTTGCCTGTCCACCGTTATACATATACAATGGAATTTCTTTACCTTGCAGATAATCCAGAAACATGGATTCATGATTACCACGTAAATAAACTGTGTTGTAGCTTTGTTGTAAATCAATTAAAAATTCTATAACTTCAAAAGAATGTTTTCCGCGGTCAATATAATCCCCTAAAAAAATGATTGTATCATTATCAGTAATATGCTTCTTTATTTTTTCAAAAAGCCCTGATAATTTGTTATAATATCCGTGTATGTCACCAATAATATAAAACATTTATGGATTGCTCAATTCTTTATAAAGAGTATTAATGTATTGTTTACCCGCATTATAGTCAACAATGTCATACAAACCAAATATCCATTCTTTATACTGGGCTATATAACAGTAACTATCGCCACATTTTTTAAAAGCTATTTTTACTTTACCTGATTCTAAAATCATCAGTGTACTATCGTTTTTTAAAATTGCATCAAAATTTTGTGATGCATCAATATTTGTAGAATAAATTTTAAAAAATACCATGATATCTTTAGATTCTATAATTTTTTTCCCAACCACAATGTTTTTTAAATATGGAATTTGTGGAATACCTTCATTGAATAGTATTATGCTATCGATGTCACAATATTTCGATATCCTGACAACATAATCAGGTATGGCGTGAGCATTTTGGATTTTTTGCAGTATTGTTTCAATTATGCTTTTTTGAGTTTGTATAAAATCAAGATCGTTCGTTTCAACTTTTAGAAAAATATTTCCTTTAAATGCGATACTCTTATTTTTCCAGTATATGCTGTAATCGTTTTTATAGAAAGGTTTTTCCACGTAAATCCTTTCACGTGTAAATAACCCATAAGCATCATCAACTGTTACTGTTCTGGCGATAGTTACTGTTAAAAAAAATGAACTGTTATTAATTGACTGATAATCGCCTTTAACTATTTCCATGACGTTATAGTATTTATAATAATCAGGTGAAATGTTCCCGATAGCATCATTATTAGTAACAGTAATACTTTTTACCAGTTTCCAGGTATATAATTCTGTTTCACCGGGTAAGAGGTCATTTGTTTCCTGTTTTGCTTCAAAAAAGGAAAGACATGCAATAGTATTTGATATAAATAGTATGAGTACAATTTTAGCGATATTGTTTTGGATCAAGCGCATCCTGCAATCCTTCTCCAACTAAATTGTAAGATGTGATAGTTATGAATATAGCAAATCCTGGGATCAAAGTCAACCACCATGCAAAATCAATGAAATCCCGTGATTGTGATAATATATCACCCCAGCTTGGTGTTGGTGGTTGTACTCCAAATCCTAAAAAGCTTAATGACGACTCAATGAGTATGGTAGAAGCTATACCAAATGTTGCTGATACCATAACAGGTGCCATGGCATTGGGTAGTATATGTTTAAAAATAATCCAGTAATCTCGAGCACCAAGCGCTTTTGAAGCAATAACAAAATCCTGTTCACGTAGTTTAAGAAATTCACCACGTACAATACGGGCAATACCTGTCCAGCCTGTTATACCAATAACAATCATAACGTTAAGCAGACTCTGACCCCATAGCGCCAGGATAGTAAGGATTAAAAAAAACGTTGGGAAACACATAACAATTTCTATAATACGTGAGATAATAATATCTACCCATCCTCCATAAAATCCAGCTAAGGCACCAATAATTATACCTATAGATACATAAATGAATACTGCTACAAATCCAACAAAGATAGATACACGAGTGCCATATAACATACGTGCAGCCAAATCTCTACCCTGTTCGTCAGTTCCTAAAATATGTTTAGCACTGGGTGGCAGCACGATTGCATTGAGGTCATATTCAGAATATGAATATGGTATTGGTGGAAATATTTTGAATCCCTCGATTTTTTTAAAATCTAAACCTGAAAATTCAGGATATTCAAACAGAATTGGAAAATATAGTTTATCTTTGTAAATTAAAATATAAGGTTTGTTGTTGGCAATTAACGGTGCACATAATGCAATTACAAATAAAAAAATAACAATACAGAGGCCAACTACAGCCAGTTTGTTTTGTTTAAAGCGTTTCCATACAATTGACCAGTAGCCTTTCATTGTTTAGCCTCCAGTCGTATACGAGGATCGGCAATTGCATACATAATATCCGCAAGGAAAATACCAATGAGCGTTAAAAAGGCCGAAATTGAGGTTATAGCCATGATAATAGGAATATCTCGTGAAAGTATGGATTCGAATGCCAGCATACCCATTCCAGGTATTGAAAAGATAGATTCTACTATAACACTGCCACCTAAAAGACCAGGTAGCATGGTTGCCATAAGTGTCAATAATGGAATTAAAGAATTTCGGAAAGCATGAACAAACAAAACCTTTTGTTCGGATAGTCCTTTTGCACGTGCTGTAATAATATATTGCTGATTAATAACATCCAGCATGGTTGCCCGTGTGTAGCGTGATAGAAATGCAAAACCACCATAGGTTAATGTTACTACTGGCAGAATTAAATGCCACAGTATATCCATTGCTTTCTGAAAAAGATTTAACTGATCAAACCAGTCTGAATATAAACCGCCTAATGGGAATAAATTCAGATAATCCCCACCACTCAGGTATTTTAGCAACAACAACGCAACCCAGAATGAAGGTAAAGAATAAAGCAAAAATAGTGTGAGGCTTATAATTCTGTCCTGCACTGTATCTTTTTTTATCGAAGAATAAATGCCCAATGGGATAGAGATAATATACACTATAATGATAGAAAGAATGTTCAATGCTAATGTAATTGGCAATGCATCGGCAATATGGGATATAACTTTACGCCCATCTTTACGTGAAGTTCCAAAATCAAGTTTTACTGTTTTATAAAACCATTCTGCATAACCCACAATTACTGGCTTATCAAGCCCATAGAGTTTTTTTTCCTGTTCAAATATCTCTTTTGAAAGGGCTCCTGCTTTCAATTCACCTTCTACACCTGCTCGTAAAGAAGTATAATCGCCAGGTGCCAGCCGTATCATAAGATATGTAATAAATGTTATGCCAATAAATGTTGGTATGATAATAAGAATTCGTTTTAAAATATAGTATTTCATTTTTACTGCTTGACCTTCCATTCAGTATAATTCAGGCCTCTTTTATGGACAATAACATTATCAAACCGTTTGCTGACAACCACCAGTGCTGGAGTACAATATAAAAATGTATAGGGTTGCTCGTCATGAATTATTTCATGGAAACGCCTGTACATCTTAATGCGCTTTTCTACATCAAACTCTTTGCGGGCTTTTTCAATAATTTCATCTGCTTCGGCATTAATAAAATAACAAAAATTTGACCCTGCCTGTACCTGTGATGAATGCCATAGCTGGTAGGGGTCGCCTTCCCATGACAATGACCAGCCCAGGGTAACTGCATCAAAATCACGCTTATCCACTTTATTTACAAAAATAGCCCATTCATAACGGTTTATGTCCATCTGAATGCCAACCTTTGAAAAATCTTCTTTCAAGATAGTTGCCAGCCGTTCAGCAAACTTGCTTGCTGAAGCGATAGTCAATGTAAATTTGAAGGCTACACCATTTTTATCAAGGATGCCATCCCCATTACTATCGCTCCAGCCTGCCCTGTGCAATATTTCCTTAGCTTTTGCAGGATCGTATGGCAAAGGCTGTATATCATGGTTATAATATTTATCATGAATATAAAATGGGCCAGTCACGACTGTTCCCAATCCAAACAATAAGCTATCAAGAATTGCCTGACGGTTGATTAACATGGTCAGCGCTTTACGAACATTTTTATCTTTAAATAAAGGATTGCGTGCATTCCACCCAATGTAGTTATAATATGGCTGATAGTACATAAATTTATAAAAAGATTCCTGAAAATGCTTTGAATTTGTCTGCCGTACCCACTGTATTGGCCTCAATGCCATGACATCAAGCTCGCCTTTTTTTAGCATCTGTAGTGCAACATTTGGTTCGGGAATTATTTTATATACTATGCGCTTTATATCTGGCTTTGGACCCCAGTATCTATCGTTCACAACTAGTTCAATGGTTTTTCCTGTATTCCATGTTACAAATTTATAAGGTCCTGTGCCAATAGGGAAACGGTTGTTTTTATGAGTATTGAAATCGGTTCCATCATCAAATATATGTTTGGGAACGATAGGAATGCTTCCACAGATTTCAAGCGCCAGGAAGTAAGGCTTAGCATACGTAAATTCAACAATATACGGAGAAATTTTTTTTACACTTTTTACATCAATATAATACACTTTTAACGGTGCATTAGCAACACGTGGATCTTTTATTATCTTGAATGAATATACAATATCATCGGCTGTAAAAGGTTTTCCATCACTCCAGTAAATGTTTTCTTTAAGATAAAAGCGGTAATGCAATTTATCCGATGAAATTTCCCATCTTGTAGCCAGTTGTGGTTTTAACTCTAATGTATCATAATCCCTATCAAGCAGTGTTTCATATATATATGAATTAATTGAAGAAGCTATAGCTTCATTTGAAGTTATGGGGTTAAGATGCCCTGGTTCAGCTGAAATATGAATATATAAAGTATATGGATCACGCACTGATTCAAAGCGTGTGCAGGAAGACAGGATAATAATTAGTATTATATAACATAGTCTTATATAAGATTTCATCATATCACTACAACAACCTTGTTATGTAAAGTGAGTTGCTTACTGTAACTTTCTCTGAAACTAATAATTAACGAATGTATTATATTGAATTATGTTTCTTAAAGAAAAGATTTGTTTCATTTTTTATTACAAATGAAAGACCAAGCAACGCTATCAAATTTGGGAATGCCATGAGCCCATTCATTATATCAGTTAACGTCCATACTGTTTCTAATTTTCCGATAGCTCCTATAAAAACAACTATCACCCATAATACTCTATATGGCTTTATTGCCTTTTCACCTGCAATGTATTCAACCGATTTTTCACCGTAGTATGCCCATCCTAAAATAGTGGAATACGCAAAAAATATAAGGCTGAGAGAAACAACAATACCACCCCAGGTTCCTGGTTAAGCCCAAACTAAAAGCATGTTCGGTCAATGCTGCGGCTGTTTTTCCACTTTCCCATGCACCAGTTACCAGTATAACCAGACCCGTAAACGTACACACAACAATGGTATCAATAAAAGTCTGCGTCATTGAAACCAGAGCCTGCCTTACCGGTTCATCAGTCTTTGCTGCTGCAGCAGCTATTGGTGAGCTACCCAAACCAGATTCATTAGATAATAAACCTCTGGATACGCCCATCTGCATAGCCATTTTAACAGTAGCACCAGCAAATCCACCAGCAGCAGCTACAGGCGTAAACGCATGCACAAATATAAGTTCAAAAGCATGTAGAATATTAACCCGGTAAATTATTAATATTATTGTTCCGGCTATTATATAAAATAAAATCATTATTGGAACTATCGCCGAAGCTGCCCGAGCAATACTTTTGATGCCACCCATAATAACAAGAAACGTTAAAATAAAAAGTACAATACCGGTAATCCAGTGATCGATGTTAAAGGTTGCTTTCATAGCTTCAGCAACGGAGTTTGATTGTATCATGTTGCCTGTACCAAATGCAGCACATGCAGCAAATACAGCAAATATCATGGCAAGCCAGTTATTCTTTAATCCTTTTTCTATATAATACATTGGGCCACCTGACATGGTTCCCAGTGCATCAACTTCACGATATTTGACGGCAAGAACTGCTTCACTATACTTTGTGGCCATTCCAAATAACCCTGTAAGCCACATCCAGAACATTGCACCTGGCCCACCTATAGCAATGGCTGATGCAACACCAGCAATATTTCCAGTACCAACAGTAGCAGCCAGTGCTGTCATTAAAGCCTGAAAATGTGAGATATCACCAGGATGTGCGCCAAATTCCTTTCGTTTAATTAGTGCCAGGTATAAAGAAGAAAACAGTGTCCTGAATTGTAATCCTTTGAGCAATATAGTAAGATATATTCCTGTACCAAGCAGTAAAATGATCAGTGGAGTTCCCCACACAAAATCGCGTATTTGATTTAAATATTCCATAGTATACCTTGATAAAAAATTTGTATCGTTTTACATTGATGCTATATTGTTACCCTATCCGTCAAGCAGTAATTTTACTAACAATCCAAATTATCTTTTTTACTTGATTATTTTCCTTATTGAAGGAAAATTTGTCTTTTCCTTTATTTATTATTAACTATATATTGATATTGAAGTATGAGGTTTGTATGATTGATAGATATTCACGCAAACAAATTGCCAGTATATGGTCACTGGAAAATAAATTTAAAATATGGCTTGATATTGAGATAGCCGCCTGCGAAGCAAATGCACAGTTAGGCGTTATACCACAAGAGGATTTAGCAATAATCAAAGAAAAAGCTAATTTTAATGTTTCGCGCATTGAAGAGATAGAAAATCAGGTACATCATGATGTGATAGCATTTTTAACCTGTGTTGCCGAATATGTAGGACCATCAAGCAGATACATTCATTATGGCCTCACATCAAGTGATATAGTTGATACTGCACTCTCAATTCAGATGAAACAGGCTGGTGAAATAATACTTAATGATATCGACCAGCTTCTGGAAGTACTGAAAAAATTAGCACTGAAATACAAACATACCCCATGTATGGGGCGATCACATGGCGTTCATGCAGAACCAACGACATTTGGCACCAAGATGGGATTGTATTATCATGAATTTTTACGTAATCGTAAACGAATGCAGGATGCTATCGACGAAATATCATATGGAAAACTTTCAGGTGCTGTTGGCACGTTCAGCAATATTGATCCGCGTGTTGAAGAGATAGTTTGTAAAAAATTAGGCCTAAAACCTGATCCAATATCAACGCAAATAATTCAACGAGATAGACACGCACATTATATGTCAGCTGTAGCTATTTGCGCAGGAACACTGGACAAATTGGCAACCGAAATACGCCACCTGCAGCGGACTGAAGTTCGAGAAGTTGAAGAACCTTTTCAGAAAGGTCAAAAAGGGTCATCGGCAATGCCTCATAAACGAAATCCCATCTTGTCCGAGAGGGTATCTGGGTTATCACGGGTAATAAAGGCAAACCTTATGGTTGCGTTGGATAATATGACGTTGTGGCATGAACGTGATATATCACATTCATCAGCCGAGCGTGTTATACTTCCTGACAGCACTATTGCGCTTGATTATCTGCTTTCAAAGATGATATTTATCCTTGAAAACCTTCATGTGTATCCTGATGCCATGATGAAAACTATTGAAAAAACAGGTGGGTTGTTTTATTCACAGGGTTTATTACTTAAACTGGTAGAAAAGGGCTATACCCGTGAAGAGGCATACCAGATAGTTCAGGATAATGCAATGAGAGTGTGGAATGCAGGAGGCTCTTTAAAGGAACTATCACTCAATGATGGAAGGATAACTGCAAAACTTTCGCACGATGAAATAGAAGAAATATTCAAACTGGAAAATTTCTTACATAATATTGATTATGTATTTAAAAAAGCAGGTTTAGAATAAAACATCAAACATTTCAGACTGAAACGGCGGAAGTAGATGTTTCATCATATCTTAAAATGCTCAATAACTTTTTTAAGCTCTGCAGCCATAGATTCAAGTTCTGATGAAGTGTTTGTCAGATTTTCAGATAGAGCAACAAACTGGCCAGCAACTGCATTAACGTTTTCAATGGATTGGACTATCTTTTTGGTATTATCACTCAATTCAGCCATTGATAGCGATAGTCCTTTTGAAAACTCACTGGCACTGGTAATACCTTCATGAATCTTTGCAAAGTCCTGAACCCTTTGATTAATTGTTTCCATAAAACCTGTTATTAATGTTACACTGCGTTCAATATCCTGCATAATGTTCATCAATACTTTCCGCATGGTGTCCATCATGCTCATGTTGCTATTCATTGCTGTGTTGCCTTCATTAATTATTTTAGAAATTTCCTTAAGGTTTTGGGAAGTTCTGTCTGCAAGACGTGAAATTTCTTCAGCAACAACTGCAAATCCTCTGCCATGTTCCCCAGCCCTTGCTGCCTCAATTGATGCATTGAGTGACAAAAGATTTACCTGTTCAGCAATATCAGAAATTAAACCAATGACGTTCATTATATTTTCAAAGAAAGAAGCTATTTGTTTAGAAGATTCTGCAGTACTGGAAACCAGTGTTTCGCTATCTCTGGCACTTTTTTCAACATCTTTTATAGCAACTATAACTTGTTGCGCTTCATTATTCAATACATTCATTGCAGTATTAAGATTATTAACAATATCTTCAAGATTTTTTAAGATACTGCTTTGTTTACTAGCATCGGATGCAATTGTGTAAAAGGAACTGGATAATTCGGCTATAATTGAAGTAACCTGATCAATATTTTGCGCCTGTTGTGAAGCTTCTTCTTTTATTGATTTTCCTGAGAATGCTAATGCCTCGGATGAAACAAGCACTTTTTCGCTGAGTTCATTTGATTTTTGTATAAATTCAATAATAACTTCTCTGAAACCAATAAAACTCCGTATAAAATCTTCCATGATATCACGGGATTTTATTAAAGTTATTTCACCCGACAGATCACCTTTGGTTGCCTTTTGCAAGGCGGGCATAGCTATATCGATAGCTTTTGAAAGTTTCATCAGTTGTCTGTTAATAAGATATCTTATGATTAAGTTAATGACTATCATTCCAAGTATAATAAAAAACAAACTTCTATAGACAGTTCTATATAATACCTTTTCATTAAATGCAAATATTATACAACGATTACTTTGAGGCACATTATACCCAAATAATACTGCATGATTACCATCAAATATGCCGTCAGCTTTTGAGTACTTAGTTGATTTTATATTTTGCAAAAATTGTATGGTATCATTATATAAAAATTGTGGTTGATTGCCTTTTTTAATTGTTTGTGTAAGCGGTAATGATATAAATGCATTCCTATTGCTCATAATTACAATATTATCTTCTGAAACAAGAATAACACCTTCATATTCTTTAATTACCGCTGGTATGCTTTTTAAAAATGTTTCATTAGTATCCAATTGTAATGTAATTAAACTATCATTTATTCTGTCTGAAAGTAATGAATCAACATTTGATTTATCTATACGGTAAAATAATACCAGAAGGAATACTGATGTCAAAAGAGTTATAGGTATAACTATGCTGATAATTTTACTCCTAAGCCTTTGAACGGCAACCGGTATACCAAAACGTCCCAATGGATATGTCCTGGTGTACCATACCTGCATTGAATTGAAACCTATGAATAAGAACACAAATACTAAAATAAAGAAAACATAAAAATGATAATATAAGTTGTTGTATCCAAATTTAAAATACATTAAGAAAAACAAAGGGATATATACAATAATTAGATATCCAATATTTAATAACATTGTTTGCTGTGCACTCGTCTTGAATTTATTAAAGATTTTTTCATATCTTTGCGGGTCATCACTTTCAAACAATCGTAGTATACTTTTAACCATCCACATGTAATAAGTGAATAATGATGAAAAAGATATTACCCATAGAATAACAAATGATAGTAACAGCCGTATATCTTTAAATAATGGGAATGATGTACCAATAATAATAACGAATAGCAATGCATTGAATAAAATAACACCACTACCATACTTCTGGAATTGTCTTATAAGCTGTTTTGGTTGCATTGTTTGTCCTTATAGATAAATTATTCCTTATACATAAATTATATTACACAGTACAAAATAGTATTAAATATTAAAAAAATCAATAATATAATTTAAATATGATATATTTTTAAAATTATAATTTTTCATAATACACATATTATTTTGACTTTTCAAACATCATAATTCCATAGTATAAATTATACATCACACTCAACTTTTACTTGACTAATATCCATTTATGCCTATAGAAATTGACAGCGTATCATAAATATGAGGTAACTATGAATTATCCATTGAAGAATCTTAAAATATTAGATTTTACCTATCTTCTTCCTGGTCCGTATGGCACCATGATGTTAGCTGATTT
>Ga0209204_1001309_pt1 | contig 23780 bp, 25 predicted proteins | sample AD_JPNMR2_MetaG_FD_184425 | JGI IMG/M metagenome (GOLD analysis project Ga0209204, IMG submission 184425) | Active sludge microbial communities of municipal wastewater-treating anaerobic digesters from Japan - AD_JPNMR2_MetaG (SPAdes) (version 2) | ecosystem: Engineered > Bioreactor > Anaerobic...
TCGGTAATACACGGACTGCGAAATTTGATACCGATTACAAATCTCACTGATTTTCCCACTCTTTATCCCTTCAAGTACTATCTCAAACTTCTGCTTGCTTTCCCATTTCCTTCGTTCCATTTCTGCCCCCCCTTTCAGACCACTCTATTCTACCTTATTTTCCATCTACCCTTAATGGGGAGCAGTATAGGAAAAAAAGTTACTCCCCTCTTTATAAAAGAGGGGCTGGGGGAGATTTTTGAAATCCCCCTCAATCCCCCTTTTGTAAAGGGGGAAAATGGGCGGGGACGAAGAGGGGTTGGGGGAGATTTCAAAATTCCCCTTAATCCCCCTTTTGTAAAGGGGGAAATGAAGGAAGAAATTTGTAAAGGGGGAGAACGAGAGGGTAAAGGAAGTCTGGGATGGATTTGATGAAATCCCTCTTGCGTCTCCCTTTTGTAAAGGGAGAATGAAAAGAGGAATTTGTAAAAGGGGGGAAAATGAGAAGAGGAATTTTGAAAAAAGGAAAAATTATACTGCTACCCTTCAGGAACGATGAATTTTGTCTATGGTCAGTGATAATGGGTCACAGCCGACATCAGGGAAATTTATAAAAGAGACATCTATTCTGGGAATCAAACAGGTATTTGCCAGTTATAACAATCGCCATTCATCATTAGAATATATGAAACCTGTGGAATTTGAACAAAAAGAAATAAAACAATCACCTTTAACCAGGACGCCTAATTCTCCCTTATTTTGCTCTTGACAAATTGGGGGCAGTACAATACCAGACCAGGATCTCTGGTTAAACACCAGATACCCATAAGGACATTTTCCGAGTGGGATGAAAAGATTCCTGGTTTTGTAGAGATGGATCTGGTTGACCATAGTGGAGGAGTAGAAAGAGGGATATTTGCCCAGACATTAGATATGACAGATGTATGTACCGGCTGGACAGAGACCATAGCAATAGAAAATAAGTCACAGCATTATGTTTTTATAGGGATAGACAAATTGAGAAAGAGCTTTCCGTTTCCATTATTAGAACCTATACAATTTCTTTTGCAGGATAAACTATATAATGTGGCAACGGAAAAACCATTCTATTATAGAAAAAAGGTATTCAAAAATGAACCTTCTTACAAATGGAAAAATTAATAAGGCAACGACTGTTTCTTTACATAGATTTATTAATGAAGCAACAGGGGCAGAGAAAGTTTATCAGCATGGAATTTTAATTTATTGCGTTTCGTATTCCTAAAGATCCCTATGTTGTTATGAGTGTTTGCGAAAAGGGGCACTTAATGTTATCAGACGGTTGTTGTAGGGCTTTGTGTAGTTGTTTTTATGGTATCCCTGATGTTAAAAAAAATGTTATGAAACCACAATGAGAACAAGTTAATACAGTTGAAAAACATTTTCGTTTTGATGGTGAGGAATATTTTTGTTCTTGTTGTGAGCGTGTTTCTGTTTCTTCAAAGGTTATAAGGAAATATTTGCAAAGAGAGCATCAGGTTAGGCATAAGGATATTAAAGAACTTCATCTTTGATAATTGTTGTCATCTTTTCTGGTAAAGAATGGGGGCACAATATACTACCTTTACCAGTTTGCAGAGAAATAGGGGGGATTAGAACCCCACTTCGGTTTAAGGATAAATCATAATATCTCCGGGAAAACATAAAGTTGATCTGGCAGGGGTGTCTTTGTAATGGTGGCGGATGGTAGGATCTGACAGAGGCAAAACCAATTGGCATTTTTCGTTCTTATAAGGTACCATGTGCTAAGAGGATATTCCAATAGAATAACGGGCATGTGTTAAATTGACGCTTCAAGGTTTTTCCTGCACATCAAATGGTAGGGTTTGCTCAGATTTTTCTGTATTAAGTTTTAGAAAAATTTTTGAGGGTTTGAATGTGACTTTCCATCTTTCGGGTACAGGAATTTCTTCACCCGTTTTCAAATTTCGACCTTTTTTTGCCTTCATTTTTTTTACATTAAACACGCCCAGATTTCTCAGTTCAATTCTTTCTTTTTTGAGAAGAGAATTCCTGACCTGCAGTATGAATTTTTCCACAACCATCCTGACAACTGGCTTACTCAATCCTGTTTGTTTTGATATTTCTTCTATGATGTCTTTCTTTATCATTCTAACCCTCCAGAATTTTTGAAATTTCTTCTTTTTTATCTTCTGGCCCGATCATGGCAAAGCATGCATTTTTTGCAAATATATCTTTACACACATTTTGAACGTCTTCAATAGTGACTTTTTTGATTTTGTTCTCGAATTCTTTTACTGAAAGCATTTTTTTTCTTGTTGCTTGTTGTTCGCCTATCCAGAGCATGTATTCCATTGTATCTTCTAAACCCATTAAAAATTGGGAAACAAGATATTCTTTTGCTCTCACCAATTCTTCCTCTGAAACTTTCACCTCAGAGATAAAGTTTAACTGATTTTTTATAATTTTAACACATTCAACCAGGTTTGCCGGAGTTAGTCCTGCGGATATAATGGTGGCACCTGTGTCATAATAACTTTTCGTATAACTCCTGATGTCATATACAAGTCCTCTGTTTTCTCTAACTTCGTTAAACAGTCTGCTACTCATATTTCCACCAAGAATTACATTCGCCACAGCAAGAGGAAAACGTCTTTCGTCTTCTCGTGGATAGGAATGAAAACCTATACAGAAGTGACATTGCTCTGTTTCCCTGGTTTTTATTTTATATCGTGCGTTGTCATGTTTGTTTTCAAACAAAACAAACTGGCCTTTTTCACCTTTATTGATATGACCAAAAAATTTTTCCACAAGATTGATCAGATTTTTTTCATTAAATTGCCCGGCAACACTGATTGTCAAATTCTTCCCTGTATGAAATTTTTCTACATAGTGAACCAGATCCTGCCTGTTAATTTTTTTCAGGGTTTCAGGTGTACCAAGTCCAGAAGTTCCAAGGGGATGATTTTCAAACATTGCTGCGTCAAGAAGGTCAAATACATAACGCGCGGGAATGTCCATGTACATATTTATTTCTTCAAGGATCACATTTCTTTCTTTGTTAATTTCATCTGGATCAAATAATGGATTGCCGACCATATCTGCAAGGATATCGAGACCTGTTTCTAGATGATGTTCGAGAATTTTTATGTAATAACACACAAGTTCTTCGCTGGTAAATGCATTAAAACTTCCTCCCTTTCCTTCTATGGATTCCTTCAGTTCCCGCGCTGATCTTTTTTTTGTGCCCTTAAACAACAGATGTTCAACAAAGTGTGAGATCCCCGAATGTTCATGAGATTCGTATCTTACTCCAGAGCCCACAATAATTCCCATTGAGACCGAATAACAATCATGCCTCTGTTTGTAGATTAAAGATATGCCATTTTCAAAATTGACAATTTGCCAGTCCATATTTTCTCCGTTGAAATTATTTTGTATCTATACGTACAGGTTCCACAGCGATGACGTTTCTTGAAACACTCACCCTGCAATACTGAAAAAAACTTTTGCCGCCTTCAGGTGCTGGAGTGAGAACACCTCCTGCACTTCCTGCAATGACCTGAAGTATATTACCATATTTTTTTTTATAGAAAAGATGTTCATGACCAGAAAAAATAGCTATTACATTGTTATTTTCAAACATTTGCTTAAAGAAGACCGTTGTTTTTATATCAAAAGCATGCCCCGCCAAGACAGGGAATAACGGTTTGTGCATAAAGATAATTTTATCCTGACATGATTTCTTTAATTGTGCAGTCAGCCATTTTAGTTGAGATGGGTCAGATAACGATTCGCTATTTAAAAAAAATAACTGATATCCTTTTTTTTCGACGCTGAAAAATAATGGACCAATATTGTTTTCAAAAATTCTTGTCGATTCATTTCCAGATTCAAGGTCATGGTTCCCTGGAACAGTGTATATTGGTATTTTTAAACTGGATGTAATAGCGAGGTATTTTTTTATTACAGCCAGGTATTGTTGGGATTTTGCATTTCCTGGAAGCCCGGCGATATCGCCAAGACAAACAGCAAATTCAGCATCTTTTTCATCGTTGTTTATTTTCTGCACGATATTTTGTAGTAATTGCTCTCCTATAGTTTTTTCATCCCTCAGATGACAATCACTGAATATAACAAAATTTAACTGTTTGTCATTTGCAGAGCACGTTACAGAGAGATACGATAAAACTATTAAAACGAACAGGAAAAATTTTCTCATCCTATACGATGCCACCTTCCTCAGTTAATGAAATGCCTCTCAATTTCATATCAAGGCTGTGAGGATTCTCAGCATTCTCCAGACCAACTTCCTTGGTTATAAATCCATTAGTTATTAATTCATACAGGGATTGTTCAAAATCCTGCATTCCTTCGGTTCTTCCAGCCCTGATTGCCTTGACGATTTTTGCCTCCTGTTCTTCAATAATGAGTCTTGCGACTGTGGAATTCATAAACATTAATTCAACGGCTGGCACCATCAGTATTCCTTCTTTGCAGGACGGTAAAAGCATCTGTGACATAGCTGCCTTCAGATGTCCTGCAAGAGCCCTTCGAACTGAAGGGTGTTCTGAATGTGGGTAAAAATTTAGAATTCTATTGATTGTTTGACTGACGTTTGAACTATGAAGGGTGCCGAACACAAGGTGACCTGTTTCAGCAGATTGAAGCGCGAATTCTACTGTATCCCTGTCCCTTATTTCTCCGACAAGTATAACATCCGGGTCCTGTCTTACAACATATTTGAGAGCTTCCTTAAAACTTGGCACATCAATTCCAATTTCCCTTTGGTTGACAATTGCAAGTTCATTTCTATAGAGATATTCAATAGGGTCTTCTATGCACATAATATGACATTTTCTAATTTTGTTGATACCATTGATAATTGCGGCGAGGGTGCTTGATTTTCCACATCCGGTGGGACCTGTAACAAGTACCAGACCATTGGGGAAATTTGTTATATTTTTTGTTGCCTCAGGCAGGTGCAAAAATTCAAAATCAGGGATTTTATTTGAAATTCTTCTTGCAGCAAGCGCTATTGATCCCCTTTGAAGAAAAACACTCATTCTAAATCTTCCTATGCCTGGAAAACTGATTGCTGTGTCAATTGTGCCTTTTTCTTCAAAAATTTTCTTGTCTCTTTCTGTGAGAACTTCGTAAATGATTTTTCTTAGTTGTTCTTCAGAAATAGTTGGAGAATCTGTTTTCTTTTCTATTTCGCCTTTTATTCTGTATGCTATATGGGACCCTGCCTGCAGGTGAATATCCGAGGCATTCATTGACTCCATAACTGATAATAACTGTTTTAAATTGATTTCCATTGTGTTGGCATCGTCCATTTCAGCCCTCCATAAAATAATCTGTTATTTTAATGATATATTACAAAGGTCCTTTTTTACAAGTGATTTCCCGGGTATTAACTAATGGTTTTAATGGGTTTTTTTTAGAATTACCGGTAAACTATCGTGATAAGAGACCTGCTGATAAAAATCTTTAAAATCGTTATATTCGGCAACGCTAATTTCAAGAGTATTTAACGACATTATTCTTTGATACGTTAGTTTGTTATGTTTTATGTCGAAGTTGAGAGAATACATTCCGAATTTGTTCTCAATCCTTACGTCTTCAGGATATGCGTCTATCTCGTACCCAAGCGGAAGATTGAACACAATTGTATTTTTATTCATGCTTCTGTAAGGAAATCTTATCGGAAAATTTCTCTTATCAAGGCTTATCAGTTCAGTATTTTCAATCCTTTCAAGCAGGCCGGGTTTGAACAACAATTTTTCCTGAATAGGTACCGCGTATTTTTTTGAAATGAACGAATAAGTTTGTTTCACTTGCATATCAAGCGATTCGATACCGGTAATAGTAAAATCTTTCAGGGTTGAATTCGGAACAAGGGAGTTAATACTTCTTGAAATCTCCCTCTTCATTTCTTCACCTGAAAGATATCTGAAACTACTTCTTAAACCCGCTGCAAAAATTCCGGATGGCAGGGCAACAACATTTGCAGTTATGTCTCCATTTGAGTCCATCAAAACATTGATTTCTCGTTCTTTTTTATTTTCTTCTGGCTCTGCTGCATAACTCTTCATCAAAATAGTTTCATTTTCGGTTGGTATTAAAACTGTTTTGTTCTGATCGCCAGGAGGTAGTTCGGGATATGGAATAACTTCGGACGTTGGGTCAAGCAAAAGAAATTGATGTTTTCCTGCGACAGCAACGATTGCATGATTGAATTGTCCGGGAAATGGTACATTTTTCTCAATATGTCTTTCTGTATTGACCAGGGCTATGTAGGACTGGATACCGACTGATTTTAACATTGCGACCATTAACGCGGCTTTGTCCTTGCAATCGCCGTATCCCAGTTTGATAACATCTTTTGCCGCATGTGGTTTGAATCCATGAATACCCAGTTCAAGGCCGATATATCTTATGTTTTTACAGATGAAGTGATATATGGCCTTTATTTTTTCTTCATCGTTCTGAGCGTTTTTCGTTATCTCCGCAGCGATAGATTTTACAACTGAATCAGGAATGGTTGAATCTTTTGCCAGACTCAAAAACCATTTCCCAATTTTATCCCAATCTTTAATTGTAGTGACAAGGATTTTTGGCACTACTTCTTCCACAGGAGGCATCATTCTTTCAGGGGTAATTGCTGGCATATTTGTCTTTTCCCACTCATAAATCAAGAACCTTCTGTCTTTTGTTTTTGATTTTAACTCGACTGAAAACGGATATATGTAAAGTTCCTTATTAGCAGGGACAGTAATTTTGTATCGCGAAACAAGGAAAGGTTCTGTGCTCTGAAAAAAGAATCCGTCCCAGAATTCTCCTGGCATCCTGGATTCTTTTGTTGTAATTCTGTAGGAATACTCAATAATGCAATCAATATTTACAGAAGGAAAGGTGATGGTGCAAACCCTTATCCCGGGATAAAGCACAGAGTATGAAGACAATTCGGCTGGTGTAATGATTCTGATGTCTGATTTTCTTACTGCAAACGTTTTGTTTTCCGGGGTAATTGTAGTTGCTTTCAATATTTCAACTTTTTGTCTTTCGGCGTCAAATGGTATCTGAAGCGTGCCATGTTGTTTTCCCTTCTCGCCAGTGATGAGAATTTTTTGATGGATGGTGGTTATTGAGGCGCCTGAAGTAAAAACCTGCACATCCGCTTCATCCAGCAAATATACAGAGCCCTTATCCGAAAAAATTTTTTGGTTATGATTATTTAATTCAGGTGGGCCGAGAGTTGATTGAGAAACATGGGCACATCCGCAGAGAAATGCGATAAGTATGAGGAATAAAGCATACTCCTGGTGCCGCCACATTTGATTACTCCCTTATTGTGGGAGTTGCGGTGGTTGAGGAGATAGTGGAAGCATTTGCTGCTGAGAAGCGGGTTGCTCCTGATAAACGTGCAAATAGTGGTTGAGTTTATTAATACTTGGACCGCCCTGTAGTTTTTGCCATTGCCCCACTGTATAGTAATAATAACCGCCAAGAAGAAGGAGAATAATCGAGAGAACATACATCACGATTCCTTTTTTCTTGTTTATTTCATCCATCATCATCGCCAGCATAAAACCCAGAAAACTCAAACCAATTACTGCAAGTGCGAGCAAATATCCCATTTCATAATACACGCCTGCAGATACAGAATTCATCAGTCACCTCCACTGGTTAGGGGTTTCATTTCAATTATATCACCTTCGGTTATATTATACAACTTTTTTGTAGAATGTTCATCAACACGTCCGATGAGAGTTACTTTGCTGTATGGCCTGATTTCATTTTCTCTGCTTACAGGTGTTGGTCCGAAAAAGATGCAGAGTGCAGGGCCTTCGGGCCAGTACGCTATGTCTCCAATATTTACAGTATCCTTTCCATCTTCAAGAGGTAAACGCACCGGAACAGAAAAGTACACTTCCTTGCCCCATAGGTTGGCTTTTCCTGTGATGGGTAGTGCGGAATAAATCTTTGATGCAGTGCTGCTTGAATTCAATGTTCCTTCAATTTTTATTCGGCATGTTTCAAAAATTATTTTTTTTGTCATATTTCGTAGCGCGTGAATCTGTTGACCTTGATATTTTCGCCAAGTTTCGCGATTTTACTTTTCACATAATCTTCAATGATAACACTATCATCTTTGATAAAAGTTTGGCAGAACAGGACCTTTTCTCTGTAAAATTGTTCAATATCTTTATAAATCTTCTTCTTTTCATCAATCACATTTTCTGGAATATCATCTTTTTTGATGTATTCAGGCGAGGTTGCAGCGATTTGCAGGCACAGGTTTTTTACCAATTCCTTAAAATCATCAGTTCTCGCCACAAAATCGCTTTCACAGGTAACTTCTACCAGAACACCTATTTTCCCATTTGAATGAATGTAGCTACCAATAAGGCCTTCGCCCGTTGCCTTTTCTGTTTTTTTATCGGCTATTTTTATACCCTGTTCCTTGAGAATTTCCAGTGCTTTATCAAAATTATTGTTGGATTTTTCCAATGCTTTTTTGCAATCAATAACGCCAAGTCCTGTGAGTTCACGCAGTTTTTTTATCGTTTCAACCATTTGAGACATTCTGTTCTCCTTCTGTCTTTGAATCGGTTTCCTGTTCGATCGCCTCCTGCTTTTCTTCCATTATATTTGTTTCTCCCTGTGTTTCTTTTATCGCCTCGGCAAGTTTTTCAAGCAACAATTGAATAGATTTAAATCCATCATCATTCGCAGGTATAGGATAATCAATAAGTTCCGGATTGCCATTTGTATCAACAATGCCAACCACAGGAATTCCCATTTTTTTTGCCTCAGAGACCGCGTTAATTTCCTTTTTAACATCAACGACAACCATTATGCCTGGTAGTTCCTTTAAATGTCTTATACCACTAAATTTTTTTTGAAGGTCCTGTTTTTCCTTTAGAATGAGACTGGCTTCTTTTTTTGTATAATAATTAATTTGTCCTGTTTCTTCAAGTTTTTCAATTTCTTCTAGCCGCTCTATTCGTTTCCGTATTGTCCTGAAATTTGTCAGTGTGCCACCAATCCATCTATAGTTAACGTAGGGCTGTCCTGTTTTTTCTGCAACCTCCTTTACCACATCCTGTGCTTGCTTTTTTGTTCCAACAAACAGAATGGCTTTTTTTTCTCTGGCGTATTTCTGAAGAACTTCAGCAGCCTGATAAATTTTTTCGCATGTTTTGCTTATGTCAATGATGTAAATTCCCTGGCGCTTGCCATATAAGAATGGTCTGATTCTTGGGTCAAATTGTCTTGATGGGTGTCCAAAATACGCACCCACTTCGAGAAGTTCTTTTACTGTCACTTCCACGATTTTCTCCTTTTGCAAAAAATATTAGAGAAATATTTTACTTGAATCTTAAAGTTTGTCAAATTTAAGTAAATTGATATTTATCGGGATTTTGAGACAGACTTCAATAAAATGAGCAAAAATATTGTAATTAAAATCATCCAATTGTAGTATTCCTTATTTTTTTTGACAAGAGTCCATGAAAAAGTATCTTTCATCATCACAGGTGATCTAAACTTGATCGGAAAAAATGAAGGAACACGGTTTTTATAGTCTAAAAATTCCTTGCCGAATTTTTTGCTTAGCGACATTTCTTCAATCGTTATTGCAGAGTAATAACATATGGGGAAAAGAATTACCCAATATATCCATAGAATAGGATTGTTGCACATCATACAAAATCCTAAACTTATAAACATACTGCCAAGGTAAAGAGGATGTCTTATTATGCCATACAATCCGAAAGTGCTGAGTTTTTCATTTTTTATAATTGTTCCCGAAGCAATAGTCCTCATGGTTTCTCCAAGAATCACAAACAACAACGGCCAATAACTATGAATCTCACCAATGAAAGCCACAAGAAGAAAAAAAATCCAGCCAGCAGATACTCTAAAATTGGAAAAGAACTTCATCAGTTCATATCTTGACCAGTTCAATATCCCCCCATGCAAAGAGTTTTTCATGCTTGATAACAAGAATACCCTCAAGAAATGGAAAATTTTTTATTGAATTTTTTATTCCTAAAAAATCATCGTCAAGTGTTTGATTGCACATGAAAGTAGCAAGACCATCTGCAATTGTAGCAGACGGACATAGAACTGTAACACTATCAGCTTTGCCAAAGCTGGTCGAATGCCCTACCGTTCCACTTGACGTTGCAATCCCAAACGGATATGGCTTTGGCTTGGCGCGTATACCGATTTTTAGGGAAAAAGGACTGGTTCCAGCAAAAATTGCCACAATCCTTTCCTTTTCTATCATCAGAAAAATATCTCCTCCATTTTCAATGATCACCTCATGTGCAAATCTTAATAAGTGTCTACCAACGAAATCTGCAATTGCGCCTGCAACAGTTGCCATTGGTCCAACATTACACAGAAAGGCAGCGTCACTCATTTTTTTTACTATTTCAGGAGCTGATTGATCAACCCGCACAGGTTCAAAAGAATAATAAAATTCAGGGAAGTTTTTGATGTATGTTTTCAAAAGATTTCTCTGTTTTCTCAGCTCTTTTTTTGCTTCACATGAAAGATCCTTTTCAGAAAGAATTAATAAGTCACTTTCTTCAATCGTGACCGCAGTTGCGACCAGCTCGCTGTCGATGATTTTTCTATAGAATCTTTGTTCGTATTTCATAGTTTTTATTATATCATGCGGGTATGTTAAAATATGTTGAATGGGTACAACAAAAAAAATTTTGATTGTTGTAGGGTCAACAGGCGGACATTATTTTCCAGGAATCACTCTTGGTGAAAAGCTAAGAGAAATTGAACCATCGGTTTCTGTAATATTTGCTGGCGAAAAGAAAATAAAGAATCTCGAAATCTGGAAGATGAAAGATTTTCAATTTATTACGATACCGATTTTAAAAAGACCGTCACGATGGTTTTTACTGATTTTTGCTCCATTTATTGCAATTTTCGTTTTAATCAGGTCCTTCATTTTACTTTCAAGAGTTAACCCTGACCTTGTAGTGTGCATGGGAAGTTACGTGACAGTTTTCGTTGGAATAGCATCCGTGTTGTCGAGACGAAACGTTGTTCTTCATGAACAGAATCTTGTTCCAGGATTGGCGAATAGAATTTTGAATTATTTTGGTGTAACAGCCGCTATCACGTTTGAAGATACAAAAAAGTTTTTGAAAAAATGTATTCGTACCGGATTTCCTTTGAGACCGGAGTTTTTATATTCAAGGGGAAATCCAGTCGATTACAACCTTTCATCAGGTAAAAGGACCATCCTGGTATTCGGCGGAAGTCAGGGTGCGTCGTTTATAAACAACCTGTTTCTGGAAGCGATACAATTTTTAAACTGGAATGAATTTCAGGTTATTCATATTACTGGCAGAATTGATCTTGAAAAGGTAAAAGATATTTATTGCAGGAAAAGAATACCAGGTTATGTGACGGATTTTTCTTATGATATGCCCTGCCTGATGGATATTGCTGATATTGGCATTACCCGTGCTGGTGCCGGCACAATTGCAGAGATTTCTTTCAAAGGGATACCCTCGATTATTATTCCTTATAGATTTGGGGGTGGGCATCAGAGATATAATGCTGAATGGGCAGCGAAAAATGGCTGTATTATGCTTGAGGAACCAGAAGCAACATCGAAAAATTTGGTCGAAATATTGCGAAAGATTCACGAAGAAATTGATACGAGAAAAAAACAGTTTCAATCCGCGTGTATTGCCGATGTAAATGGAGTATTTGCTCGATACTGCCTTAATCGAATTGAAAAACATGGAAAAAATAATTAAAAACGTAAGAGTTATACATATTATTGGAATTGGGGGTGCTGGAACAAGCGGGCTGGCAAAAATTTTTAACGCAATAGGAAAAAAAGTACAGGGCTCAGATATGAGGAAGACCTCTCAAACAGAATTTCTTGAGAATCTTGGGATAAAAGTTTTCTATGGGCACAGTTCTGATAATATTGATAAAAAGATTGACCTGGTGATACGTTCACAGGCAATCAATCCTGATAATCCTGAATTTCTCAGGGCGAAACAATTAAATATCCCTGTGATCACTTATCCTCGAGCTCTCGGCTTGCTGATGCACGAAAAAAAGGGGATTGCAGTAGCTGGAACTCATGGTAAGACCACTACGTCAGCAATGACTGTGTTCATGCTTAAGCACGCTGGGTACGACCCTGATTTTGTTATTGGCGGTGAAATTTGTGGATATGGAAATTCTGGTGTGGGGAAAGGAAATTTTCTCGTTGTCGAAGCATGTGAATACAAACGGTCGTTTCTGAATTTAGAACCCGAAGTTGGTATTATCACTTCTATCGAAGAAGACCACCTTGATTATTATCGGGATCTTAATGATATAAAAAATGCCTTTGAAGATTTTTCTGAGAGGATAAAGCCGGGTGGAAATCTTATAGGTATGATAGATGATCCAGTGGTAGCATCAGTTTTGACCAGAAGTGGTAGTGTGTCTACTGGGTATGGACTGGAACATGGGGATGTCGTCGCAGAGAATGTGAGATTTCTCGAAGAAGGAAATAGATTTGATTGTTACTATAAAGGGGAAAAACTTGGTGAGGTTTTTACCCCTGTTTATGGAAAACATAATGTGTTGAACGCACTTGCTGTCATATGTACCGGAATAGTGCTGAACATACCTTTTTCTCAAATCGTTGATGCTCTTGAAAAATTTCCAGGAGTTTTGAGAAGGTCTCAACTACTTGCCTGCGTAAACGATATTTATATTATTGATGATTATGGACATCATCCCACAGAAATTATTGCAACATTGAAAGGTCTACGCCAGAGATTTCCGTCAAGAAGGATTATAGCAATTTTTCAGCCACATCAGTATAGTAGAACAAGATTTTTATTGAAAGATTTTGCATCCTCATTTGCACTTGCTGACGAAGTGATTGTTCCTGATATATATTTTGTCAGAGATACGGAAAATGAGAAACAATTGGTCAACAGTGAGATGCTTGTGAATAAAATTATTGAAAACGGTACTCAGGCACAATATATCAGGGATTTTGACTATATCGTTGACTATCTTGCAAAAAACATAAAACCAGGAAATATTGTTCTCACAATAGGGGCAGGGCCCATTTATGAAGTGGGGCTGAAACTGAAAGAGGTGTTGATGAAATGAAAAAGATTATTCTTTCTCGTGAAGAAATATACGAAAGGGAAAAAATCGCCTATGAGAGATATGGCATCCCACCTTTAATCCTTATGGAAAATGCTGGCAGACAGACAGCATTAGAAGTCATACGAACTTTGAAAAAGTACAGGAAGAGAAACACGATTGTGTTATCCGGTCCAGGTAATAATGGTGGAGACGGAATGGCAGCAGCCAGATATTTGCATTGTTATGACCTGCCCGTGAGTGTTTTCATTACCCTTCATCCTGACAAACTTAAAGAACCTTCCTTTACAAACTATCAAATTTTGGTTAAAATGAATCTGATTTCGTTTTTGCAGGATATTGAAATTTTGAGAAAAGCAATCAGAAAAAGCGACTTAATTGTTGACGCCATTTTTGGAGTAGGCTTAACCAGGCCTGTTGAGGGTATATATAAAGAGATAATAAATGAAATTAATACCTCAGACAAATATGTCATTAGTGCTGACATACCAAGTGGAATTGATGCCAATACAGGAGTGCCTTATTCCATAGCAGTGAAAGCAGATACAACTGTGACATTTGGTTTTGGAAAATCAGGATTGTATACAGAAAAAGGGAAAATTTATGCAGGGAAAGTTAAGATTGTTGACATTGGATATCCGCCAGAACTTTATTTTTAAGGTACTGCTATTTTTAGGAATTTTAGTTTGGAACTGCTATGGACAACAGGAAGCAGTGAAACAAATTTTAATTAATGGAACAACAAAACAGAAGATTGAAACTCTGAAAAAAATCATTTCTGAGAAAAATACAAAAGTTCTTCCTGAAACTTTGGTTGCTCTTGACGACACTTCAACAGATGTAAGAATTTTTGCTTCACAGGCATTATTGGAACTTGGAGATAGTTCATTTGTTACTTCGTATCAAAAAGAACTTAATGACACCAGCTGGCAGGTTCGATTGAACGGAATCAAAGGGTTGGTTCAGTGGGGTACAGGTGACGAAATTATGTTTGATTTGAAACGAGCGCTTGATGATTCATACTGGCAGGTAAGATACTGGGCAGCAATCGGGATTGGGAAATTTGGAGACGATACAATGCTTGAGCCAGTGTTATCCCATTTGAAAGATGGAAATTTACAAGTAAGGGCTGAGCTATTTTGGGCATTGAGAAGGATTCTCGGTAGCGACCAGGCGAGATATACATTCAGGAAATTACCCGATTCTACCATAACCATGATTAATCAATCTGCAAAGGTTGATGATGTAAAGGTTCAAACCAATGCAATATGGGCAATGGAAGCTACTAGTGATAAAAGAGTAATACCGACATTACTTGAATTTCTAAACAACCCTTCCGACGATGTCAAAATACAGGCAGTATGGGCTCTTGAAAATATGAAAACAAGTGAAGGGTTTGAGTTTTTAAGGGCGAAACTTCTTGAACCTTCTGTAAAACTTAAGGTTGAAACAATTAAAAGCCTGGTTCGTCTGGATGATAGCGAAAGTATTCCTGCTATTATTGGAAAGCTTGATGACCCGGATGAAAATGTGAGGATATTTGCATTGTGGGCACTAAAGGAATTTGCTGATTTTGTATCGTTTCCGGCTATCGTAAAGAAACTTGCAGATGGATCCGAGAAAGTTAGAAATTATGCATATAACATTATTCTTGAACTGAGAAACCCTGATTTCATTCCAGTACTTGAAGATGCACTGGTAGATTCATCATTACCTTTAAATACGCGTGTGACAATCGCTGATTTGCTCGGAAGAATTGCTTCTCCTGAAGAATCATTATTTTTCGATTCTGTAAAAAATCATTCTGAACCCTCTTTGAGAAGAGCAATACTTACTGCTTGGTATAGAACCAATCCTGATGATACTGCTTTTTTAATGTATCTGAATTTTGCCAGTCGTCTTGAACCGGATGTTACAGTTAGGACAAATGCGGAAAAAATTTTAAAAAAGGTTCTTACAAATATTAAAGATGGTCTCGAATCAAGTGATTCAATAAAAAGGAACCAAGCGCTTGAAAAACTTTCATTTTTTAAGGAATCAATTTTTGTTACACCGTTGATTAAGGGAATGCTTTACTCAAAATATCAGGACGTACGTTTGGCAGCGCTTGAGATGTTAACTTACCAGCCTAAGGCGGCAGTATTCACAGTAATGAAAGAAATGCTTTTAGACCAGTCAGATGAAATAAAGAAGCTTGCAATTCTCGGCATGGGCAAGGCGCATATTACTCAAGCGATTCCCCTGTTGACTGCTCAGTTGAAAAGTGATGATCCTGAAATTCAAAGTTACGCCGCCTATGCACTTGCGATGCTTGGTGATGCAGATGGATTGAAAGTTGCGATAAGGGATATCAAAAATCCAGACATTCAGATACAATCAATGGCAGTGGAATCAATCGCTCTATTGAACGCGTCAATTGCTATACCTGATCTTCTAAGGCTTCTTGAAAATTCGGAACTTGAAGTAAAACTCAAAGTGGCATGGGCATTAAGCAGGCTTGGAGAAGAGAAAGGTTTGTATACACTGGTAAATCTGAGCCGCCAGGATATTGAACCACTGCGAACTCAAGCAAGACATTATTTGTCAGACAGAAAAATTCCTTCAGCATTAAGAACAAAAATTCCTGAAATTCAAAAAAGGCAGGAGACTTTATTAACAGGCATGCCTGAAGTATCTCTTAAGAAAATCGTGGCTGTAAAGACAAAGGAGCCGCCTGTCATTGATGGAAATTCAGGTGATCGGATATGGCGATCATTACTTGAAGATAGAACAATGATTTATGTCATTGGAGAAAAAGTTCCATCAGAAGTTCAGACATCTATTATGGTAACATTTGATGACGAGAAAATTTATTTCCTTATTACCTGTATGGATCCTGATGCTTCTTCTTTGACATTTGATAGTGGTGATTTTCTAACGATATGTATTAATCCCGCGTCTTCTGGAAGCAGGTGGTATCAATATACTCTTCATGCGACCGGGTTTTTAAAATTTGCCTATGTGTGGAAGAAATATATTGTTGATGATAATGATTCAGAGTGGGAATCTCAATGGGTTGCAGCAACAAGTATTACAAATAATGGCTGGGTCGCAGAAATTATGATTCCCTTTTCTGATTTTGGAGAAAGTAAACAAGCCGGCAACAGATGGGAGATTAATTTTCAAAGAGTTTCTGATCATTTGCCAGCAGTTACATGGACAGGCAAAATAGACAATCCGGCTCAATTTGGACAATTGGTATTTAAAACAACGGAACAATAACATGAGAAAGATTTTTTGTTCTCTGGTTTTTCTTGCACTGACTACAGCTACTTTTGCCCAGGTTTGGTATGAAAGGAATGTAGGTCTTCGTTCTATTTTTGCTTCAAATGTATGGACTTGCATAGAAAAGGCAAGACAGTATTATAATTCAGGAAACTATGAAATTGCTGACAAATATCTGAGAAAGGCAGAACAATTGACCCTTGCTGCAGAACCCTTTGGCCCAAAGAACTGGCCTTCATACTGGCCAAGAACTCAGGAAGCGCTTGATATATTAAGATATGCATCGCCAATTGCCTATATTTACAGGATATTTGCGGATTATGCCATAGATAGAGGAAGATCCAAGGAAGCGATAAGATATATTAAAATGTATCTGGACCGTTCTTATATTCCGGATGCAGAATACATGTTTAAACTTGGTAATCTTTTTGAATCAGAGGGTCTCATTCCTCAGGCGATTGCAATATATCAGGAACTTCTCGGGTGTATTCAATCAAGAAACTTTCATAATAATGTGCCATCTCAATACAACATTCAGCATCGTATAAGAATTTTGAACGCAAAGATTGAGCCGCAGGTAGTTCTTGTTCTTGATATGAAACTTCAAAATTTACCTAATTTTCTTTCAAACGCTGGCAATATTTTTAAAGAAAAGATGTCAAGCATTGATAAAGTTTATACTGTCGTAAATGACCAGGTTCTTGATAAGATCCTCGCAGAACAAAAGTTAACAAGACAGGACATTCTTGATGACCTTGATGAGAGAGATAAAGTTGTGAAGATATTGAATGTCAGGTATATACTTGAGCCATCCCTTGTTAATATTGAAAATATGTATATATTTCAGGTGCGTGTATACAGAGCAGGAGATAGAGAGCCTGTTGAGATTTATGAATACAGGAACGAAAACTATGAGTTTCTTCCGAATTATTTTCAGAGATTCGTTCTTGAATTCCAAGATAAGAAAATTCCAGAGGAACTCCTGATCCCTGAAAATTCATACAGGTGGGCTTATGAAGCGACTGATGAGGTTCTAAGTATTGCAATTTCAAGAAGTGGTAATTCAATTGTCGCGGGATGTAGGGATGGAAAAGTTTATTTGCTTTCTCAAAATGGTAGTGTTCGTAGAACATTCAAGGAACAGGATGAGATTGTCAAAGTTGCAATTTCACCTGATGGATTATATTCAGCATGGGCTTCCCTTGATGGGAAAATATGCCTTGCTGAAGGAACAAAAGTGATTTATCAGAAAAAAATTGGGAACCTTGTCAGGGCAATATCAATTGGAGAAAATGGTAAATTCTGGGCTTATGCTGTAAATGAGAAAATTTACTATCTTGACTCAAAAGGGGAGGTGTTTTGGAATCAATCACTACCTGATTGGGTGAGCAGTTTAAGGATAAGTCAGGATTGCGCATGGGTATCTGCTGGAACTGTTTCAGGAGAATTTTTTCTATATAATAGCGAAGGAAACCTTGCGTGGAGCAGAAAACTGGGTAGTCAGATAGAAAACATCAGATATTCTCATAGTATTGAATATGTTTCTGCTGGTTTAAAGAATAACCTTGTATATGTTTTTTCAATCAATGGAAACGAAATTATTAAGTTCACTCTTGGCGATAATGTGCGATTTCTCACGTTTGACCAGAATTTGATTGAATCAGTTATTGGGATATGGAATCAGTGGTATTATTTTACTGATAGAGGCAGAAAAAAAATATGGTACTATTCAATCGATAAGTCAGTAAAAAATGGAGATACTGCTATTGCAACAAACTTTTATGTACTGACGAAAGGTAAGAGTTTACTTGCTTATAACGTAAACTGGAAATAGTTCTCTCTTCTCTATGATATACCGAAGGAGGAAAAAATGGTAAGAGTTGCGATTATCGGGGCTGGGTTTATGGGTTCGATGCATGCTGAAGTTTATTCTCAGTTGCCAAATGTAAAAATAGCAGCAATAGTTGACCAGAGGGGAGAAAAAGCCAAATCTCTTGCTGAAAAGTTTGGTGCCCTTCCTTATCTCACAGCAGATCAGGTTCTGGCGAAGCCTGAAATTACTATTGTAGATATTTGTCTGCCAACGTTTCTTCACAAAGAATATGTGATAAAAGCAGCACAGGCAGGTAAAGATATTGTGTGCGAAAAACCAATTGCATTGACCTTGGAAGATGCACAGGAAATGGTAAGAGTTTGCAAAGAAAGAAAGGTAAGATTCATGGTTGCACATGTAATAAGATTCTGGCCAGAGTATACCTTTGTGAAGAAGAATTACGACCAGGGCAGATTCGGAAAACTTGTTACAATCACGTGTACACGACTTAGCCCGAAGCCCACATGGGGTTGGCAAAACTGGCTGCTTGATAATAAGCGATCTGGTGGAGCACTATTCGATTTGCATATTCACGATGTTGACTTCATTTTATACTTACTTGGGCAGCAGCCTTTATCATTGTATTCGCGTGGAACATTTTCTGAAGAAGAAGGTTATACTCATGTTTTCACAACTTATAGTTTTCCTGAAGGAGTTACTGCGTTTGCAGAGGGCGGATGGGACATGACTTCAAATTTTCCCTTTGAGATGAAATTTATTGCTCAATTTGAGAAGGCGATTGTTGACTTTGATTCCACGTCAGACCCTACGCTCACAGTTTATTATGCGGATGGTAGAATAGACAGGCCCCAGGTCGAGAGAAAAGCCTCACAGGTTTCTGGCGGAAACATTTCAGACCTTGGCGGGTATTTCTTTGAACTAAATTATTTCATCGATCACGTTGTTCACAATAAGGAATTCCAGGTAATTACACCAGAAGATGCAGTCAGGAGTCTGGAAGTTATATTAAAAGAAAAAGAGTCACTTGATAGAGGGTCGATTATAAAATTATAGACTTCCTGAAAGGGCATCAAATAGTCCGAGTTCATAAAAAGCGATACCAATTGCCAGAATGCTGGCGGTTTCAACGCTGAGAATTCTGGGTCCAAGGCTTGCAATTGAGATATGGTTTTCAGCCGCTTTTTCTACTTCGTTTTCAGTAAAACCGCCTTCTGGACCAATTAATATTGCAATACTGCGTTTTTCCTGTATCTTCGAGAAAATATTGTTGAGAGCATCTTTTAGAGGTACCCGCGACTGTTCCCAGAATAAAATTGCTGGAAGATCTTGAGTGATAATAGTTTCAAAATTTTCAATTTTTTTAATCTCAGGGATTCTTGTTCTTCCTGCAATTTTACTTCCCTCAGCAGCAATTTTCTTCCATCTTTCAAGTTTCGCTGGTAATTTTTTTTCATCGATTTCAAAAATGCTTCTCATACTCTTCACCGGTATAATTTTTGAAACTCCGATTTCTGCAGCTTTTTTTATAATATTTTCAAAGGTCGCGATTTTGCACAGGCAAAGGCACAATTCAATTGAAATCTGCGGTTCTTTTTGTTCTGAGTATTGTTCTTGGAGAATTTTTGTTTCGACTTTTGAGTTTAAAAATTTTTTGATTTCAAGCGTGTATTCATTTCCGCTTCCATCAAAAGCAAGAAATTTTGAGCCAATAGTCATTCTCAGCACATTTTTCAGGTAATGGGCAGGTTCGCCAGAAACAAAGATGGTGCTTCCAATTTTTTCGTGGTTGTACAAGTAAATTCGTCTCATTTATATACCTCAAGTATTTTATTTTTACTGTTATGACCTGTTATGATTTTTACCATCGATTTTGAGACCCCAAAAAATCTTGAAGTAATTTTTATCACATCCTGGTTTGCTTTTCCGTCAGCAGGTGGTGATTTCACATAAACAATGAATTTATTGGGACCAATCTGCGTGATTTTTTCTTCTCTGGACAAAACCTTTACTTTTACACTAATCTTCATCAGAGCTTGATATCGGGCCTTTGTGAAGATGTACTTTCTGCTTGGAAGTATGGCTTTTTCGAGTCAAAACCAAAGGTGCGAACAAATAATAACACCGGAAAACTCCCTGCTATTCTATTGTAGTCATTCACTGCTTCATTGTATCTTTTTCTTTCGACTGCGATTCTATTCTCTGTTCCTGCGAGTTCATCCTGGAGGTTCAGGAAGTTTGCGCTTGCTTTTAATTGCGGATAGTTTTCAACAACGAGGAGAAGTTTACCAAGGGTTTTTTCAAGATCTGTTGAGGCGCGGCTTTTTTCTTCCACTGTCCTTGCAGAAAGCAGGGACACCCTTGCATTTGTGACATCAATGAACAATTCTTTTTCATGTTTTGCGTAACCCTTCACTATCATAACCAGATTCGGAACCAGGTCAGCCCTTCTTTGAAGAACATTTTCCACCTGTGCCCAGGACTGTTTAACTTTTTGTTCAAGGGCAACAAGCCGATTGTATTGAAACTTTAACACCTGATAGAAAATCAAACAGAGAACAACCACAATTATTATGATCAAACGGTTTCTTTTCATGTTCCTCCAAATTTTATATTCCTTTTAACATTACTTTTTCTTCTATTATACATCAGTAGAAAAAAAAGTAAACCAGACCCATGATCAGAAGATCACTTGTGAGAATTCGTAAATTCTGGTACAATGCGGGATGATTCAAAAAGACAAAAGCAGAATGAGATGGTGAAGTTAGTTTTTTATAAAATTTTTCTGTCCCGTCTTTCTCGCCTTCACGAAATTATCTTCATTTTTTCATTAACTTGGGAACTCGGTCTTAAAAAACAGGGTGGGTGAGGGGATTTGGCGCCCTCGCCTCCCACTGCGGCTCGGGTCGATCCGGCCCACTTCACCGACTCAGCGGGCTTGCCAATCAGTGCTCTTTCTCCATCGCACTGGCAACCAGCCGCATAGGTCTTCGCTTGCTCAGACCTATACATCTTCGCTCCAATTCAAATCCCCTATCATAGTAGAAGACAGGGTGGGTGAGGGGATTTGGCGCCCTCGCCTCCCACTACGGCTCGGGTCGGCCAGCCGCATAGGTCTTCGCTTGCTCAGACCTATACATCTTCGCTCCAATTCAAATCCCCTATCATAGTAGAAGACAGGGTGGGTGAGGGGATTTGAACCCCCGGCATCCAGAGCCACAGTCTGGCGCTCTATCCGCTGAGCTACACCCACCATTATTGAGGTATAATATTTTACACAAAATTTTAATTGAGTAAAATAATTTATAACTTTCCAAAAAAGGAAACTTATGAAAATATTGTGCCAACTGTGTCTCGTATGGATATTTGGCATGTTTTTCATCTTAGGATGTATTCAAAAAGAAATCGCCTTTTCAGTTTCATTATCAGAGGGAAATAAAATGGAAACAGAACTGACTGTGAAAGCAGGTGATGTATTCAAAATTGAACTTGAATCCAATGCTACAACTGGCTATGAATGGTTTGTAAAATACGATGATAAAATCCTAAATTTCAAAAAGAGTGAGTATATTTCACCTGCTTCTCAAAAGTTGCTTGGAAGTCCAGGAAAACAAATTTTTATTTTTAGTGCTATTAAAAAGGGTGAAACAACTATTGAGTTTGCGTATAAGAGGCACTGGGAAAAAGACAAGCTTCCTGCGAAAACCATAATGTATAAAGTAAGAATTAATTGAGGATAGTCAAGTGTTTGACCTTAAAGGGAAAAAAGCGCTTGTAACAGGCGGCAATTCTGGAATAGGGTTTGGGATTGCAAAAGCACTTGTTCAGGCAGGAGTAACAGTGGTCATTGTTGGAAAAGACAATAAGAAAAATAAAAACGCAATTTCTGAATTAAAGAAAATCAATGGCACCTGTAATGCAGTTCAGTTCGATCTACAAAATTGCAGAAAAATTCCAGCTTTTTTTAAAAGTCTCCTGGTTAAATCTGGCACTTTTGACATTCTTATTAATTGCGCAGGAATAACTGTACGAAAAAGGGCAGATCTATTATCAATTGATGAATGGGAAAAGGTTATTGCTGTGAACCTTACAAGTTGCTTTGTACTGACAACTCAATGGGCAAAATCTTTAATTAAAAAAAATCAAAGTGGTTCCTGCGTAATTGTCTTATCGTTGATGTCAGAGGTAGCAAGACCCACGACCTCTGCCTATGGAGCGTCAAAAGCAGCTTTGAAGCAACTTGTGAGGTCTTTTGCTGTTGACTGGGGAAGGTTTAATATTCGTGTAAATGGTATTTCACCCGGGTACATAAAAACAGAGTTAACTGAACCACTTTACACTGATTCTGAATTTTCTGCATGGGTAATGAAAAGAACTCCTCTTGGAAGATGGGGAACACCTGAGGATATCGGTCCTTTAGCGGTTTTTCTGTGTTCAGATGCAGCATCATTTATCACAGGACATACTGTATTTGTTGATGGTGGTTTTCTTGCTTCCTTATAATAGGGTTTTCCTCAAATGCTTGAGAATGAGCCTTCTTACGAAAAATATATGGGTGAGGAAAAAGTGAGTGCATCTTAACCAGTGTATCTCTGGTTTTCCAAGGGATTCCCACAATTCTAAGGTATACACTGGCTTCACAGACGTGTCATACTTAGCATTGATCATTAGGACATTGTTTAACTTTCTAGCATAGGTTAGTGGATCAATGTCCCTCCAACGTAAAATAAGCGTTTGTTTATCTACAAGACCGAATAATTTTCTCTTATAAATCCTTGCAATAAAATCTCGTGACTCCCATAGCATATTTGCCAGATTTCCGCCGCCAACGATATAAATCCCAGAAGAAATTCGTGAGTCGATTGAATGGACAATGCTTGCAATAGTTGCCCCAAGACTGATACCAAGAATTCCAATTTTTTCATTCTCCTTTTCCAGAAAGTCAATCGTCTTTCTTACATCAACCACTGATTGAATTAGTCCATTTTTGAAAATTTCAGGCCAATCTAAGTTTTGTGGTAAGCGTGTAATTGGTCTTTTTTTGGGAATTCTTGCAGGTGCATAGGGCATTATGAGAAGAAAAGATGAAAATCCCTTTTTTGCAAAATACATACAGAGAAATTTTGTCACAGATATCATGGAAAGTCCGTGTATAACTATGATAGTTTTTTTGCAATTGTGTACTCTAAAATAGAAGCCAGATACTTTATCACATATTTCTATGCCTGTGGGGCGGCCAGATTGAAATGTTACCAGAAAAACATCATAATTTACTGTTTTTCTGAGAGGTGTGATAGTGAATTCATTGGTTTTTAAATAATTAAAAATTTCTGTGTTCACGATTTTTATTTTACTTATGGTAGAAAATTTTGCAATGTTTTGTTTGTCAAAGTCGCTTTATCGGGTTATTATAGAAAAAAGGAGTCAACTATAAGAAATGAACAAGTTAAGTAAACCTCCTATTATTTTTAAGCAGGGCATAAATAGTCCTGAGCAGTTTGGTAGAAGTAGCCATGACTGCCTCAGTATAAGATTTCCCTTC
>Ga0209204_1001317_pt1 | contig 23695 bp, 14 predicted proteins | sample AD_JPNMR2_MetaG_FD_184425 | JGI IMG/M metagenome (GOLD analysis project Ga0209204, IMG submission 184425) | Active sludge microbial communities of municipal wastewater-treating anaerobic digesters from Japan - AD_JPNMR2_MetaG (SPAdes) (version 2) | ecosystem: Engineered > Bioreactor > Anaerobic...
TACTAAACCTTTTCCTGAAATGCACCAACATTGATTCATCAAAAGGTTTTTCATAGGAATACCTTTCATATCCTAAAAAATATTGCAAATACGGATTTTCTCTTATCTGTTGCACTACCTCTTCATCCGTTAACTTTAGTTCCTCTTTAATATAAAGAGCACAAAATGCTATCCTTCCATTATATGCTGGTGCTCCCATATTCTCAGAAAAATTCTTTGCATATATCTCTTCTATTAGAGTTAACGGGAGTAAAGATGCTTTAATTACCCATCTATTACTTTTATCTAATTTCCCTTCAAATGGGACTGCAAAACTCTCAAATTCTGGAAAATATGGTGTCTTTGTATCTTGATGTCTATACATTTTTACTCCACTTAAATGCAAAGATTTTTAATCATTATATCAAAAATCTTTGCATTTTACAACTATATTTTTGTTATAACTTTATTATATTTTTATATGATACATCTTTTTCAGGAAGACCTAAATAAAGAAAAATATTAGAAAATTCAAGAATATAATATAAAAAACCTAATTTTAATAAAAAAGGCTGCTATAAGCAGCCTTTTTTATTATCTATTTTCCCTTTTTCTTTTTTGTCTCTTTAGCAGATTCATCTTTTTTTACCTCTTCTTGTTTTTTATTTTCTTCTACAATTCCCTGTTCTTTCTTTTTATTTTCAAAAAATTTATCGTCATATTTTGGTTTTAAGATAATTCCACCTAATGGCGGCACTGTTACATATATAGAATATGGCATCCAGTAAGAACCAGGCTCTGTTGCCATTACTCCACCAAAATTTCCGACATTTGAGCCACAATATTTACTTGAGTCACTATTAAAAATCTCCTCATAGTAACATTTTTCTGGAACCCCAAGTAGATAATTATGCCTTGGTACAGGAGTAAAATTAACAACAACTACAAGGAAATCAAAAGGATCATTTGATCTTCTTATAAAAGAAATTACGCTATTATCAGAGTCATCACAATTAATACCTATAAAGCCAGATGGATCTGCATCCTTTTCCCACAAAGCCTTCTCTTTTTTGTATATCTCATTTAGATCTTTTATCATTTTTTGTATCCCTTTATGGAAGTCAAAATCGAGTAGATGCCAATCAAGACTCTTATATTCTTTCCATTCCTCAAATTGAGCAAATTCCTGTCCCATAAAAAGAAGTTGTTTTCCTGGGTGTGTCCACATATAAGTATAAAATGCTCTTAAATTAGCAAATTTCTGCCAGTAATCGCCCGGCATTTTACTTATTATAGAGCCTTTGCCATGAACAACTTCATCATGAGAAATAGGCAATATAAAATTTTCACTCCATGCATACAAGAAACTAAAAGTCAAATCCCCGTGATGATATTTTCTATGAATAGGATCTTTTTGCATATATCTTAATGTGTCATTCATCCATCCCATATTCCATTTAAAGCCAAAACCAAGTCCATTAGCATAGGCTGGTTTTGTAACACCCGCAAAAGATGTGGACTCTTCTGCTATCATTAGAACACCCGGAAAATATTGATGTATTATAGAATTTAAATGTTTAAAAAATTCTATTGCTTCAAGATTTTCTCTTCCGCCATAAATGTTTGGAACCCACTCACCTGGTTTTCTACTATAATCTAAATACAACATTGAAGCAACAGCATCAACCCTTAAACCATCAAAATGAAATTTATCTACCCAGTAAAGAGCATTTGAAATAAGAAAATTTTTAACCTCAAATCTTCCATAATTAAATATCTTTGTACCCCAATCCATATGCTCACCTAATCGAGGGTCAGCATGTTCGTAAAGTGCTGTTCCATCAAAATTTATTAAACCATGAATATCTTTTGGGAAATGACCGGGAACCCAATCAAGAATTACTCCTATATTTTCATTATGACATCTATCTATAAAATATTGTAAATCGTCTGGTTTCCCATATCTGGAAGTAGGAGCAAAATAGCCAGTTACCTGATATCCCCAGCTTCCATCAAAAGGATGCTCTTCTATTGGTAGTAATTCTATATGAGTAAATCCCATCTCTTTTACATAAGGAATTAATTTGTCAGCAAATTCTCTGTATGTTAAAAATCTATCACCCTCTTCTGGGACTCTCATCCATGAACCTAAATGAACCTCATAAATAGAGATAGGCTGATTTATTAGATCTCTTTTTTCTCTTGCCTCCAACCATTTTTGATCTGTCCATTTATACTCTTCCAACGTATAGACAATGCTTGCTGTTTTTGGTCTTAATTCAGAATAGGTAGCATAAGGATCTGCTTTTTCTAACAAATGCCCACTCTTTGTCTTAATCTCATATTTATATATCTCACCCTCTTTTAATCCAGGTATAAAAAGAACCCATATACCAGAATCGGCAAGCAATTCCATAGGATGTTTTCTTCCATCCCATCCATTAAAATTACCAATAACACTCACTCTTGCAGCATTTGGCGCCCACACAGCAAAATAGACGCCTTTCTTACCATCTTTTGTCATTACATGAGCACCCATTTTTTCGTATATTTTATAATGTTGAGAAACATTAAAAAGATATCTATCAAATTGAGTAACCCCCTCAACCCATTCTTCATATGGGTCTTCTTTGGTCCAGGTATTTCCAAAATAGTCAGTTATTTTTAGCTCATACTTAAATTTATCCTTTTTATCCCATATTATAGCCTCAAATAACCCGTCATTATGAATTTTATCCATTTCCCATTCTTTACCAGTTCCCTTTTCTACAACAAAAGCAGATTTTGCCTCTGGTAAAAAAGCTCTTACAGATTGAACTATTCTTTTTTTGCCATCAGGATCTATTACCTCTACTGGATGAATACCTAAAATCCAATGAGGGCTTTGATGATTTGAACTAACAATACCTATAATGTCTGTTGCATATATTGTTGTTAACATTTTTTTTAAAAAACCTCCTTCAATTATAAAATATTATAAAATATAACAAATAAGAAAATAAAATATTTAATGAAATTATGACTTTAATATGATTTATTCTTATTTTGACTTTTGTTAGTATTATATAATAATTTTAAAATTAATCAATTATAATTTTTATAATTTACAATATTTTTATTTATAGCAAAAAATTTTTAAATAGGATTTCATATCAAAAATTCCAGTAATAAAGGCAATCTATCAAGAAATTCGAAATTCTTATTCTTAAAATAAAAAATACCACAAAAAATATAATTTTCTAATGCTTCCTGTATGTTATTTTTCTTTAAATTGTCGTTTACCCTTTTAAAACTTCTTACAAAATCCTCAATTTTTTCTATTACTTCACTCTTAAATCTATCAAACCATACTTTTCCCCTTATTTTTAACGTTTTGTTGTATCTAACGGCAAATGTTCCCAATACCCACTGCATTATTTTTGATAGATTTTCTCCTCTTTTGGGTCTTATAATAAAATGACAGTGGGTATAGACAAATACAAAATTTAGAAGTGAGAATCTAAATTTCTTCTTTGCCTGCTTTAAAGTTAATAATAGCATTTCACGGACAAAGAGGGGCTTTAGTTCAGGTCTGTCCCTGTTGATTGTACAGGTAATATAATAGCTAGCCCCCTTTTTTAATATTCTATTTCTCCTCATAAAAAATCCTCCTTTTTTTAAAAAAGTATTTCTATATATTAATCACAAAATTTTTAAGAAAATCCTTTACAAGTTTTGAAAAAAAATTTAATTTTTTTTGAAAAAAAATAAAGTGAGGGACAGACTTATAAACTATAAATCTTTTTAAATAGGGACAAACCTATAAATTCTTTTATGATTTAAAGAGGGACAGACTTATAATTTTTTTATAAATAAAATTAAAAAGAGGGACAGACCTGAACTTATCATGATGTAAAACTAATTTTCATATAGATGCAGATAACTTACAAATTAAAATTTTGTTAGTCTATATAAGATTTATCGACAAAAATTCACAATCGCTGAAAATGATTAAAATAATATTACTTATTATTCTTCCAGCAGGGATGCTTGAAATAAGTCCAGCAAAAATACTGGAATAACTTTATTTTTCAGCGATTTAAGAAAAGTGTCCAAATTTTTTGAGAAAATCCTTTACAACTTTTAGAAAAAATTTAAAAATTTCTTTTCTAAAAATAAAACGCACCATTTAACATCCCTGCTGGAAGCAACAAGATGTAATATTATTTTTAATATCTTTTTAATTATGAATTCTTCTTGATTTTTTTAAAATTAAAATTGTAATAAAATTAAAAATTTGATATAAGATCTTTCAAATATTTATGTTAAGGGAAAAAAATGACCAAAAAAGATTTATATTCTTTATTAGAAGAAAAAATATTAATCCTTGATGGTGCTACTGGCACAGAACTACAAAAAAGAGGAATGCCTAAGGGAGTTTGTCCAGAAAAATGGGTTGTTGATAATCCGCATGCCCTTATTGAGGTTCAAAGAGAATATAAAAATTCTGGTTCAAATATAGTTTATGCATGCACATTTGGGGCAAACAGGTTAAAACTTGAGGAATTTGGCCTACAGAATGAAGTTTTTTCTTTAAATAAAAGGCTTGTTGAAATATCAAGGGAAGCAGTTGGGAAAGATATTTTAATTGCAGGTGATATTTCTCCAACAGGAAGATTTGTTGAGCCTTTTGGAGATCTATCTTTTGAAGATGCGGTAAATATTTATAAAGAACAGATTAAAGGATTAATCGTTGGTGGTGTTGATCTTTTTGTAATTGAAACAATGATTGATATTCAGGAGACAAGAGCAGCTCTAATAGCCATAAAAGAAGAGTGCAATTTGCCAGTAATGGTTAGCATGACTTTTGGTGAAGATGGTTATACTCTTACAGGGACAGACCCAATAACTGCTTTAATAACACTTCAAAGTCTGGGGGCAAGTGTGGTTGGATGTAACTGCTCTACTGGTCCGGATAAAATGCTTGAAGTAATAAAAAAAATGAAGCCTTATGCAAAAGTTCCTTTACTTGCAAAACCAAATGCTGGTTTACCAAAGTTAATCGATGGTAAAACTATTTTTGATATGGGACCAGAAAAATTCAGTTCTTTTACCGAAGATTTTGTTAAAGCTGGGGTTAATCTTTTTGGCGGATGCTGTGGGACTTCTCCAGAATATATTAAACTTGTTTATGAGAAGGCAAAAAATCTTAAACCATCTAAGCCTGTTTGTGATTCTCTAAGTGCTTTATCGAGTGCCAGGGGATATCTCATCTTAGATAGAAATAGGCCTCTTGCAATTGTGGGGGAAAGAATAAATCCTACTGGTAAAAAAAATTTTCAGGAGCAATTAAAACAAGGAAATCTTGATGGGGTAAGAAAGTTTGCCATTGAACAAAAAGAGGCTGGAGCATCCTGTCTTGATGTTAATATGGGAATGCCGGGTATTAATGAAAAAGATATGATGTTAAAATCAATAAAATTGCTTTCTGGTATTACTGATTTACCTCTTGTTATAGACTCTTCAAGTCCAGAAGTGATTGAATCTGCATTAAGAATATATCCTGGCAGAGCATTGATAAATTCAATCTCTTTTGAAAAAATAAAAATAGAAAAACTCCTTCCTATTGCGGCAAAATATGGGGCTATGTTTATTTTGCTGCCTCTTGATGATGATGAAATTCCAAAGACAAAAGAAGGTAGAATAAAAATTGTAGAAAAGGTATTTGCAAAAGCAAAAGAGTATGGATATTCAAAAGATGATATTGTTATTGATGGACTTGTTATGACTGTCTCTTCTGATCAAAACGCTGCCATTGAGACTTTAAAATTTATAAACTGGGCTGCAAAAGAATTTCAAACAAATACAATTGTCGGATTGTCAAATGTATCATTTGGACTACCAGAAAGAAAATATATAAATGCCTCCTTTCTATCAATGGCTATATTTAATGGCTTATCAATGGCAATAGCAAATCCTAATGAAGAGATTCTTACAATTATGAAATTTGCCAGTGATGTTCTTGTAGGAAATGATAAACAATCAAGATTATATATAGAGAAATTTTCTAATGTAATTAAAGAAGAAAAAAAAGAGAGTATAAATAAATCACCAGAAGAGATGATTTTTGAATCAGTTGTTTCTGGCGATGAGAATAAAATTATAGATTATATTAAAAAGGCAATAGAAAATCAGGTTAAACCAGAAGAAATTGTTGACAGATATCTTATTCCAGCAATAAATAAAGTTGGAGATTTATATGAAAAAAAGATCTACTTTCTCCCCCAGTTAATAGCAAGTGCAGAAGCAATGAAAAAGGCTTTTTCATATATCGAGCCTCTTCTTTCTAAAAAAGAGAGTTCTCTTAATAGAAAGATAAAGATTGTATTTGCAACAGTAAAGGGGGATATCCATGATATTGGTAAGAATATAGTAATATTAATGTTAAAAAATTATGGTTTTGAGGTAATTGATCTTGGTAAAGATGTTCCTTCTGAAGTTATAATAGATAGTGCTATAAAAGAAAATGCAGATGTGATTGGGCTTTCTGCTTTAATGACAACAACAATGGTGGAAATGAAAAATGTTATAACTCTTGCAAAAGAAAGAAATTTAAAATGCAAAATAATAGTAGGGGGGGCTGTTATTACTGAAGATTATGCAAAAGAGATTGGAGCTGATGGCTATTCCAAGGATAGTATTGGTGCTGTCAAACTTGTAAAATCTCTTTTTAATCTTGAATAGAAAATTGACAATTTTTTTTGTTTTTTGTATTTTTAATTAAACTAATATTGGGTTAAAATAAGTGAGAGATCTTGATGTTAAAATATTAACAGATGCTATTGAAAAACTCTTTATTGAGGCAAATTATATTCTACCAGAGGATATAAAAAAAAGATTGATTTCTTGTTATGAAAAAGAGAGTAATGAAAAGGCAAAAACAATTTTTTCAATTCTAAAAGAAAATATAAAGATTGCAGAAAATCTTGTCTATCCATTATGTCAGGATACTGGAATGGCTGTTCTTTTTTTAGAAATTGGCCAGGATGTGCATTTTGTTAATGGGGATTTTAATGAGGCAATAGAAAAGGGAGTTGAACTTGCTTATAAAAATGGTTATTTAAGAAAATCTGTTGTAATAGACCCTTTAAGAAGGGTAAATACCCTTAATAATCTTCCAGCAGTGATATGGACAGAGATTGTAAAAGGGGATAAGGTTAAAATAAGTTGTCTTCCAAAAGGATTTGGGTCTGAAAATCAATCAAATATCAAAATGATGAATCCAAATGCGACAAGGGAGGATATTATTAATTTTGTTGTGAATGGTGTAATCTCTTCTGGAAGCAAGGGATGTCCACCATGTATAATTGGAGTTGGTATTGGGGGGACTTTTGAATATGCAGCATATCTTGCAAAAAAGTCTTTATTACTTTCATTGGATGAAGAAAATAGTGATAGTTTTTATTCTGAAATGGAAAAGGAAATTATGGATAGGATTAATAATAGTGGTATAGGACCTCTTGGCGTAGGTGGGGATATCAGCTGTATTGGTGTAAAAATTTTATCCTATCCAACCCATATTGCTGGACTTCCTGTTGCTTATAATTATTGCTGTCATTCATGTAGACATAAAACAATTATTTTATAGGAAAAGTTATATATGGATATAAAAATTAATATAGATAAAGATTTTGAGTTATTAAAAAAAGTAAAAAGCGGTGATCTATTATATTTGAGTGGTGAATTATTAGTTGCTCGTGATGCTGCTCATAAAAGAATAAAAGAGTATATAGATAATAATAAAGAACTTCCTTTTGATTTAAAGAATAAAATAATTTATTACATGGGACCTACTCCAGCAAAACCTGGATTAAAGATAGGTAGTTGTGGGCCTACTTCCAGTTATAGAATGGATGATTTTCTTGAGATGACTTTAAAAATGGGGGTTGTTGCCACTATTGGTAAAGGAGAGAGAGCAGACTTTGTCACAGATCTTATTAAGAAATACAAATCTCCTTATCTTTCTGCTTTTGGTGGGGCTGGGGCATATCTTGCTAAATGTGTCATCGATGCTTCAATTATTGCTTTTGATGATCTACAATCCGAGGCTGTTATGAAACTTATTGTTAAAGATTTTCCAGTAATTGTTACTATTGACGCTTTATAAACTAATTCCAAAAATATGAAAAATCCTTTTTGAGTATCTATTTTTTCGATTTGTCCCTGATCTCAACTCTTCTTATTTTACCACTTATTGTTTTAGGTAATTCTTTTACAAATTCTATAATTCTTGGATATTTATATGGAGCAGTAACCTTTTTTACATGTTCCTGAAGTTCAATAACGAGTTCTTCAGAAGCTTGATAATCTTTTGTTAAAACTATAGTTGCTTTTACTATCTGGCCTCTATCCGGATCTGGAACACCTGTTACAGCACATTCTAATACTGCTGGATGTTCAAGAAGAGCACTTTCGACTTCAAAAGGTCCTATTCTATAACCAGAACTTTTAATAACATCATCGGCTCTTCCCACAAACCAGAAATATCCATCCTCATCTCTCCATGCCATATCCCCAGTAAAATAGATATTATCATGCCACACTTTATTTGTTAATTCCTCATCTCTGTAATAACCTAAAAACATACCATCCGGTTTTCTTTTATCTGTTTTAATAACAATCTGCCCCACTTCTCCAATTTCACATTTTTTATAATTTTCATCAATGATCTCAATATCATAACCTGGTGCTGGCTTGCCCATGGAGCCGGGCTTTGGTTCTATCCATGGAAATATTCCAACAATCAAAGTACATTCTGTCTGACCATAGCCCTCCATAAGTTTAATGCCAGTTTGATTTAAAAATTGAGTATAAACTTCTGGATTTAATGGCTCTCCAGCCACAGTGCAATATTTTAATTTAGAAAGATCGTATTTCTTTAAATCTTCTTTTATTAAATATCTATAAACAGTAGGTGGAGAACAGAATGAAGTAACACCATATTTGGAAATTACTTCGAGTAAATTTTTAGGATTAAACCTATCATATTCATAAACAAAAACCTTAGATCCACAGATCCATTGTCCATAAATTTTACCCCATGCAGCCTTTGCCCATCCTGTGTCGGCAACTGTAAGATGCAAACCATCATTTTCAACATTTTGCCAGAATTTTGCTGTTACTATATGCCCAAGAGGATAATTAAAATTATGCTGTACCATTTTAGGCATTCCAGTTGTCCCAGAAGTAAAATAGAGAAGCATAATATCATTGTCAGAAATATTTTCCATGTTAGAAGGTCTAAAAAAATTTTCAGAAACTTTATCAAGTTCTTTATAATATGAAAGCCAGCCTTCTCTTTCTCCATTTACCACAACCTTTTTTTGCAAAGATGGGGATTCTGGCTGGGAGTCATCAATATTTTGTAAAACATTTTCTTCATTTACTGCAACAATCATTTTTATATCAGCAGCATTGTTTCTATAAACAATATCTTTTTTTGTTAATAGATGTGTTGCTGGAATACATATTGCCCCTATCTTATGTAATGCAATTATACAAAACCAGAATTCATAATGCCTTTTTAAAATTAGCATTACTGGATCACCTTTTTTTATACCAGCAGAAAGAAAGAAATTCGCTGTTTTATCAGTATAATACTTTAATTGTGCAAAAGTAAAAGTTGCTTCATTGCCTTTTTCATCACACCAGACCAGAGCAATTTTATTTGGTGCTAATCTTGCCCATTCATCAACAACATCATAAGCAAAATTGAAATTCTTTTTAACATTTATTTTATAGTTAGTTATAAAATCTTCATAAGAAGAAAAATCTATTTTTATAAATTTTTCAAGCAATTCAATTCTCCTGATATATAAAATTTTAGATTTAACTAATTATTATAGCAAGAAATTTTACCTTTTTATTGTTTAATGCCCTCATTCTATGTTTATAACCAGAATTAAAATAAAGAGAATCTCCTTCATTTAAGATTATTTCATTGCCGTCAATATTTACCCCCAATGTCCCCTCAAGTACATAATCGAATTCCTGTCCCTCATGATAATAAAAATTTTCATTCTCATTATCTTTTGGTTCTATTGTAACTAAAAATGTCTCTGCTTTTTTATTAATAAAGTTATATGAAAGATCCAAATACTTATACTCCTTTCGTCGTTCAATAGAAGGAGCCTTATCTTTTCTTACAATACTGTATTTTACTAATCTTGGTTCATTACCAGTGATCAAAGTAGTTAAGTCTGCTCCAAATTTGCTTGCAATTTGATATAGAAACCCAATAGGGATATCCTTATTTCCACTTTCATATTCCTTAATTGTTTCAACAGAAAGATTTAGATCTTTGGCAAGAGATTCTATTGTTTCTTTATTAATTTCTCTTAATTCTTTAATGCGTTTTGCAATATCTTTAATATTTTCAGACATTATTATATCCTAAAAAGTAAAATTATGAAAACATTATATATCCCTTTTATTACAAATGTCAATATTTTTTTAAAAGAATAATTTTTTGAGTAAAATTTTATTTTTAAGAAAAAATTTTTTAAATTTTTTTTAAAACTTGTAAAGGATTTTCTTATAAATTTTGTGATTAATATATAGAAAATAATTTTTATAATAATTTTCAAGGAGGATTTTTTATGAATAAAAAAAATTTAACTAACCAAAAGAGATATGAACTACATTTTGTAACAACTATGGCAATGAAAGAAAAACTTGCAAAGATTGCCAAAAAAGAAAATATCTCTTTATCAAAATTGATTTTATATGTGTTACAAAAATTCTCTGATAGGATCAAAAAAAGATACTGTTTTGGGTCGGAGGACGAGAACGCCTATGAAAGAATAGACGCAGATGCATCTATTCATTTTTATCTTCCGAAGGAAGATTATAGGTTTTTAAAGAAAATTCATGCTGACTTGAATTTTTTCAGCATGGCAAAATTGTTAAGAAGCATCCTTGAAATTTTCATTGAAGAGTATGAGAGAATGGGGATGCTTGGGTTTGAAAAGAAATGCAGTCTTGTGACATTGAGGTTATGGTTGAAATTGACAGAGATAAAGAGGTGGTGGAAGGATAGAGAATTGTCCCACTTCAATAATAATACTACGCCATTTTACAAGGCTATATATAACAGTTGCTATCAAGTAATAGGCTTTGAGACCTATTATTAGTAAAAATTTATTAAAAATTGCAGTAAAAATAAATAAAACTATTATAACCATTCTCTAAAACAAAATTAACCATGGGCTAATTCTATCTTTTTATCTGCCTAAAAATAAAATCGCATCCTAATCATTTTTAATAAATTTTTATTTTTAAATAAAAAATCTAACTTAATAAAGATTATCAAGATTTTTTTTATAACAATTTTGACAATCGAAAAAAAATTGAAAATATTGGTAAAATTTTAAATCTATCTTTCTAAAAATTGACAGACTATCTCTTCAATTAATTATTTATTCTCCCAAGTTAAAGTTATATAATTTTTTTTGCGAATTAATATTAATTAATTAATATTAATTAATGTATAAAATCATAAAATTTGTATAAATTAAAAAATTGTATTATATTATTAATTAGAGCTATTTTTAAATAAGGCAATAATATGAAATTGAATGAATTAATTACACGGGCAAAACTCTTCATAAAGGTAAAAGATTATGAAATGGCTATAAATTATCTAAAAAAAGCTCTTGAGAGTAATCCTGATAATATTTATATTTTACTATTATTAGGCAATACCTATCAATTAATGAATAAAAATAAAGAAGCAATTCAATATTATGAAAAGGTTCTTGAAAAGAATAAAAAAGCCATTGAGGCATACAATAATTTAGGTGTTATCTATAAAAATCTTGAAGAATATGATAAATCTATATATTATTTTAAAGAGGCTTTAAAGATCAACCATAAAAAGTCAGATATATATTATAATCTTGGCAATGTCTATAAAATTTTGAATAAATTTAATGAGGCAATAGAAAATTTTGAAAAGGCAATAAAGTTAAATTCTAAATTTGTAAATGCCTATAATAACTTAGGAACAGTATATGAAATACTTGGAAGATACAATGACGCCATAAATACATATCAAAAAGCATTAAAAATAGACCCAAACAATTTAAGACTTCATTATAATTTAGGTGTTGTACTCGAAAAAAATAACAATATAGACAGTGCTCAATTTCATTATAAAAGAGCAGTAGAATTAAATCCTAATTTTATAGAAGCACACAATAATCTCGGTATTATTTATGAAAAAAAAGGAGATCTTGAAAATGCCAAAAACTGTTTTATTGATGCACTTTCTATTGATCCTAATTACATAAAGGCAATGAATAATTTGGCAATAGTATATGAAAAATTAAATGAGAATAATAAGGCAATTGAATATTATAAAAAAGCACTATCAATAGACAAGAATTATCTTATCTCTCTTAAAAATCTTGGAAATTTATACTTAAATAAGGAAATGTTTGCAGAGGCAGAATCTATTTTTGAAAAGATAATTGAAATGAACGATTCTGATTTTGATGCATATCTAAAACTTGCTAAAGCAGAAGAAAAAATAGATAAAAATAGAGCAGAAGATATTTACAAGAAACTTTTGTCATTTGATACAACAAATATAGATGTTAGAAAAAAACTTGGTGATTTTTATCTTTCAATGTATAGGCTTAATGAAGCAAAAGAGCAATTCAAAAAAATAGAAAAACTTGATCCTAATGATTTAGATAATAAGCTAAAAATAGTTGACATAGCAGAAAAGGAGGAGAATTATTTAGAAGCAATAAAAATTTTAAATGATATTTTACTAACAAATGAAAATGATATAAAGGCTCTTCATAAACTGGGCGAAATAAATTTAAAAATAAATGAACCACAAAAAGCAATAGAAATATTTAAGAAAATAAAGGAAATAAATAAAGACGATTATAAAGCCTCCCTAAATCTGGCAAAAGCATATAAAGATATTGGAGAATTCCAAAAGGCTATGGAAGAGATTCATCCATTATTAAATATGGAATTTAAAGAAAATAATGAGAATGATCTAATTGATTTTAACGAAAGGCTAAAACTTTATGAAGATATGCTTGCAAATATTTCAAAAGAAAATGAAATAGAAAGTCAAAGAATAAGAGAAAAATTAAGAGAGGTGGACATTGAATCTATTCTTGATGACAAATATTATGAGAAATTAGAAAAAGAGAAAAAAGAAAAATTAGAAAAGGATGAATTAGAAAATAGTCTTAAATCAGAAAATGATGTTACTCCTATAATATCAATAGGTGATACAGAACCACTCTATGCAATTCAAGAAGAAGAAGAGGATATCACAACCACAGAGGCAGAAGATGAAGAGGAGGAGGAAGAAATTCCCACAAATTCTTATTTTGGATTACTAAAAGGTGAAGACACATATGAAGATATGCCTTATAGTTCAAGAGGCGGATTAAGTCAACCCCAAATAAAATTTCCAGAAAAGATAACAGCAGAGATTGTTAGTAAAATGCCAGAGAGTATTATTCCAAACAATTTAAATCAGCCCCAATTACAAAATTCTATTCCTCAAAATATTTCTTCTCAAAAATCTTTATCTGGTTTACCTAATCAGAATGAGAGTGGCAATCTTTTGCAGAATCAATCATCTTCTACGATGCCTCAAAATGTAGAAAATTTGAGTAGTTCTTTAAAAAATTTAAATGAACAAATAAGTTCTATTTCTCAAAATTTAAATAAAAGTTTAGATAAAGATATTACTAATAATGTTATGGATAATTTACAGCCTCTTCAATCGTTACAGTCAAATTTTGGTATATTGACAGAAAAACTTGGTAATATTCTTGCTAAATTAGATTCGTCTCTTTCTAATAAAGAGATTGAGGATAAAAAGAGAGAAGAAAAAGCAGAAAATTTAAAAGAAAATGATAATATGAAAATGGATAGCGAAGAATCTTTTAAAGATAGCAAATTGTCAGATTATTTTGAAGATTTGAATGATATGGAGATGGAAAACTTGAATGAAAATGAATTACTGGATAAATTTTTAAATGAAGATATTGATAGCACTTTAGAAGATATACCGGATATTGATTCAGAGTTAGAAAAGAAGCTAAATGATAGTTTCAAAGAAGCAAAAGAAGAAAATAATGAAACAAAGAATAAAGAAGATATAAAAGAAAGTACTTCTAATAATGATTTAGACAAATCTCTATTAGATTCAAATGATCTTGGTCTTGAAAATGAAGCAAATGATTTGTTAAATTCATTAGATGATAAGATTAATCTAAAAGAAGAGGATGAAGATTTTATTAATGATTATGATGAGAATAAATCTCAACTCATGGATGATAATAAAGAAGAAGAAAAAAGTAAAGAAAAAGAAGGCAATAATGATAAAACTAGCAATCAAGATCAGGATCTTGCAGATAAAATATTACAGAGTGATATTCAAAAAGTTCTTGATGAAATGAAAGATTTAGATTTGACAGATGATATAGATAGCGATTTTTTTCTAAATGATGAAAAATTTAATGATTTATTTGATAAAAATGATAAACTTTTTGGTTCTGATGATTTAAAAGCAAATCCATTTGATTTTCAATCTGAATTAGAAGATTCTTTTACAAATAATATGGGGCTAAATGACGATCTTGAAAATCTTGAAAATATCGATAATGAACTTATTGAAGATAATGAACTCATGGAGCCAAATCTTGATATTGGTGATGATTTTAAGGGAAGTAAAAATAATGAGGCTATGGACTTTCTTGATAAGGATATAATGGATGTCAAAGAAGAACTTGAAAATATTGATAATGAACTTATTGAAGATAATGAATTCATGGAGCCAAATCTTGATATTGGTGATGATTTTAAGGGAAGTAAAAATAATGAGGCTATGGAGTTTCTTGATAAGGATATAATGGATGTCAAAGAAGAACTCGAAAATATCGATAACGAACTTATTGAAGATAATGAACTCATAGAACCAAATCTTGATATTGGTGATGATTTTAAGGGAAGTAAAAATAATGAGGCTATGGACTTTCTTGATAAGGATATAATGGATGTCAAAGAAGAACTTGAAAATATCGATAATGAACTTATTGAAGATAATGAATTCATGGAGCCAAATCTTGATATTGGTGATGATTTTAAGGGAAGTAAAAATAATGAGGCTATGGAGTTTCTTGATAACGATATAATGGATGTCAAAGAAGAACTCGAAAATATCGATAACGAACTTATTGAAGATAATGACCTGATAGAAACAGATCTTGATCAGGAGAAAATAGAGGATCAATTAGAAGTGAGAGAAGATTACAATGATATTGGTGAGGAAGGATTAAAAGAATCATCTTTATATTATGATAAAAATAAAAATCTCAAAAATGATTTAACAGATAATCCATATAATAATTTTTTAGATTTGCCAGATCTCCCAGCAATAAGTCTTGATGATGATACATTTGAGGAAAATATAGATAAAAATTTAGATCTTAAAAAAGATACGTTTAATGATAATGAAATAGTATTTGATAATATTTTTAATTTTCCACCAATTGAAGATTTTGTCAACTTAGAAAAAACTCCTGAGAGTAAAAAAAATAAAATAGAAATTAATAAAAAAATCATGAAAGAAGATATTAATGTAACAACAAAAATGATTAAAGGGATAGAGATTGATTTTTTTGAATAATTTTGAAGTGGGAATAATAGTATAAAATTTTATATTTTTTATTTTTTTATGTGCAATTTTATTTTCAGAAAAATAAAAAGATAGAATTATCCTATAGGATAATTTGTGAGTAAGAAAGATAAAATGTTCAAATTTTAGAAAGATCGTTAATTTTATAAGAATTTTATCTCTTTTAGGCAGAAAATTGAGTTGAATTTGAGTAAAAAATAGTCGTTAGAGTCAGTTCAGCATGGGATATCTTGGCCTTTTTTCTCTTTCACCATACAAGCCTTTCTTTTTTTTTAACCCCTCTATCTCATTTTTTAATTGTTGTATCATCTTCATAAATCTCTCTTCCCCATAAATTTCAATGCCAGCAAAGTATATTTCAAGCAACTCTCTAATAAGAGTTGCAATACTAAATCACAAGTTCCATCATAAAAATCAACAGAAAATGATGTAAATTAATTATAATAAATTTGCCAATAAAATTATGAAAGAGGCAAAATTAAACATAAAATTCCAACCTATTTGTAGTAACGACGATAAAATAAGTATAATTTTTATAACCACTTTAAGAATAAAGTGGTTATAAGAAAAAATATTTAAATTATAGGTGGAAGTTGTGTTTTAATTGTTGTATCATCTTCATAAATCTCTCTTCCCCATAAATTTCAATGTCAGCAAAGTATATTTCAAGCAACTCTCTAATAAGAGTTGCAATACTAAATCACAAGTTCCATCATAAAAATCAACAGAAAATGATGTAACTTAATTATAATAAAGTAGTTATGTAAGAAATAATTTTATTTTAGTGTATACTAATTAATTATAATTTATTTGTAATATAAATTTATATAATATATAAATATGATATTATATAGTAGTTACGAATGAAAATTCTATTTTTTTGCATCAAGCTAATAATAAATTTGCCAATAAAATTATGAAAGAGGCAAAATTAAACATAAAATTCCAACCTATTTGTAGTAACGACGATAAAATAAGTATAATTTTTATAACCACTTTAAGAATAAAGTGGTTATAAGAAAAAATATTTAAATTATAGGTGGAAGTTGTGGTTTAAAGAAGATATGAATTTTATTATGACAAAGTTGGGTTAAGATTAAAAAGACGATTATTTTAAAAAATAAAAAAAATCTCAAGTATAACAGAAATATAAAATAAAATATCCCATTATTTAAAAAACTTTAATACTATTTTTTTGCAAAATCAATAATTCTGTCGATTATTTTGTCAAGTGGCAGAATTTCCATTGCAGCATTTAGATCAATTGCAGCCTTTGGCATGCCCCAAACAACACTGGTCTTTTCATCCTGAGCAATCGTATATCCGCCACTCTCTTTTATTTTTAGAAGTCCCATTGCACCATCTTTACCCATCCCAGTAAGTAAAATCCCTAAGGCATTAATACCTACATTTTTTGCAACCCTTTCAAATAAAGGATCAACAGCAGGTCTTTGAAAATGTATTTTTTCACCCGTGATTAATTCAATAAAAAGAGATGCTCCTATCCTTTTTAACCCCATATGTTTCCCGCCAGGAGCAATATAAACATTACCAACCTCTACAAGTTCACTATCCTCTGCCTCTTTAATATTCAATTCTGACAATTCATTTAACCTTTTTGCAAACTGAAAAGTAAAAATCTCTGGCATATGTTGAACAACTACAATTGGCGGTAAATGTTTTGGTAGATTTGAAAATATATATTCTAATGCAACTGTGCCCCCAGTCGAAGAGCCAATTGCTATCAATTTTTCTGTTGTCTTTATCTCTGTTAATATATGTCTTGTTCTTTTTACTTTTCCAATTTCTTTATTCAATATTTTCCATTTTGTTAAAAAATCTTCTCTATTTTTATAGGCACTCCTTATTTTAAATAAAACATCCTCTTTAACCTGCTCAACAGATATACTACCACCTGGTTTATTGACAACATCAAAAGCGCCTAATTCAAGAGCCTTAATAGCAGCAAGATTATCCTTTGTTGTTACAGAACTCACAATTATTACCGGTAAAGGGTTATAATACATAAGTTTTTCAAGAAATGTTAAACCGTCCATTCTTGGCATTTCTATATCAAGAGTTACTACATCTGGATTAAGTCTAACAATCTTATCCCTTGCAATATATGGATCAGGAGCAGTCCCAACTAACTCCATATCACTCTGTTTTTCGATCTCAGAAGAAAGTATGTCCCTCACTATTGCAGAATCATCAACAACTAATACCTTTATTTTTTCCATAACTTACCTCTGAAAAAATTCTTTATTAGTATATATACCAATGGTATAATTTATAGCATGAAACCAATAAAATAGGAAATATCTTCTCTCCTATTTTAAAATTAAAAATAATTGTTATATTATATAGATATTTTTTCAAACTACGACATATGTCGCATTTATCTTATCATATTTAAAAAATTATAGTTATACTATTAAGATATCCGCCCTTTTAATACATGGGATATCCCCATTTCTATTTTTTATTTTAAATATACGTTATATTATATAAAAATTCCTTAAAACTCCGACATATGTCCTACTATTATTTTTATTTTTTAAAAATAATAGTTATGTTATTAAAATATCCCTTTGCCCCTCTTTGTAATTATAAAATATTCGTTATATTATTAAGATATCCCCTTTATATCATAGTGATATCCCCCTTTCACTCCGACATATGTCCTATATACTTTTTACAAAAAATAATAGTTATATTATACCGCCATCCTTTTTTCTCCTTAACTTTCCTTAATAATATCAATTCTTTCATTTTAAAGGATTATAAAGATCCTCAAGAGTTATTTTTTCAAGAATCTCCACAATTATTTTATTTGTGCCAGTATTAAAAAGAACTCTTTTACCATGATCTCCACCGGTCCACATCTGTTTTATTTTAATCTTTTCTTTTTTTAAAATATCAACTGCTATTTCTACATTTCTATCTCCAATAAAAAAAATCTCTTTTTCATCAAATACAATAAAAGCCCCACCTGCGATTGAAGCAATAAGATCCTCTTTTTTTGATCCATTTTTTATAAATTTTCCTATAAGAGTATATATCGCTACATTTCCATACTTTGTACTGTGATGGATATCTGATGGAGACACTGGCAATAGATAATGGCATACTCCTCCATATAAAAGCCTGTTATCATGCATACAAACAGCAACACAGGAGCCTAAAATTGTTTTTACAATAATTGGTTTTTTTGAAAAAATTAGCTCCCCTGGATTCAAAAAATATTCCTGCCCTTCCATTTAAAATTCCCTACTTCTTTTTATATATTGAATTCTTAGTTAAAACAAATCTATTTCTTACTCCAACAAGACTCTCTGACAAACCCAATATCAAATAACCATTATCTTTTACAACATCATAAATTTTATCTAAAATGTATTCTTTTTCTCTATTATCAAAATAGATTAGCACATTTCTTAAAAAAACAACATCGAATTTTTTTTCAAATGGATAATTTCCCATTATATTAAGATATCTAAAATATACAAGACTCTTTATATCTTCCTTTAGTACAAAATTATTTTTTGTCTTATCAAATATAATGCATATTCCGATGACATCCTGCCACTAATTTCGGAAACATTCTGCCATCTATTACGGTGATATCCTGCCGGGTATTACGGAAATATCCTGCCACTTTTTATTTAAATTTTCTTCAAAAAATAATAAAATAACTCCAAAAATAAATAATTGGAGAAAATTATGAAGAGGATAAAAATGAAAAAAATTAGAGAAATTATAAGATTATCAGAGGTAGAAAATTTTACAATAAGAAAGATAGCCAGAGCCACTAATGTATCAAGACCTGTTGTCTCGCAATATATAAAAGATTTTAAAAAAAGCGGACTTAAATATGATGAAATTAAAGATATTGATGATGATAATCTTTTAGAAATGCTAAAAAACAAACAGGAAACAGAATCTGAAAGATACAAAATATTATCGAATAAGTTTGAATATTTTGCTTCTGAATTGAAGAAAAAACATGTAACAATAAAAAAATTATGGGAAGAATATATCGAGTCAAATCCGACAGGTTATAGTCAATCTCAGTTTTATCATCATTTTACCGTTTGGAGAAACTCAAGCGAACTTACAATGCATATTAATCACAAAGCCGGAGATAAGATGTTTGTTGATTTTACGGGAAAAAAATTATGTATAACAGATAAAACAACCGGTGAAAAAAAAGAGGTGGAAACTTTTGTTGCAATACTTCCAGCAAGTCATAATACTTATGTTTGCGCAACAGAATCACAAAAAACAAGCGATTGGATAAAAGCGTCAGAAGAAGCTTTTTGGTATTTTGGTGGAGTGACGAAAACAATAGTTCCGGATTGTTATAAATCGGCAGTAACAAAATATGATAAATATGAACCGGATATAAATCCTGAATATAACGATTTTTCCAAACACTATAACACTGTAATATTACCGGCCAGACCCGGACATCCAAAAGACAAAGCGTTAGTTGAAAATGCGGTAAGAATAGTTTATTGGTGGATTTATTCAGCTTTAAGAAATCAGACATTTTATAATATTGAAGAATTAAACAAAGCAATTATTTTAGAGTTGGAAAAATACAATTCAAAAAAGATGCAGAAATATAACGTATCGAGAAAAGAACTATTTGATAAAATAGAAAAAAATGAATTGTTACCATTACCTGTTAATTTATATGAAAAAAAGAGTTTTTCAAATGCGACCATACAATTCAACTATCATATTTTATTAACAGAAGATAAACATTATTACAGCGTTCCTTATTACTATTACAAAAAAAATCAAAAAGAAAAAGCATTAATAGTTTATACAGAAACAAATATTGAAATATTTTTTAAAAATCAAAGAATTGCAGTTCATAAAAGAGACCGAACAAATAATGGTTATTCAACAATCGAAAGTCATATGCCGGAAAAACATCGTCGGTATTTTGAGAAATGGGATTCTGAAAAGATAATAAATTGGGCAAAAAGTATTGGGACGAGTCTTTTTGAAGTAATAAAAAAAATATTGGAAAAGTCGCAATACCCGGAACAATCATTTAAAACATGTTTAGGAATAATAAATCTTGAAAAAAAGTTTGGAAAAGATAGATTGCTTATGGCTTGTAAGAAAGCAAGTTACTATAACTATTATTCTTACAAATCAATAAAAGAAATGCTTGAAAAAAATCAGGAGCATTTTGAAATTGAAGATGATTTGTTTTCAAAAATATTACCTCTGCATAATAATATCAGAGGGAAAGAATATTTTAATCAAAAAATTAAGGAGATGAATTAAAATGAACAATCAAGAAACTTTAGAGAAAATGAGGTTGCTGCGACTTTTTGGTATGGAGCAATCATTTAAAAACAGTATTGAAATTGGAAAAACAAATGATTTTACTTGCGATGAAATGGTAGCGCATTTAATAGAAGCAGAATATGATTATAATCAAAACAAACTAATTTCCAATTTAATCAAAAATGCAAAATTAAGGTATAATCCTTCCTTATCTGAAATAAAATGTTCAGAAGAAAGAAATTTAAATAAAAATCTAATACTAAGATTAAGTGATTTAAATTGGCTTAAAAATGGTGAGAATATAATTATTTCAGGAGCAACAGGAGTCGGAAAAAGTTTTCTTTCATGCGCAATAGGAATGCAAGCTTGTATTAATGGTTATAAAGTATTGTATAATTCTTTCAGTAAATTATTTTATCAATTAAAGTTTGCAAAAAATTGTAACGCATATTTAAAAGAAATAAATTTATTGTTTAAAAAAGATCTGTTAATTATTGACGATTTTGGACTTGAAATGTTAGACAAAGATTCAAGAATTATCTTATTAGAAATTCTTGAAGAGAGATTAGGTAGAAAATCAATAATAATATCGAGCCAAATTCCTGTTGAGAATTGGTATGATCTTATTGGTGATAAAACAATTGCTGATGCTATTTGTGATAGACTAATATCGACTTCACAACAAATTCAACTAAGAGGAGATTCGTTAAGAAAAAAAAAGGATAAAAATTCTTGATTTATCCTGCCATTTATATTATAAGAATTTTATTGAAGAAATAAAATAAATTAGTGGCAGGATAATTCCGAAATTGGTGGCAGAATAAATCGGAATATGCATATAAAATATCTTTTCAATGTATGATCTTCTATGGAAGTCTTTATCTTAGAATAATTATATACCCCATTTATGGCAAAATTTAAGACTTTTAATGATATATCTGTGGCAAGTATTCTAAAATCAATCTTTTCAATCTCTGGTATCACCTCTTTGGAAACAATTGCCATACTGTAAGCCTCTTCACCAGTAGAACACCCGGCACTCCAGAGTCTAATGTATCTCTGCTTATCCCAATTCTCTCTTAAATACTCTTTTAAAAACTCAAAATGAATATTTTCCCTAAAAAAATATGTCCAGTTTGTTGTCAATGATTGAATTAAAATGCTTTTTAACTCTCCTGTTTTATCCTCAATCAAAGCATTATAAAATTCATTAAAGTCTCTAAACCTTGATCCTTCTCCTATAAATCTTGACAATCTATGCTCAACAAGATATTTTTTATATTCTTTTAAAGAAATTCCAGTCTCTTTATAAAAATATTCTACCAACTTTTTAAATAAGTAGTCTGATAATATTATATCTCTCATATCAAAAAATTATTATATCTTTATCTTTAAACTCACCATCATCTATTTCAATATCTAAATATTTTTTGTATAATTCATTCAAATAATTTCTCTCTTCTTTTGTAGAAACAAATGATCTAATTTTATCAAGGAGATTCTTATATATCTCTCTTTTTTTATCTTCGGTTATATTTAATAAATCTTCTTTTTGTAATAAGATAGTATAATAATTTAATATTTCTTCTAATCCATTAGATAAAAATTTATCTTTATGATCAACTTGCTCTTTTATAATTGAAACTCTCTGAATATCATAAAATATAGAAAAGATAAGATTTCTATTTTCCTCATTACTTGTTTTTACATTGTCTATAAATTTATTTAATGAAATTTCTATTTCCTTAATATTAGTATCATATTCAATTGCCAGGTTCTTATAAATATCAATAAAATTATTTAAGTCTTCTATCTTTAATGTATTTTCTTCTTTTAATTCTTCTAACTGTTTGAAAGAACTATTAAATTCTTCCTTCATTTTTTTGATAAATTGCTGGGTATCTAAAGATAGTTTTTGCAACTCTTTACCAATTATCATAAAAGATTTATTAGAACTCTTGCTTGCCTCTATACTGAGATTCAATGATATCATTCTGATTTTTTCTGATATACTATTAATATTTTCTGTAATATTACTTATTTTTTCAAAATTCTTTGCATATTTTGTAAGAGAATCGATAAAAACATTCTTTACATCATCCACCTTATTAAAAAAAGCAGGTAATCCCTCTCTATATTTGATAGAATATAATGAACTTTTTTCATGTTGAGTTTTAAAATTTTCTAATATATCATTAATTATAATTAAGTCATCCTCATTGATTTTTTTAATAATCTCTAATTGAATTAAATTCTGATTTAACATTTTGTCAAAGATTTTCTCAAAATGTTCTTTCCAATCTCTTGTTATGTCAATAGAATAAGTTACTGGATATATAAAAATATTAACAAGATCTTCATTTTGTTTAATTATTCTTTTTTTATATTCTATACTCTTTTTTATAACATCTTCAAATATAGATAAATAGTCTATTATATGAGAAGTACCTCTTTTTATTAAATTTTGAAAATTTTTTAATATATCTTTCATTTTAAAAACTTGCATAATTTCTAAAAAATAATTTTTTAAATTATTATTCTCCTCGCATAATTTCTCTAATCTTAACAAGACGTCACACTCATTAAAATAATTATATTGCTCACAATTATTTTTAAAAATTTCTTTTAACCCATTTATAGTATTAGTATATTTTTCGACTGCCCCATTTAATTCTTTTTTTAATAAAGACATAATAT
>Ga0209204_1001322_pt1 | contig 23655 bp, 15 predicted proteins | sample AD_JPNMR2_MetaG_FD_184425 | JGI IMG/M metagenome (GOLD analysis project Ga0209204, IMG submission 184425) | Active sludge microbial communities of municipal wastewater-treating anaerobic digesters from Japan - AD_JPNMR2_MetaG (SPAdes) (version 2) | ecosystem: Engineered > Bioreactor > Anaerobic...
GATCATGATGGGAAGTACCCGATCCTCGTACTTGAGGAGAACCACCGGAGAAAACTTGCCGTCGCTGGTGATGCCCAGCAATTCCAAAGGAACGAGTTTTTGCTTTGTCATAACGGTGTCTCCTTTTTGATAATCGTGTTTTCAGTTTTTATTCAGAGGATCTTTGGGACCTGCCCAAATGCCATGTTCTTGCGAGTAGTACCAACCCGGCGCATGGATGTGTGTATCCAGTAAGGGCAAACCTTTTCGTACGGTTTCCAAGGTGTATTCCCAGCTGCGCACGCCGCTGATGGCATCAAGCGCTTGCAAGTTTTGCCAACCAACGCACGCCGCACAATGCAGGGTCATTTCGGGAGTCAGTCCTTTCATCAAGCCGGTCAAGAAGCCGGCAATTGCGGAGTCCCCGGAACCTGTAGCGCTGGCAATGTATTCCGCCCGGTAGGCGGGTTGCCAAAGTTCTCGGCTGCCCCAGATAGGAAGATTCTTGGGAGAAGCGGCGCCCATCCCTTCCAGATGTTTCAAAGAACTGGTTTTCAGATAGAAGCCGCGGTGTCCCGCTTTCAGTGTGGTCATCTTGCAACCCATGGAAAGAAGCTTGTCCGCAATGCGACTGTATTCGTCGGGAGTCAGAACATCAATAAGTTCCCCGCCTTTTTGTTCTTCTTTTCGTCGGAGAAATTCTGTGGGTTCTATCATGTAGAACGCTTCTTCAATAGAGGGGACGAACACGTCTACAAACGGGAGCACGTTTTCCAATATTTTTCGCCAGGGCGCCTTGCCGGCAGGTGAATTGGGGTCGGGGAGTGCCATGTCACAACTGGTGGTGGCGCCGCATTCTTTGGCGGTTTGGAAGATTCGTTTTAGGTTTTCCCCTTCGTTCTCATACATACGGCGCATCAGGGGTGGGTAGCCAAAATGGAATAAGCGGCACTTGGTAAGGAGTTCTGGGCGTAGGTCTTCGGGCCCGAATGAATTGTTCGTACCCGGATTATGTAAGAACATGCGGTCAATTTTCGGCGGTGCCAGAACTACGGTGTAGGAACTGGCTTGTTCTGGAACGACGCGTATACCTTCGGGATTACCTCTGCTGCTGAGGATATCTAGGATCATTTTTCCAAAGGCATCTTCCCCGACACGTGCGCTGAAACACACGTTGTTGCCCAACACTTTTAGAATGATTCCGGTGTTTGAAACGGCGCCGCCCGTACTGATAGTGGCTTCGCCGACTTCGACCAACTGGCCTGGTCGGAGCAGATCATTGAGAGAAGTCGCATCCGTGGCAAACTTGGGTATGATATCCAGGCAGAGGTGACCAGCAACCATCACATCAAAGGGGCGCTCTTCACTTTCCAAGGCAGGTTCCTCCTCGTTGATGCGCTTCCGATTCTACATATAATCGTACGAGAAAGTTTACATTTTTTGCATCATGGCAAGAAATTCTGCGTTGCTTTTTGTTTTCTTGAGTTTTTCCAAAAGAAGTTCGGTGGCTTCTACCGTGGTGAGCGGGCTCAAGACTTTCAGAAGCAGCCAAATGCGTTGAAGTTCTTCCTCGGGTACCAGCAGTTCCTCTTTTCGAGTACGGGATTTTTGCACGTCAATAGCAGGGAAGATTCGTTTTTCCATCAAGCGCCGATCGAGGTGGATTTCCATATTGCCGGTGCCTTTGAATTCTTCGAAAATGACATCGTCCATACGGCTGCCGGTCTCAATAAGGGCTGTAGCGAGGATGGTGAGACTCCCACCTTCTTCAATATTTCGCGCGGCACCAAAAAACCGTTTGGGTCTTTGAAGTGCATTGGAATCCACGCCGCCAGAGAGTACCTTGCCGCTCGAAGGCACAATATTGTTGTAGGCGCGGGCAAGACGGGTAATGGAATCTAATAGAATCACCACGTCGCGTTTATGTTCCGTGAGGCGTTTCGCCTTTTCCAACACCATTTCCGCCACCTGGACATGACGTTCATACGGTTCGTCGAAGGTCGAAGCGATTACTTCGCCTTTCACGCTACGTTCCATGTCGGTGACTTCTTCGGGACGTTCGTCGATGAGCAGGACGATGACAATTGCCTCCGGATGGTTGGCGGTGATGCTATTGGCGATCTTCTGTAATAAAACCGTCTTACCCGTAAAGGGTGCGGCGACGATGAGGCCGCGTTGCCCTTTTCCTATGGGAGATATGAGATCCATTACGCGCATGGCAATCTCATCGGGTGTGGTTTCCAGGCGGAACCGCTCGTTGGGGTGAAGGGGGGTGAGATTGTCAAACAACATCCGGTCGCGTGCCGCTTCGGGACTTTCGAAGTTGATCGCCTCTACCTTGAGCAATGCGAAGTACCGCTCGCCTTCTTTGGGTGGGCGGACGTGTCCCTGAATTGTATCGCCCGTGCGTAACCCGAACTTGCGTATTTGAGAGGGCGAAACGTAGATGTCATCGGGTCCCGGCAAATAGGAATAATCGGGTGACCGCAAGAACCCAAAACCGTCCGGGAGGATTTCCAACGTACCTTCTCCGTACAAGGAGCCAGCCGCTTCAATGCTTCGCTGGAGGATTTTGAAGATCAAGTCCTGTTTCTTGAGGGCGCTATAGCCTTCAATGTTCAGTTTTCGCGCGGTGGCGATCAACTCGGTCATGGTCATTCGTTTGAGAGCATTGATAGAGATCTCGGGTCCGGTATTTTCCTGGACTACTTCGACTGCGGCGTTTCCCTTTCCAGGGTCTTGGGCGCCGTTTTTCTCCTCATTACCATTGCCACCGCCGTTTCCGTTGATATCGTCGCGGTTTTCTATTTCGGCTTCGGCTCCATTCGGCATTGCCGATTTATTTCGGTCGCCGCGGCCGCCGCGTCGTCCCCCGCCGTTGGAATTGTTGCGGAAGTGCCCACCTTTTTTGGACTTGTTGTGATTATTGAACCGATCGTTTTCCGTTCGCTCCGCCATGCATTATCCTTTCCTGTATGTTGTAGCGAATGTCTTTGTTTGTCTTTTCAAAGATTGCTCTATTTACTGTGCGTTTCTTTAATGTATTGCAGCCCAGTTGTCTCCAATACCTATGTCCACCTTCAGAGGAACATCCAAAACCGCTGCATGTTCCATAATATCTTTCATAAGCGCTGCCACATCCGATGCCTCTTCTTCAGGCGTCTCCACGAGCAGCTCGTCATGCACTTGCAAGAGTAACCGCGCGGCACGTGAGGACAGCGCTTTGTCCAACTCGACCATGGCACGCTTGATAATGTCGGCGGCGCTTCCTTGAACGGGCGTATTGATGGCGATTCGTTCGGCGGCGCTGCGTGCGGCGGCGTCTCTCGCGTTGATGTCAGGGATATACCGTCGCCGATTCAGGATTGTGGTGACATACCCGTTTGTTCGCGCCTTCGTTAAAGTCTCATCGATCCAAGCCTTAACCTGGGGATGTTGCGCAAAATAATTCTCGATATACCGTGCGGCGTCGTTTTTGGAAATTCCCAGATTCTTTGACAAACCAAAAGGAGTCATGCCGTAAATGACGCCGAAATTCACGGCTTTTGCCTGACGCCGCATTTCTGGCGAAACAAGATCTGGGAGTACGCCGAACAACCGCGCCGCGGTATCCTGGTGAATGTCGGCGTCTTTTTCAAAGGCTTCACGCAAGGGACGATCTCCCGAAAGGTGTGCCAGAACCCGCAGCTCGATTTGAGAGTAATCGGCGGATATCAATTTCCATCCCGGTTTACCTGGCACAAAGCCACTGCGAATACGTCGTCCCAGTTCCGTGCGCACGGGGATGTTTTGCAGGTTGGGGTCACTACTGGATAGGCGCCCCGTTGCCGCCACTGCTTGGTTGAAGGACGTGTGGATGCGCCCGGTCTCCGGGTGGATGAGTTTTGGCAACGCATCGATATAGGTGTTTCGGAGTTTTTCGATGGTTCGATACTCCAAGATTTTGCCTGGAAGAGGATGCTGGTCTGCCAATTGTTCCAGCACGTCCATGTCGGTCGAAAACCCCGTTTTTGTTTTTCGTACTGGTTTTAGATGAAGTTTTTCAAACAAGATCTGCTGCAATTGTTTTGGCGAGTTTATCTGGAACACTTCCCCAGCCGTCTCTGTAATCTCTCGCCGAAGCGCCTCAAGCCGAATTTCAACTTCCTGCTGCAATTTCTCAAATACAGTGCAGTCAATGGCAATACCGACCTGTTCCATGCGAACGAGGACACCGATTAACGGGATCTCCAGATTGTAAAACAGTTGATCGAGCTCCCTTTGTACGAGTTCTTCTTTGAACCGCTGGGTCAATTGCCATGTGACATCCGCATCTTCACAAGAATAAGCGCCTGCACGTTCAATGGGAACTTGATCGAAGGTAATTGCTTTTGATGCCCTCCCAATTAAATCTTCTATGGGGGTCATCTTACGCTTGAGATAATGGAGGCTGATTTCATTTAAATTATGCCTTAAAAGGGAGGGGTCTGTCAAATACGACGCGACCATCGTGTCAAACGCAACACCTTGCAGGTTGATGCCTTCGCGTGCCAATACGATCCAGTCGTATTTAATGTTGTGCCCTGTTTTCTTGATATGAGGATCTTCCAGAAGGGGGCGTAAGGTATCGAGGACGAAGGATTTATCCAGTTGGCGCGGGTCGCGTTCACGAGAAGGCACGGTTTCCTGGAGGGGGTAGTTTTCCGGTGACGAGACGGTATGTCCTATGGGAATGTAATATGCGGTACCTTCTTTACAGCAGAGTGAAATCCCCACAAGACGTGCGCGCATGGGATCGGTGGAAGTAGTCTCGGTATCCAGCGCAAACTCACCGTTTGTTTTCATTTCGTTTACTACCGCGAGCAAGGTTGCCGCGTCTGTCACAATATGGTATGCCGTAGGTTTTGCCGCGGCAGTATCCGGCGGAAATTCATCGAGTAATGTTCGGAACTCCAACCGAGAGAAGAGCTCTGCCATACGGGCTCGATCAAACGGTTTTCGAGCGAGGTTTTCTAAAGAAAAATCAAGCGGCACATTCTTATCAATGACAACCAGTCGGCGGCTGAGAAATGCGGCCTCTCGGTCTTGTTCGAGACGTTCTTTTAGTTTTCCCTTCAATTCCGAGAGGTGATCGTAAATGCCTTCCAACGAGCCATATTGTTCGAGTAACGTTTTTGCAGTTTTTTCTCCAATCCCTCGTACGCCCGGGATATTGTCTGCTGTGTCGCCGATGAGTCCCAGAGCATCCGGTACTCTTTCGGGAGGCACACCAAATCTATTTTTCACGTCTGCCGGTTCGTACCAGACTCCTTTGTCTCCCTTTGCCGGGTCGAAGATATGCGTCTTGTTGGTGACCAATTGCAAAAGGTCTTTATCGCCCGTAACAAGCACAACCTCCAACCCCGCATCTTCTGCGTGTCGCGCCAGTGTTCCCATCACGTCGTCTGCCTCCACGCCTGGAACACGAATAAGGGGAAGGTTCAGTGCGTGTACCAATTCATCGATCCAGGGCATTTGAGCGACAAGTTCTTCGGGGGTTTCGGGACGGGTCGCTTTGTAAGCAGGGTATATATCTTCGCGAAAGGTCTTCCCGGGGGCGTCGAATACGACGGCGATATGGCTGGGATCGTGTTCTCTCAGGATTTTCAGCAAAATACGCGCGAAACCGTAGACGGCGTTTGTGGGCTCGCCTTTCGAATTTGTGAGCCGTTGTATAGCGTGAAATGACCGATATGCGTATGCGCTTCCGTCGATCAAATACAGTTTTTGATTCATGTCATGCCTGTTTGCCGGTCACTGCGAGTATTTCTTTAGCCGCTTTTTGAGAGGCACCTGTTTCGCCTAACTTTCTTTTTACTTCTTCCAGGTTTTGGATCATCTGCTTTCGCGCATTCGAGTCTTGCATTAACTCCAAGGCAACGGGAAGAACGTTTTCGGGCGTGGCGTTGTGCTGAATGAATTCGGGAACAATGCTCTTCCCGGCGATGATATTGACCATCCCGATATATTCAATTTGTACCAAGAGACGCGCCAGAAGGTAGCTGACCGTAGCCACGCGATACAGAATGATCATGGGGACGCCAAAGAAAGCCGCTTCCAGAGTTGCCGTGCCCGAAGCCACGAGGCAGAAACGCGCGGAAGCAAGAACCTCGTAAGAATTGCCCACCGTCGTGCGTAGCGGCAAGTCGCCCGCCAAAGACTTTACCTGGCGTTCCCGTTCTATGTCAACACAGGGGACAACCAGCTCCATTTCAGGATAACACGTTCGAAGTTCTCGTGCTACGTCAAACATGACGGGCGCGATACGGCGAATTTCCTGCTCTCGGCTTCCCGGCAGCAAGGCGGTGACCCATTTATCCGTCGGTGGTTGTTGCACGGACAAAGAAGTCAGATGGTCTATGAGGGGGTGTCCTACGTAGGTACAATCAACTCCTGCTTCTTTGTACAATTGTTCTTCAAAAGGAAAAATCACAAGTACTTTTGTGACACGTTCCGCCAAAACGTGAATTCGGCCCGGTTTCCATGCCCATACCTGCGGCGCAATATAATAGACGACGGGGATACCCAAACGCTTGGCTTCACCTGCCAGACGTATATTAAATCCCGGATAGTCAATCAATACCAGTACGTCAGGCTTCGACTTTTTTAGATAGTCCACCGTTTCGTAAAACAAGCGACGGATGAATGGGAAAGACCGCACCACCTCCGCGAAGCCCATGATGGCTTTTCCGGCAAGGTCGTATCGCAAGTTCATGCCCGCTAGGGCCATACGTTGTCCGCCCAGTCCCTCGCAAACCACGGTGGGTTCCAGAGCATGTAGGGCTCTGACCAAGTTTGCGCCGTGAATGTCGCCGGAAGATTCTCCTGCAACTAGGAAAATTCTAGTCACGAATGATGTTCACCCCGTTGTTTGAGTCAGTCCCAATGGGTCAATGCGCAGATGAGTCGATTGTTTGCTTTCCCGTGGTTAAGCGGATAGTCTCCATGACTTGTTGTGCAAGTAACATGGCGGCAAGGGCATTTTCTCCCGAAACCACAGGTTTTTTCCGTTCCCGCACGCATTCAATAAACGAAGACAGCTCGCGTTTCAAAGGTTCTTCTCGTGTCACAGGGAGGCTTTCTATAGAGATACACTCCATAGGCGAGGCACCCGGCGGTAAAGGACCCGGCTTCTTCCGGTACACGCGTACCTCCTGTTCGCTGTAATCCGTTGACATATAGGCGTCGGGTTCAAAAATGCGAATTTTTCTCATTCTATCCATCGAAACACGGCTTGCTGTGATGTTGGCAACGCAGCCGGAAGCAAAATGGATCCTTGCATTGGCGATATCTTCTGTGGATGAAAAAACGGGCACTCCGATTGCATCCAACGAGACGACCGGGGAAGCGTCGAGTGCTTGTACGATTTCCAAATCATGAATCATAAGGTCCAGTACAACGCTCACGTCGTCTCCTCGCATGGGGTAAGGGCTGAGTCGGTGGCATTCTATAAAGCGTGGACGTTTGACCGCTTGAAGGAGGGCGATGACCGCACCGTTAAACCGCTCTATGTGGCCTACTTGTAAGATACGGTTCTTTTTGGCGGCCGTCTGTACCATGTTTTCGGCTTGGGATATAGTTGCTGCAAGGGGTTTTTCCACTAGAACATCCACACCCGCTTCCAATAATTCTAAGGTCAGATCGTGATGCAGAGTGGTCGGGACAGCCACAGACGCCGCATGAATGCCTTGCGCAACCACTTCTTTCACCGAAGAAAATACACGGCCGGCACAAAAATCGGCTGCGGCGCGATTTGCCCTTTCGGGGTTGGGATCAATCACGCCAACCAGTTCGACGTCTTCCAGAGTGGAATAGATACGTGCATGGTGGTAGCCGAGATGTCCTACCCCTAACACGGCGACACGAACAGTTGTCATAGAGAACTCCCCAGAAGACTTTCGGCTTCACAGGCGGCGTGCCGGCATGATGTGTTGCCTTTGAAATTACATGGTGACGCCGCGCAAGGAATTGCGGAAAAATTCCAGAAAATGAGTACGCTCCTCACAATCTTCGACTTTTGCCTCGATTTCATGTAACGCCTGCGTGGTGTTTAAATTGGAACGAAACATGATTTTATACATGGCTTTTATACGAGCGCGGGTTTCATCACTCATGCCATATCGTTTGAGACCTACGGTATTAGGCCCATAGCAACGAGCCGGGTTGCCTTCGACGATCATATAAGGTGCAACATCTTTGGTTACTCGGGTCATGCCGCCGATGAACGCCAATTTTCCGATAACACATTCCTGATGGACGCCACTCAAACCGCCGAAGATGGCGTTGTCTTCAACTTCGACATGCCCCGAAAGCGAAGCGCAGTTAGCCATAATGACGTTATTGCCCACGTGGCAATCGTGGGCAACATGTGAGTACGCCATAAACATACACCCATCCCCGATAGAGGTCACGCGATGGTCATCGTCGTAACTCGTCATGGTACTTGCGCTGATAGTGACATGCTCCCGGACTTGGTTGCGATTACCCATTTGGACGCGGCCAATCAGACCCGGCTTATGCTTCTTGTCTTGGCATAGTATACCGATTTGGGCGCCGCTGAAGATTTCGTTGAACTCCCCAATCACGGTTCTTCCCGTGATGACACAATGGGGACCGACTACCGTGCCGCGGCCTATTTTGACATGCGGTCCAATGATAGTAAAAGCTTGCACTTCCACATCTTCTGCCAATTCCGCTTTGGGATCAACAATCGCCGTAGGATGGATCTTCATCGAAAAACTACTCCTTTACATCCACACCTCTAGGTTCCGTACGCGTGAGAAATCGTCTCATCCACTCTGGAAAGGGGAAAGGGGATTATCATCCTTTGTACACGTGGAGCCGCGGGCATTCAGGATTTACTCCGAGCCCGAAAACTTTCCAAATTTCCAAAGGTTCGTTGCCCGTATTTACTACCGGTACACCTTTCACTGCCGAATCATGCGTAACAAGTAATTCATCACGGTTCGGATCGCCGCCTGCGACGTCCAACCCGCCGATGGTACCTTTACCGCGCCAAACGAAAAGAGAATAAACCCCGTTATCTTTGGAAATATACGTGCATCCAGGGTGCACAATCAACCGTATCCCGCTGAACTTATCCGTATTGTAGAAGATCCAATCTTCTGTGCCGGCATCGTTTCCACGCAAGAAAACCGGCGGCGTGTGTCTATTCTCGTATATGTAGGGATCGCCGCACAACTCCCAGTTCACCTGTTTGAGCGCTGCGCGTTCTCCATCCCGAGTGCGGTCTTCCTCGGAGATGTCCTTGAACAGTAATTCTTTCGAGATGATCTTGCCGCCACATTTCGCCTGCCACATAGAAAACACGTCGGAGTTTTCTTGAAGCTCAAAGGTCACTGCAGTACCCGGGGCATGTAATACCCCAGCAGGCACATGGAATCCGTCTCCCGGGATCTGTTTGAACGCCGGCGCATGTTGCAGAATGAGATCGCTATCCCATTTTTCCAAGTAAGGGAGGAAGATTTTCTCCTGGAGCCCTTGCCGGACGATATACGGGTGACACCCAAGAAACGTCTCCGGATGGGGTCCCATATCCACTCCAGATGGAAAATAGTACGCTTCTTCTTTGGCATTCGCTCCGACTTTCTGGGCGTCGTGTTGTTGTTGGTGAATATGGTAGGGTAAGCGGTCACTGTATTCGAACAGCTTTGCCAATCGGTGCAGACCCGCCCCATATTTTTGATAATACTCTTTTCCCAAAATGATCTCCGGTAGAGTTCGGACGGCTTCTGCCAGGCTAATGCGCACGTCGACACCGGCAAGGAAACTGAGTCCTTCGCCTTCGAGAGGGATGGTGTTATCGGCGGGCGTTTCGGACGCTAGCCAACGTTCGCAGATGAAGCCACGAGGCCCGCGGTCTGCCTGTTCGCGCGTGAGTCCCAGACGAAATGCTGGCGCTAAGAAATCGCGAGCTACCCAGGCTGGTTCAAGTCGGAGGATTCCGTTTCCATCGGACAGCGCCTTTTCCAAAGCGGCAATCTTGCTGTGATCGTGTGTCATGGAAAGTCCTTCCTGAGATTTTACCCGACTAGAGATATTTCTGAAAGACGGTCTACAAAAGATTCTAACCTATTATGTTACGGGGCAATTGTCTCTCAGTCAAACTGATGCAAGAGCCCGGGTTATGCAAGTATGTTTTTGTAGAACGTAGTACGAATATTGTCGCGGCCTGTTTCCCCAGGAAGAAGCCAAGCAGTCCCGAAAAAGTGCCAAGAACGTTTTCTTCTCGTTATCCTCCTCCCGGATTAGGAACGTCTTTTTTCCCGTACGAGGTATCTTCCGCACCTTCCTACAACTTCCATTACGAGAAGTCCCTTAGGCACGATGGGGCAATTTCCTCAGGAATGGGGGAATGGTTTTCCTCGAACTACGCGGTTAAGGAGATGGTTTCGTGGCAGGGAAGACTTAGGGTGAGCTACCGAACAATTGGGGTTATTTGGTGAGTTCAATGATCGGAAAAGAAATCGTCATTGTTTTTCCATCGCGGTACACGGTCAACGTGGCGGTGTCGCCTATGAACAAATCCCAAATAGCATAGTCAATTTCCACTGCGGTTCGAATGGGTTCGCCGTTGACGGACACGATGACGTCTCCCGGACGTAATCCGGCTTGATACGCTGGAGAATTCTTGAGAATCTCTGTGACGACGCACCCCGAATCGGACTGGGGACCCACTCTGCGTAATGCCTCGGGCATAGCAGCTACATCCTGTACATGAAATCCGGGCCAGGGCTCTCTTCTTCTGCCAAATCGGATGATTTCTTCTGCAACTCGGCGTGCCCGGTTGATGGGTATAGCGAATCCCAAACCGATGCTACCGCCGCTAGGACTGAAGATCATCGTGTTTACTCCGATCACCTGTCCTTTGGCATTGACGAGCGGACCGCCGCTGTTGCCTGGGTTTATCGCCGCGTCAGTTTGAATCATGTTTTGGTAAAGACGTTCCCCATCGCCCACTTTGGGGCTTACCCGACGGTTGGTAGCGGAAATCACTCCGACAGTAACCGAGGGCACCGGATCGCGGATTAATCCCCCGTAAGGATTTCCGATGGCGATCACCCATTCCCCGATAATCAAATCTGATGAATCGCCTAACTCGACATAAGGAAAACCGCTCCCCTCTGCTTTTAGCACAGCCAAGTCCGTGCGTTTATCTGCTCCTACGAGCTGGACTTTGAGCGTTCTGCCGTCCGGTAAAGTGACGGAATCTAGGTAATCGGCGCCTTCGACTACATGGTAATTTGTGAGGATATGCCCCTCTCGGTCAAAAATAAAACCACTTCCAATCGAGTCTACCTTGCGATAGCGGGGCACCGGTAGGGCAAACAGGTCCCAAAAGTCTGATCCAAACGGGTTAGGTCGTTGTTCTACGATCACGTTGATGGACACCACGGCGGGAGCCGCACGCTCGATGGCGCGGACGATCGCATTGCGGCGCGAATCGGCGATCTCCGGTTGCTGCGCCAAAGCCGCCGCGCACAGGGCGACAGAGACGCAGAACAAAATTGGTCTGGGCATCCGTTTCAAGAACATATAATTGTGTCCATTCACCAATTACTTGGGGCTTTCAAATGCCTTTTCGGTGTTATCCGGTGCCGGGTTTTCGTTTGCTGTCGAAACGGGTTCCGGCTGTTGCGTTACTTGCACTGTGGCGCTATCTTTTGTTGTCTCGGTGCCGCCCGAAGCCGTTGGTTCGGCAGGAGTCTCGGGTGTACTTGCGGGCGATGCATCCGTCACGTTTTGTTGTGATTCAGTCGGAGTCTCTTGTTTTTCTGCAGGAGGTTCCGTCGCTGCTAGTTTCAATGTATTGGGGTCTATCATGAGCGTGGCAACATCGTCGTTTTCTGCTACGAAAACGATGCCTTTTTCCACGAAAAAGACGGGACGTTTTTCTTCTTGGGCAACTCCGAACTGTAGGGTTATCTGTTTGCCATTGTCTAGGGTTATCCGTAACAACTCCTGAGATGAGCTGGACAATTGTTTCTCATTAGGCAAGATGTCTGCTGCCTCGAACCCCGTAATAGAAGTCAGAAAAGACTCAACTGCGTTCTTATCGGCGGGCGTGGTTGCTCCAGCCAGGGTCAGTTCGAAGGTATCTTCACCGCCGGAATCGGCTTTTTTGTGGGTTAGCGTGAAAGCATTTTCGGGGCGCTGTACCTCCACGGACGTGATTTCATCTTCACTTACGTCGGCGATTTTTCTCTGGTAAATATCTTTGGGACCGACGAATATTTTATTGAAATCTGTCCGCGCTATCACTGTAGTCAGTGCGGCACCATCGAGCCGTGCATAGACACCGTCCAGGGCGGGTGAATCATTGCCGAATTCCAACGTATGGGTCTCTCCCGATTTAAGACGTAGCACGACCCTGCGCGTGGGAGCATCCAGCCCTGTTCCTGTGGCGGAGTCCGCATAGTCCGCAGGTTTCCAGGAAGCCAGCGTGCTGGCTACGGTGTCCAAGGTGTAATTTTGTGTCTCGAGGTCGAGTTTTGGTTTTTCCACTGACCACTTGTTGTCGACCTTGACAAGGACAGTTTCGCCTTCAGGGCGCACAATCTCGATTCGTTCGATATCATCTTTGGTAAGGGTCAATCCATCCAGATCAAACAAGCCGGAAGATTTCCCTAAGGCGTACAAGCGGTCGAAATTATACTGGGAAACACTGTATATAATTTCCCGTGACTTCCCGGAAACACGAACATATCCATCCTTCCCAGGGTCAGGCCTACCTCCTTCAAGAACCAGAGGTTCTGTTACATCACTCCGGGTGACCTTACAGACAAACGCGGGCGGCTCCAGGCCCCATTCCGCTTTTTTGGCGGGATCGACCACGTCGACTGCCATGAAGTTGTCAAATACGCGAAGGAAGGAATCCAGACTGGTCTGTTTGAAGGTTTTGCCCGCTGGCCCTCCTTCTGCCAGAACCCACTCATACTCGGGTTTGGTCTCTTCTTTTTTGGCTTCTTCGCCTTCTTTCGATTCGCCTTCCGCTTTTTGTTCCTCGGCTGGCTTTGGCTTTTCGCGTTTTTCCAAGACCAACCGACGGTTCGGTGTCTGTAGTTCAATTTTTGTGATCTTGTCTTGTTCTACTTTTGCAATGGTCTTGTCAACCCATACGGAGGCTTCGGGCGCTTTGTCGGTTTCTTCTTGCCACATGCCGGCATCGCGGCGCGGGCTCTTATCTATGACAAACACGGTGTTCCCATCAGCGGTGCGGGCAAAGACTTGCTTATAGTCCGCTTGCTTACCCACAAGAATATGAAACGCGGGGTTCGTGTCGTCTTTCTTGTACCCCACGACATGGAAGGCTTGGTCATCCGCGAGATTATATTGCTTCAGTGCGTCTGCAGAGACATTTTCATGACGGACTTCTCCCTTGAGCAGAAGCAACATATCGAGGAAATCACCGATTTTTTTGGCATCCACGGGAGCGTTGAAATGATTATCGATTTGCCATGATTCCGGATCATCCGGCAAGCGGGAAAGCAAGACCTTTTCATCCGCCTTTCCTCCACTATATAGTTCCAGACGAGCCACATCCGCTTTGCCCAATCCGGACGGCATGAGTTCGGATAGTTTTACGGATTCCTCCAAGGGCGGGGGAGTTTCTTTTACTTGCTTGATGACCACCAAAACGACTAATACGACTAGTATCACCGCCAAAGCCACCAACGTCCTCGGTTTCATCGCGTTATCTCCAATCCTTTCTCATCTTATTCCCATGGTTCTAACCTACACGTTATTGTTTTGAAGCTACCGCGTAAGCGAGTTCATACCGGATGCGGCTGCGCCGGCGCAGGATAGCGACAGCAACACCCACGGCAGCTACCAGTGCGTTGATCCCGACATAGTTTACGGCTTTCCAGAAGAAACGGGTGCCCGTGTCAGGCCGCTCGATCGCGCGATTGACGGGCTTCTTGCCACGAATGTTGACCAACTCGTCTCCTAACGCAGCGGCGTCAATGCTGTTGAGCAACAAGTCTTTGTTATCCACGCTGCGAAGCAGGTTGTCCGTAAAGGCTTGCGCACAACCGATCAGGATGAGTTTACCTGGTGCGGGCGTGACGGGCGTAGCGGGAGCCTCTTCTTTGTCGTCGTCAGGTATGGGCGGCATTCCCGGACGCGGTTGTACGGGAGGCCAGGCAGGCCTTGGTTTGTCTTTGTACGCGTCGGGGAACTGACCCGTCACCATGACCATTAAGGGGTACTGGGTGCCTTTTTCCGGAGGTTCTTGGGTCAAGGCTGTGTTCAAGGCTTCCGATGGGGCATCGCCCGCAACTGTCCACGCGCGGTCGGTAGTGGACATCAATACCTGATAGTTCAATCCGAGCGATGCCAGCTTGTCCTTGTCCAAGTTGATAGCAGTCCCCCAGAGATACAGCACCGTCGCCAGCCAATTGGTAATTGAAACATCCTGATTCATGGTACTCGAGGTAACCACAATATGCGTGGGGAGATTGACGGGCTGTCCTAAGCCCAGCAGATCCGCCAGCGATCCCGTCGAGATGTTCAGCGGGACGTGGTTCACATCCATCAGAATATCTTTTGACACGCCGAGTCCGTAAGCTTCCAGCAACGGGTTTACTTCAGGCCGATTATCGTTTTGCGATAAGCTTAGGCGGTTTCGAGTGACGCGGTAATCCCAGTCGTATTGCTGAACCGCCATGACAACCGATTTGCCAGACACAAGGGCGCGATTTATCTCGTATCGTTGACGATCGTTCAATTCGCGAGGATTCAAGACGACCAAAACATCATATTCGTCAGGCAGTTTGCTCGTTTTCGTCAGGTCTACGCGACGCACATCGTATTTTTCATGTTCTAACCATTTCTGGACGAGAGAGAACGGGTCCATGCTCTCGGGTACGGGTTGTCCCATTTGCATATAGAGCTGACGCATTTCGGGAGGGACTGTGTCTCGAGGGGCGACCAGCGCCACAACGGGGGCTTTTTCGCGCGTAAGTTTGAAGACGATATTCATGAGTCGGTATTCAAGTTCATTGAGGTTATCGGGAATGATCTGCGGGATAATTTCTTCTTTTTTATCGCGATAACCAACCCCGATACTGGAATAAATCAGTTTGTTCGATACTTGGTCAGCTTCCATGGTTTGCACTTGGAACGGAACGACGCCTTTATCCAGCATGCGTTCCTCGATGACTTTTGACTCGTCCTTTTTCTCTTCCTTTTCTTCCAATCCCAAGTCTTGCGCTTTTGCTACCACATTAGCCGCCCGCAGATATACGGTTGAGAACTGGAGTTTTCCACCCGAGGCGACACGAAGTTCGTCGAGTTTGTCGGTGATATCCTGTTCGAGTTTACTCATGCTCGCGGGCATTTCGTTTTTGGGCGTGATATAGACTTTCACCTGGACGGGGGCATCGAGTGAGGCAAGGATGTTCCGAGTTGCTTGGGACACTGTGTAGATTTTGTTTTCAGTAAGGTCGAACCGGCCGAAACTTTGCCCTGCCACCAGCCAGTTGAACAGGAGACCGATTGCCGCGCACAACGCAGTCGCCGTGCTGAAATTCAGGCGTGCCCCTGGCCGGTTGCGTCCGTCAATGTACATGACATTAAGCCCCAAAAAGAGGGCGGTCCAAACCACAAAATACAAGACATCCGTTATCTCAATAACACCGCGTGTGAACGCTGTGTAATGGCTGACGACGCCTACTGCTGTTGAAAGGATTGTCCCGAGGCGTGGAAAGACACCATCAATGTACGAAGCGACGAAGTCCGTGCCCAGTAAGAAGATGGCAAAACAGACCAGCAGGGTCACCACAAACGCTACGATCTGATCCTTGCAGAAACCGGAGACGAAAATACCGATGGATAGGAAGAACGCGCCGAGCAGACAGGTGCCAATGTAACCACCGAGGACAGCCCCGTTGTCGGGATTGCCCAATCGGGCAAGCATGATAGGCACCGTCAATGTTGCAGCTAGGGTTGCCACGAAGAAGGCAAAAGTGGCTAGAAATTTGCCTAGCGACAGTTCCCAAGCGCGCATAGGAAAAGTAAGCAGCATTTCCCATGTGTTTTCTTTGCGTTCTTCTGCCCAAACCCGCATGGTAACCGCTGGGATGAAGACGCACAGCAGAATCGGAAGGTTGCCGAAGAAATTCCGCATATCCGCTACGGGAAATGCGAAAAAGGTCGTCATGTACAAGCCCACGCTGATCAGTAAGAACACGATCATGAAGATATAGCCGATGGGCGAGGTATAAAAGGCTTTCAAGTCTCTCCGGAATATCGTCAACACGTTGTTCATCTATGCTCTCCTCACCTATTCCCGAACCCCTTCGACTTTCTCGGTCAACGCTAGGAAGGTTTCTTCAAGTGTTAAAGGTCTATTACTGAGTTCGCATATTTCCCAGCTCTTGAGTCGGGCGAGTTTTCCGATTTCGCGCCAGAGTTCCGAACCCGGATGCCCATAAAGAAGAAACGAAACAAAACCGTCTCGTTCTCCCGTGTACTCGACCTTGCGAACGCCATCGCACCCCGAAAGGAGGCGTTCCAGCGTTTCACGTTCTCCGACAATCGAGACAGAAACCCGTTCGAACTGTTTGGCGCGTTCGCGGAGTTCTTCGATTGTCCCGTCCCCTACAATGCGTCCCCGATTGATAATTACGATGCGGTCGGCTGTAGATTCAACCTCATGCAATATATGCGTGGAAAGGATGACAGTGCGTCCTTGCGCCAGTTTGCGGATCAACATGCGGATTTCGATGATTTGATGAGGGTCTAAACCCGAAGTGGGTTCGTCGAGAATGATGATGTTTGGGTCGTGAATTAAAGCTTGCGCAAGTGCAGTACGCTGTTTGAATCCTTTGGACAGCTCTCGGATCACACGACGGTACATAGGGCGTAAGCCACACTCTTCCAAAACCAATTCTGTCCGTTCTTTGAGACGGTTGCCCGAAAGTCCCCGCGCTTTACCGACGAAATCCAAGTATTCGGCAACTTCCATGTCCATATAAAGAGGCAAAACTTCGGGAAGATAGCCGATACGCTTGCGAACCTCGACAGGCTGTTCCAACACATCCAGTCCGTCCACTTTGGCGGTGCCCGATGTGGGGCGCAGATACGTGGTGAGAATCTTCATCGTCGTCGACTTGCCGGCACCGTTGGGACCTAACAAGCCGACGATTTCGCCTTGTTTCACCTCGAAGGACACGTTTTCCAGCGCCACCACAGGGCCGTAGTGCATGGTCAGTTTCTCTGCTTTAATCATCTCTCCTAAACTCCGTCTTGGCGACCCATGGGTTCTATGTTGTCCGGACACAGCGTACCAACCGCGATAGGGTCGGTACGAAGAAATGAGCATGTATGAGCATTATCGAGCACAAAACGCCCCGCCATAGGGCAGCAAGATTTATGCCCAATTTCAGAATGTGATATCTAATGAGATTAACACCATAACCTCAAGAATTTCAAGCATCTACAAAGCAAAGGTTTGTTAACCTGGATACAACAAAACTACCTGGCGTCCTCATTTGCGACACTGGCTCCTCTTTTGAGGTCGTAAGGTTGTATTGATACAGCGTCCTTTGCTGTCTTTCACAATCGGGCTTAATAAATTGTTATTCTTCGATCGGCTACACAAGTTTCCAGTTTTGTTTGTGAGCGCAACCGAATAATTCTCCTCGTGTTCTTGTGGGGGCGAGGCAAGTTTCATCCTTTCCCGTCCCTCCTCTCGACCCATTTCTTCGCACACTTCCGACACACCCTGAAAAGAGAGGCATTGATCGGTCGGGCGATCACAGGGGGTTGTCCCTCCCTTGTTCAGGAGAGCCTCTTTTGTCTAATGCCCGTCCTGTTATCATTGCGAGGAGCGAGTCTTCGACGAGACGAAGCAATCCCCACAACCACAGCGCAAGAGGACTAAGGGCAAGTTCAGGGTCGTTGTTGGGTACCCGAAGGGATTGCCACGTCGTACCTGTCGGCACTCCTCGCAATGACATTGGGGGGATAAAGCCCAGGTCGACCTCGTCGATACAACGCCATACTTTTATGAACTCATATAATAATTACGCTCGTGCTACGGTAGATATACGTCTTTTTGCTGCTCCCGTGCGAAATCCGCGGTTATGTTTGTGGGAAAAAGTGCTATGATCGCTTGGTTACGGCGAATCGAAGACAACCCAGGGAGAGTGAGCGATGAAGCTTTTCCGTCTAGAAGACAGGACCCGCGAAGATTTCGCGGCGCACAACGAACAAGCAAAGGCTTTGTGGGCGGATTTTCATGCGCGGCGTCATTTACGAGTGCCGGTGCGGTTCAACACCAACCCGAGAATCCTGCTGCTCAATCCCGAGTATAACGTACGCAATATTTCGTATGAAGCCTATATGACGGACCCAGAAACCATGTGGAACGTACAGCTCGAATGGCAATACTGGGTGCGTTACTACTTGCCGGGCGATCACGAGAAAGGACTTCCGGACTGTTGGACAGTGAACATAGATTTCCAGAACTTCTATGACGCCGCATGGTTCGGCTGCCCCGTCCACTACCGAGAACGTCAGGTTCCCGATACGTTGCCTATACTCGGTAATGGCAAAAAGTACCTATTATTTGATCGAGGTTTGCCGGAACCTTTTGAGGGAGAATGGCCTCAACGCGCCCTTCGCTATTTGGAGTTATTCAAAAAGAAATCGGAATCCGGCGCGAGTTTTTTGGGGCGTCCGGTGCGTTTCGGTGGGTATTTGCCTTTTGCGAGTAGTGACGGGATCTTTACATTAGCTGCCAGTCTCAGGGGTGCCACGGACCTTTGTACAGACTTGATAACTGATCCTGACTATGTGCGGGAACTCTTGAAATACATTTGTGAGGCATTGATATCTCGAATTAAGGCATGGCGTCATGTCTTGGGCATACCGGAAAAGATAGACGGATTTGGGGCTGCAGATGATGCCATCGAATTGATTTCGACTGAGGCTTATGAGGAGTTTGTTTTGCCTTTTCATGTGCGATATTTTGACGCGCTTGGAACAGACAAAAATCGGGGAATGCATCTGTGCGGTGATGCTCAGCGCCACTTTGTGAAAATACGTGATGTTTTGGGGGTGTCTCAGTTCGATACAGGATTTCCCATCGATTTTTCCAGATTGCGCCGTGATTTGGGACCGGATGTCTTGGTGTCCGGCGGTCCTGCAGCGTACAATTTTCTACAAGACGACACAAAGGTTATCGAAGAAGAAACTCGAAGGATACTTCGCTCCGGAATTCTCGAGGGCGGACGATTCATTCTACAAGAAGGCAATAATCTCCCGCCTTGTGCGCGATTGCAAAATTGTGAAACCGTATACCAGACCGCCCTGCGTGAAGGCCGAGTAAGCTCGTAAAAGTTCCTGCCCAGATTCTAAAGCGAACCGATGCCGCCCGGCCCAGCAGCCTGTGCAATTTTTAGGGCGAGGTCGTTTGCCTCTGGCGACGTGTCGAAAAAGTTGTCATGTTCAAAACAGGTGGTGATGCGATCTTGCGCCCGGTTGTTGTAGTTCATCGCCGTAGCAACGTTGTGAACGACATTTTCCGTTATTTCAATGAAACCGCTACCCTCATCCAGATAGATTCCGCCGGGTCTACCGGGACCACAATCGTGAATATAGTTGGCACGAATGACAGAACCGGGTTGGTTGCCCAACGTGTAAATTGCCCCGCCGTCATCGCGGCGTAGCATGACGTGGTGGATGTGGTTGTATAGGATGCGGTTGTTTCCAGCAGGGGTCGGTTTGGCGAAGCGATAAGGGATTTCTTCGTATGCGCCCCCTCCTGCATCTTCTTCACCCCATCCCCATCCCATGGATATCCCAGAATAAGGTAAATGAGAAATTTCGTTGTGTGCTAAAACCGTGCCGTTGGCATAGCCGACAAAAATGCCGACGCTTCCTTCGAACTCTACTCCACAACGGCTTATGGCGTTTGCAAGTACATGCGTATTACGAATGCTCATCCGTGCGTCGCTGGGATGGTGGTCTTCCGCCGTAACATCTCCGATCTGGATGGCAGTTCCGGAAATATCCTCAAAACGACACGAGGCGATGAGATTATTGATGCACCCGCTTTCTATGTCGAGTCCCGCGCCGCCCAATTTAGTAAATGTACAGTCCTCAAATCTGCATCCGACCGCATGTCGCAATACAATTGCTCCGGGACTTTTTCGGTATTCGTTATGGACGGCAGCCAGGTTTCCGTTGCGTGAAAACACATTGTCTGGGGTGATAGTGAAGTTTGCCTGAACGTCAATATGTCCCTCCTGTTCGGGACGAAGCCATGTCGTTTCGGCGAATGCGATTCCTTGGAAAATTATATGGTGCACTGGCCGGGAAGGCTCACCCTCTATGCGAACCAATTGTTCCAATACGGGCACGACCGTTTCTGCAGAAGCCATGTCTTCTCCGGGGTGAGGCAGATAGTGCAAGGTTCTGGTTGTTGGATCCACGTACCACTCGCCGGGTTCGTCCAGTAACTCAAGGGCATTTTCGATATAGGCAGGTTGCTGGATTTGCACTCCTTCTTTGTGTGCGGCTAAGTACAATTGGGGTTGTCTCAGATAAACCTGTGCCGTGCCGTTATCTCCGGGCAGTATTTTATCGACCTTGACGATCATGTGTGCCCACACCGTGAAGAATCCCAATTCGATATCTTGAGGATTCCGCCAATGCGCCATTTCCGGCTTGTTGATGGCGAATCCTGCGAGCCCGTCCACATGATCCCAGTCCCCGATTCGGGTTGCCTCCCCCGTACAATCTCTACTGGCGCGGACGGCACGTTTGCCATTTACAAAAAAGTGTCGGAATCGGTCGAGTTCCGCGGTGGTTTGCCATTTGCCGCTGTCGTCCTGTTGCCAGTTCGAAAGGACCCGACCTCCACTTATGACGGGTTTTTCTCCTTCCCAAGCATGGAAGATTACGCACGTTTCGGGACCCGAAGAATCTTCCGGAGTAAAGACCAGCGGTTCGTTCAGCCGGTACGTTCCCCCGCGTAAAAGAACGGTGACGGACGTGGGTTTTTGCACTTGCAGTACCTGCCTTACAGCACGTTGTGCCCGCGCCAACGTCTTAAAAGGCGCGGACTCGGTACCCGGGTTTTCATCCGATCCGCTGGGTGATACGACAAAAGAAACAGAAGAAGGAACAGGCTCCGTTTGGATCGGCGTGAACAAGGGTGGGGTAACGTACACGGCGAGTTGTGTCAAGTCAACGGTCTCTTGCGTTTTATTTTCGACCGTCAGTGTGTTTGCGCCGCTTTGAAGTGCTGCAACGGCAACGCTGCCGGTATCGTCTACGTTTTGACCGTTCCACTGTAAGGTTATGTTGGCGGGTGTCGTCGTGACTCGAGCCCTAACGGGGCGGCGGTTTCCTGAAAAAAGGATTCTTGGCAGGTCCATTGTCAAATCGGCTTTTTGACCCGGCGCCAGCCGCACAGGCAAAGGCGTCGGCAGATCCACATGGGGAATCCGATGTGATTGGTTTAAGAGCGCGAATCCAAGTTCTTTGTGCAAAAGAAGTTCAGGGTTATGCAAAGAGGTCACCCACGCCCAGGGCGGATGCGGCAACATTTCACGCCAACAAGGGAAATTAAACAGGTAAATGCCGTCAGCTCCGGAGTCCAGTAGGCCTAGGGCGGCGCCGCAAAGGGTCTGTTCCGAATGGTGCAAGGCGCTATACCCCACCTCGATGCACGCGTATATGGGAACAGGACGGTCTCCCAGGGCTTCACGCAGCTCAGCGATCGGCATTCGAAAATCTGAGGAGAGGAAGGGCGCCATTGTCAGAAAATCGACGATGCCTAGCGCTGTCCATTGTGCCACGTCCAATCCAACATATCGGCAACCGGCCAAGCTACTGGGAATTCGTGCCGCTACCTGCATAGTCTTCCCTGTTTTTTGCGCCATCTCGAGGGCTTTTTGATGCACGGCGGACATGACGGTAGTCAAATGGTCTCGCTGGTTCCAGACTTCCTCAGGAGTGCCACTGAGATGGCGCGGAAACCGTATCCAGTCTAATTCGATGCCGTCAGGCTGGTACTTCTCCATCAACTCGAAGATCAACGCTAAGGAACGTTTTCGGACAGGTTCTAGCGAATAGTCGAGACATTGTGCCAACCAATCTTTGGGATTCGAACCGCGTTCCACGCGGTACTCGGGGTGTTCGCGCCAGAAGGCGCTCAAATCGGGGTCATCTGGGTTGTCGACGTTATGTACCTCATTCATCCGAAACGTGATAAAGACTTCGAAACCGCGACGTCGCAGCTCCTCAATAAAGAGACCGAAGGGGTCTTCTCCTGCCTCTACCAAACGGCGTAAACCGCCGCGTGCGGTCAGTTCTTCGTATTGACTGGGATATAACATTTTTTGAATACCATTCGGACATAAGAGATATGTAGTAACGACATCCGGACATTCCGCCGCGTGACGTCGTACCATGTCTAAACTGAGGTCATCTCGCCAGAATAGGTTTGTCCCGTCGTTGTTGACAAGGAATCGGTGCGTTGGGGCAAGAGTTTCGTGAAAAGTTTTGTCCATCGTGGTGTCTCCGGAAGTGTCTGCATGCAGGGCGGCTGTCCAAATTGCCATAACTACGAGAGGTGTCATGAGCAAGGATCCTTTAGTTTCGTCTGCGAATGCGGTATCTTGACTACCCAGGCTTGTATAACAAACTCTTACACTCAAAACAAGACGCGGCAAATTGCCATGGAGAACTTGTGAAACAAAGTTGGGAAAGTGGTGTGCTATGAAACGGATACCGGCGCTTGTTTTGATCGTAGTCGTGTGTGCGCATGCAGTCTGTTCATTTGCCTCTTCGGCGGAGAAGGTTCCATCGGGGCGCCTCATGAAACTTGGCGAGGATGGGCGGCTGTGTTGGATCGATACGGGGGAGGAAGTCGCCCTTTTCGGTGTGAACTATTATCCTCCGCATTACTCAAACTATGCCGATCTGAAATCGTTGGGGATTTCCATAGAAGAGACGATCGACACGGACCTCGAACATTTTGTGCGCATGGATATGGATGTGATTCGAGTCCATGTTTTTGACCGGGAGATCAGTGACCGCGGCGGTCATTTGATCGAAAACGACCATCTGCGATTGTTGGATTACCTTATCTTCCGGGCTAAGGGACATGGTCTCTATGTGGTTCTCACCCCAGTTGCTTGGTGGCCTACGGTAAATCCCAATGACGGATTCTCGAACGATTTCACGATGCATGAAATGACAACCGACCCGCGGGCGTGGGAAGTGCAAAAGACGTACCTGCAATCGTTCTTGAATCACAGGAATGCATACACGGGACTTGCGTACAAGGACGAGCCGGCAATAGCGGTGCTGGAATTGATTAACGAACCGCACTATCCGCCGAATACGTCCCAAGAGCTCGTTCAGAATTATATTAATACGCTTGTTGACGCGGTACGGGGGTGTGGATGCCAAAAACCTCTTTTTTACAACTGTTGGAACGGATTTGCTGCCGCGGTTCGTGACGCTCGCGTGGAAGGGGCATCCTTCGTGTGGTATCCAAGTGGCTTGGTTGCAGGCCGGGCGCTGATGGGTAATTTTCTCCCGCGACTTGACGATTATCCCACCATGCGTTCTCCCGAATTGGCGCACAAAGCGAAGATCGTCTATGAATTTGACGCC
>Ga0209204_1001323_pt1 | contig 23655 bp, 16 predicted proteins | sample AD_JPNMR2_MetaG_FD_184425 | JGI IMG/M metagenome (GOLD analysis project Ga0209204, IMG submission 184425) | Active sludge microbial communities of municipal wastewater-treating anaerobic digesters from Japan - AD_JPNMR2_MetaG (SPAdes) (version 2) | ecosystem: Engineered > Bioreactor > Anaerobic...
CTTAACAAACAAATAGAGAGAAGCCGAAGAGAAATAATGGAAGTTTTAGAAATTACAGACCTCACGGTTGAAGGTTTTGGCGTTGCTAAGCAATCGGGTCTTGTATATTTTGTAAAGGGCATTGTGGCTCCTGGTGACGTGGTAAGAGCAGTGGTTACGTCTCAACGGAAAAACTACGCGGAAGCTGAGCTGGTTGAACTGGTTCAGGCGAGCCCTTTCAGAACTGAACCCTTGTGTCCACATTTCTCTCAGTGCGGCGGATGCCAGCTTCAACACATATCCTATCAAGAGCAACTTCAATGGAAGAGCAGTTTTGCAAGCCAAAACCTATGGAAACTCGCCCGGGTAAAAGTGGACAACGTACAAGTAGTTCCTTCTGACCTACTTTATGGCTACAGAGCAAAAGCTCACTTTACTTTTGGCGAAGAAAACAACATTTTGAACATTGGGTACTTTAGTAAATCAGACAAATGGTTCGCTTTAACTACTTGTCCCATACTCAAAGAGACACTTTGGGTGACAGCTCAAGACGTATTGAGTGTTTTAAGGAAGCATGACCTAAGAAGCCATTTCACCAGCAATGGAACACTTAGGCATCTGCAAGTTAGAGTATCGCTGCTTACCGGAGAAAAACAGGTGCTCGTGACCTTTACACACTTTCCCAAAAATTCTGAAAGCGTGGCAGAGGAGATTCTTAGTGCTGGCGTAAGCAGTTTGGCTTTGCACCAGAACACAGCTCAAAACAAAACAGTTATCGGTAAAGGTGCCACTTTGTATTACGGTAATCAATACGTGCAAGAACAGCTTATGGGTAAGCTTTACAACATTACCCCGGTGTCCTTCTTCCAAATAAACCCAGTGCAAGCAGAAAAGCTCTTTTCTACTGCTTTAGATTACTTAGAGCCTCAGCCCGAGGATATCGTGTTTGAAGGCTATTCAGGCGTAGGCGCTCTTACTTTGCTGTACGCCCAGAAAGTTAAAAATGTCATAGCAGCAGAAGGTGTAGAAGAAGCTGTACAGCAGGCATGTAAAAATGCTGCATTAAATAACGTGGACAACGTGCAGTTTTTAGCCAAACCCGTTGAAGAAGCGGCTGCTTCTCTACAACATAAGATAAACAAAGTAGTAGTTGATCCACCAAGAAACGGTATGACTCAGGAAGCATTAAACGCTGTAGCAAGGCTCCAGCCAGAACGAATTGTCTACATAAGCTGTGATCCATCAACTCTGGCTCGGGACATCAGCAGGTTCCAGCGCTTTGGCTATTCCCTAAACCACATCCAAGCTATAGACATGTTTCCACAAACCACACACGTCGAGTGCGTGGCGTTGATGTCGCGTATGTAAGCCTTGATTTTACTGAGTTTCTGGAATTTCATCTATGTTGTCTATTCAATCTAAAGTGCCAAAATTCGTACACGAGAGCATATCGAGGAGCATTTTGGGGTGAAGTTTGAGCTCATATTTAGATCAGGTTGAGTTCACAGATTAGATAATGAGCATTTTTCATAGGGGTTGAGGAGACAGGCTGTACGTTATCAAAACTAATTCTCATGTATTAATACGCTTTGCCATTTGTGACATTATGACAAACGTTACCGCAACTATCTTGTTGTAAATCCTTTCATTAATTATAATTTGAGAAAAATTACTGCAAGAACAAAGATTAGTTGTTAACAAGTAATACTACAACTGATGATGGCGTTGATGTCAATATTGGATTACAGTTAATTCTGAACAGTTTGGGGATGATTAATAGTTATGATTAACCTAAACAGCAAGGATAGAAAAAGATGAGGAATGTTATAAGTTATTGCAGCATTCTTTGTCGAGAAATAATAAGTAGGAACTTGACTTTGATGACAAACCATTTACGAATTTATTAGATTTGCTGTACCAAACAATTGGAAGACATCTTTATTACTCAGATAATCATTTAAGCTTACAGTTGAGTCAAATTCACAAAAAGGTTTTGACGCATATGAATTGAAAACTAAAAAGCGGTTTCAGATAAAGAGTCGATGGGAACAGGGCAATCCAAGTCGTCAGAGTCGTGAATTAAATGTGATTCGCAATTATGAAGATAATCAGTTGGATAATTTAATTGCTTTGATTTTCGATAAGCGATTCCATGTTAGAGAAGCATATTCCATTCCACATGAGGTCATTAAGAAGTATGCAAGATATAGCAAGCACCAGAATGGTTATATATTAATTGCAATGGGACAAGTATTGTATGACTATAAGGCGGAAGGTATAACCTATAGATTTAGATGAATAATCCATAGTTATTGATTACAACTTATTGAGGTGGTATTAGGTATTTGAATTTATTGTGATAAAATATACAAGTAACTGTCGCATGTTTTCAGGCGAAACAAAAAGAGAGGAACTTTTCCACGCGTCTTCATGGAATGCTTATTTCTTTCAAGGGAAGGAGTGGAATGTATTAATAGTCAATTGTTTGAGAGTAACATTAGAGAACTCTATGATATTTTAGATAACTGTGGAATAAGCTCAAGAGAAGTTCAGTTCCGTAAAAATATACTTCAGCAAAGCATTGATCGGATAAAAAAAGAAGAAAGTCTGTCAGCTTATTCTCAATATCATCAGCGGGCTCATGAAATAGAGAGTATTCCGTTCCTGAAACAGTTTGGTAATTTAAAAATTACAGAAGATTGCAAACATAGCAAAGGCTGCGATTTTGTACTTAATGGGCATATCTATATAGAATGTGTTTGTGCTTCTGCTGGTGATATATCTAAGAACAAGTTAGATGAATTTATGGGTGAAGGAGTTTTTGATTATAATAAAAAGAAAGAGATATTGAACACAAGGTTCACAAGCTCACTAAATGACAAGGTGACATTCTATGACGAAAGAGTAGGGACAAGCATTCCAGAAGATTCCCCGTACATCATTTTCCTTAAAACAGGAAGTCTGGCATATGAATGGTTTGAAGAGAAATATGGCATGGCTTTGCTTGATATTCTTCTTGGAAGAGGATTTCCTAGAATTACTATAGACACCGCAAGTAGAAAGTTGATTAATTCGGATTATACTCATAGAGATTATATAGAAAAGCATAATGGGAAAAAGATTGATTGTAATTTATTCTTGAATAAACGCTTTCGGTGTGTTTCTGCAATTTTGTTAGCGACAGCTCCACTTGGCGAAAAGTATAGTTATAAAAATACTTTTCTGTTTATTAACCCTTCTGCATCACATAAGATTTTTGCAAAAGACTTTTGGGGATTAATATATTGGAAGGTTAATAAGGGGTATTATATACCTCGGAGAAAAGGGAAAGCTCTAAGCCGAGTGGATTAAACTTAGGTGTCTGAATAATTGAAATCCTAAAAACTATTGACATGTTTCCTCGGACGACGGTTTCTCAAAAATCACTAAAAACCGATTGGCATGTTTTCTCGAACAGATACTATTAAAAATAGCCCGTAGACATCAATTCCATCAACTCAAGCCATGTTGAGTGCGTGGCACTGCTGATGAAACAAAAACTTTGAGCATTCCAGCAAAGGACAACCCCCCTGTCAAAGTGCTACAATGAAAAGGCTGTAAAGATTAGAATGCAAGTTATGCGATGTATTCAAAACAATTAGATTATTTTCATGGACAGGAGGTAAACCATGCATTTTAGGCAAGTAACGCTAATGGTCGACAAACTCGAGAAATCCATTGAGTTTTATGAAACAATTATTGAGATGACCATAGCTCGTCGTATAAAAACAGAAACAGGAGAAGTAGTGTTTTTAACGAGTGGGGAAGGACAAACAGAAATTGAATTAGTTTGTATGCCGCAAACGCCAAAAGTTGATGGTAAAGGCGTGTCCCTTTGCTTCGAAACAGAAGACCTGGATGCAAAGCACGAACTTGTTCAGTCGAAAGGACTCAATCCTTCCGAAATAAAAACGCCGGATGCCAAAAGCCGCTATTTCTGGGTATATGATCCCAATGGGATATCGATACAGCTGAGGCAGGAACTATAAGATAAGTCATACCCGATTGCTGGAAAGTAGTGTATAATAAAGCAATATTATTCGCCGAATCAACTTCAAACCCATGAAGTTGATTCGGCGAATAATGTATCAAGCTAAAAGTGATACAGCTGAGGCAAAGACGAAAAGAAAGACGAAGGTGTCACAATATGCATTTATCCATCTATCTATTACCAATAGCAGGTCTTATCATCGGACTTTTAATTTCTTTTATGGGGGGAGGGGGAGGAATTTTTTACGTAGGAATGCTGACTGGACTATTCGCTATTCCTATGGATCAAGCTGTATCCATATCTCTTGCAACAATTATTCCAACCACACTTGCTGCTTCCATAAGCCATTACAAAGCAGGAAATGTAAAACTTAAAGTTGGCATCCTGCTTATTGCCAGTGGCATGGCAGGGGTGATTGCCGGTTCTTATCTTGTAGCGATTATTCCAATGAAGGTTCTTAAAATTATATTCGGTATATTTCTTCTGGTAATGGGAGCAGGTATGGTTATTTCTCAAAGGAAAAAACGTACGAAAGAAATATTATCCGAAAAAGGACAGATGGAAGAATTAGACTCTAATGAGACTAAGCCGCATTTCAAACTTTTTGTAGTAAAAGGCCTTGTCTTTGGCCTTCTTGGAGGGCTGATGTCTGGTATGCTTGGTGTAACCGGTACCCCTCCTATCCTTGCAGGACTTTACAGTTTGGGACTTTCCTCTTTAGAGGTGGTTGGGACATCAGTTATGGTATTATTTTTCATAGCTGTTACGGGCGTTATCACTCATAGTGCCTTAGGAGCTATGAATTGGCTTCTTGTAATCCTGCTTGCATCGGGTACTATTACCGGAGCAATCTTAGGACCTGTATTCGGTAAGCTAATAAATAAAAATGCTTTAGATAAATTCTACGGCCCATTTTTTGTTGTATTTATTATATTAATGGCTGTTTCTATGTTTTTATAAATAAAAAGACAGACACCTTTCGTAGGTGCCTGCTCATTTTTGTCCTTATTCATTCACATCCACCGTCACACCGGACTTAAATTCCACGGTGAATTTGTCCTCGTAGACGGTGACTTTTTCAATCAGCCTTCGGACAAGCGGCTCGTCGTATTCCGTAATGGCGATGCTCTGTTTCTGCAGGAAGTCGCCCATATCGGTGATGCGTTTTTTCAGTTCATCCCGCCCGACATTTTCCAGCTGTGCTTTCTGCTTTTCCTCACGCAGACGGTAAATCTCGTCGGCGACATCCTCGTAGTCGGCTTTGGAACTGGCCAACTTCAAAAGCTCGGTTTGAAGTTCCTCGAGCCGTTTGTCGATAGTGGCCAGTGTCTGGTCGTTTTCATGGACTATGACCGTCTCGATATTGTTCTGAAGAGTGATCAGGAAGTTGTCCTTGCCGCACAAAGCTTGGTTGATAGCGGTAACCAGCACTTGCTCAATCTGGCTTTCCGGCACCGTGCGGGCATCGCAAAACAGCCCTGTATTCTCCAAGCGGCTGACTCACCGCCAGACTATGGACTTTTTGCCACGGTTGTTCCAGCGAACCCTGCGAAAAACCTCTCCGCAGTTTCCGCAGATAATCATCTGGGCGAAAAAGTGATTGCTGATGAAGGTTCTGTTTTTCCCACTTGGGCTGGTGTGGACGATTCGGCGGCGGATAAGCTCCTCCTGCACCTGCATGAAAATTTCACGCGGGATGATGGCTTCATGACTGTTTTCCACATAGTATTGCGGAACAAGGCCGTTATTCTTGACCCGCTTTTTCGTAAGGAAGTCAACGGTATAGGTTTTCTGCAGCAGGGCATCGCCAATGTATTTCTCATTTCGCAAAATCTGGTTCACGTTGCTGGTATGCCATCTTTCCTTACCGGCTCCGTTCAGAATACGGTCCGCTTCCAGACCACGGGCAATTTTGAGCATGCTGGCTCCCTCAAGGTATTCCCGGTAGATACGTTTTACGGTTTCAGCTTCTTCCGGCACTATTACAAGATGCTTATTCTCATCCTCTGTATAACCGAGGAACCGAGCACAGTTTATCTGGATTTCGCCCTGCTGGTAGCGGTACTGCAAGCCCAGCTTGACGTTCTGGCTCAAAGACTGGCTTCCCTGCTGGGCAAGCGACGCCATAATCGTCAGCATAACCTCACCCTTGGAGTCCATAGAGTTGATATTTTCTTTTTCGAAGCAAACCGGAATGTTCTTATCCTTGAGTTGACGGATGTATTTCAGGCAGTCCAGCGTATTTCGGGCAAACCGGCTGATGGACTTTGTGATGACCATGTCGATATTGCCGGCCATGCACTCGTCATAATAAAGCCCGGCAAAATCCCAGTCAGGATTTGATTTGATGTAGGAGTCATAGTGCTTTATCTGTGTGTCGAGACTGACCAGCTGATCGTCACTATCGGTGGACACACGGCAGTAAGCGGCAACACGCAGTTTGGGACGCTCTGTAAAATCAGCCGTATTTTCAGTGATTTTTGTTACCTTTTTCAACTTGTCACCTCCTTGTCAGTGTGACATATTACCTCTAAAGTTCAGTAATATCAACGATTTGCGGGCATAATCTGTGCCAGTGCAGGCGAGAAAGATTCTCTGTTTAATGCGGTTATCTTGTTGAATTCTGACAAGGAAATAAGTCCACAATTCATCATTGCGGTCAGTATCTGTTGCGCCCTGACATAATCGACTTCGCGCTGCATTTGCTCCTGCGCTACAGGCCTTTTTTTCGATACAGCATTAATATTGCTTGTGCTGATACCTTGGTATTGTATGTTGTTCACTCAGATTTCCTCCATTCGGAGGGGAAATAAAAAGCGCCCCTCTACCGTCTACAGACAGAAGAGGGGCACTTGCGTACCAGCATATGCTGGTTATTCGGTTTTGATGAAAGCATCCGTAAATCCCGCCGCCTTGAATCTTTTGAGCATGACATCAGCATTGGCTTTGACGGCGTAAGCACCGACTTGTACACGGTATAGCTTTTTCGGTTCAGTTGGGGTGAGCGTGGGAGGCTTTGACGGTTCTGTTTCCGTGAGTAGCCTTTTTACCTCCGCTCTAAATGTATCCATTGACTTGCCGTGCTTCGGAAAACAGTGGCCTGGGTCGGCATGGTTACTGGCGATGCCGCGTTTATGCCCCTCGTAATGACCGATAATAACGCCATCCGCCATCGGGTCAAGCTTATACTCCTTGCAGAGATAGGCACACAGTTCTGTGGATTCCTTGTAGACTGCGTTGAAATAGGCTTTGTCGGTTAGGCCATCCTCGCAGACTTCAAACCCGATATGGGTATCGTTGACCGAGCCTTTTGAGCCGGAGCCACCGTGCCAGCCACGATGATTCCACGGCAATGTCTGGTATGTTGAAATACTTCCGTCAGCCAACTTGCCTATGAAACCGTGAACGCAGACCTGCCTGCCATCGGGCCTGTCTTGATTCCAGTGGTTGTTATATTGATTTTTGCCGAGCAGGCCGTCGTCCGGACCCACATAACGGCGCAGATTCGGATTGTTCGCACCGGTGGAGTGAACCATAATGCCTTTGACAGTAATAGTTCTGCCAGCCTTATAGCAGGCGTTGTTTGTGAATATCAATTTTCGTAGATTCATTTCTGTTCATCCTTTCCATGAAGCTGTGCCAGCACATCTTTTAACTTTGCAGGCACGGATAACCCAATAGCCGTGGCATTATCAACGAGAGAAATTCCCTCATTAGCAATGTAGAAGAAGATAACCGCCGTACGAAGTGGTGCTTCCGTGCCGCCGAGCAGATAGGTGTCGATGAGATGACCAATGCCGACCACAAGGAATAGCACCACCTTCTTGGCGATACCCTGCGCTCCGATTCGACTGGACATTTTCTTCTTCACAATTGCCCGAAGCACGTCCATGATGTAGTCGACGACCACAAAGGCGATGAGCGCATAAAGGAAGCCGTCCAATCCGCCTAAAAACCACCAAGCGTCCCGCCGATGGCTGCAAAAGCAACCTGAATCCAGTTCTAAATCTCTTTCATTTTCGTTTTACCTCCTGTTTTTTCGCATAAAAAACGCCCGCTGAAATAAGCAGGCGCGAATGCCGATATGAAGAATCATTCTTTAACTCTGTTTCGGGAGTGCCTCCCAAAGCCGCAAGTCTTCCTGACCGAGTGACCATATGGCAAAACAACGCAAACCCCATCGGTATGCCACTTCATTTGCCCAGTAGACAATCGAGTCCACGTCTTGGTAGTAGACGATACCAAAACCATCCCCATCCCCGATGAATACCCTCGAACACCAGACGTTGATGCCGCGTGGTGTGAATTTTGCCGTGTAGTCAGCGTTGCAGGGAATGTATAGCATCGCCGAATGCACGAAGTCATAGTCCATAGAGATATCCTCGCTTAGGGTAACGGATTCCTCCACATCTGAGGTAAGCGTCAATACCTCGAAATCACTGTCCCATGTCACGCTACTCCGAGCGATCCTCCTTTTTGAGAACTTTAGCCTTCGGATGGCGCTTCCACAATGATGAGGGGATTATGCGATATTTGGTCAACCTATCATTTAAACCTGTCCGAAAAAAGTTATATACATAGTTAATTTGGCATCTTTCAGCCTTTATCTTCCAATCGCATTATTATAGAACTAGCTTCATCGCTTTACAACATTTTGAGGGTCTTAATTTTATTGATTCCAGATAGGTGTCAGTTTCCCAAATAACGCATATCTTGCGTTATCGAATTCATAGGAGCAGGTACACAAGGTGATGATCCGGTCGTCAGCCTTTACTATGGTGTTGGATTCGAAGGTTGATTTCTTCTTGAGCAAATCAACATAACTTTGGAAATCATAGTCATCTTTAAATTCGAATCGGACAGACTCATAATTTCCATCAACAATAATTCCTGCAAACAGCTCAATCGTAAAGTTACCAGCAGGGGTATACAACAGCATGGTCGGGAAGTTGTCGTAATACCGTTGATCTTTGTACTTTGTTAAGGAAGAAAACATAGAACCATCTTTCATGTTGTGTCCGTATATAATCACGTTTTTATCTGAAAAATCGCTATGATTACGATAATCCATAAATATAGAACCCCGCTTGTTACGCTCACCAGTAAACAGATGACGAAGATAGAAATCGTTGTCTTTTCCCCGAACCACGGGATAATCTATTTCCGTACCTTTAGCGGCAATCCATCCTACAACATCTGGATTGATTCTCTCCAGAGATATGAAGTCTACTCCGTTGATTTGTTGCTCTTTTTTTTCTTCTGATGACGCTTCACCGGCAGTATGCAGCAGTGTGCTGCCTTGGTCAGTAGAAGTGTCTGGCAATTCTCCCAGAAGACGAAGTTGCTGATAGGCGGCATCGCTTTTGGCATACTCCCGACTATCTGAAAACAGGACAAAAACTGAGCACAGAATGCCCACCGCGCACAGCGCCATAAAAATATGCAATATTAAGCGCAGTCGTGTCTTTCCAAGGTTTTTCATCCCATTCTCCTTTCTATCCGAAAAACCGGCGGCAAGATTTTATATTTCCCGCCGCCGGTTCTCTGTCTGATTATTTCTGATTTCCCTTTCTGAAGTATTTCTTACGTAAGGCGAGATCGGCGGCGGTAAGAGCCATAAGCGTTATGGAGAAAAAGAGTAACCCCAGCTTCGCAAGGCCGCCGGCCTGATTGTCTCCTGTGTAGGGCATACCGTCTTTCCCGCCGTCCACAGATCCTTGCGAGGTACCCCCATCGCCAATATTATTGGTAGGGTTGCCAGGCGCGCCAGCGTTGTCAGGCGTATTGCCATGGCTGTTTGTAAACGATGCGGTCTGCAAAGTATCAGCGGAGATGGTACCGACTGCTCCTGTGCTGGTCGACGTATATCCATCCTTGGAGTAGTCGGCTTCGGTCACGGTATATTGCGTGCCTGCCGGCAAGCCGGTGATGGTGATGCTCTCACCGCTGGCAAGTAAAATGGTATCGCCGCTGTGGATGGTTCCTGTGGATGCACCGGTGTAGGGATAGGCGTCCGATACACCGATAAAGGTAACGGTGAACTTAAACTTTTTGGTGAAATCTGCTCCCTGGCCAGTGACCGTTTTACTGATGGTCAGATTTCCAGTACCGGGAGAGGGATGCGAAACATTTCTTGTGTTGGTGAAGGATGCTATTTGCGTAGCATCAGCCACAATATTTCCAGTTGCTCCTGTGCTGGTCGAAGTATACCCGTCGCCGGAGTAGTCGGCTTCGGTCACCGTGTAAGTTGCATCTTTTGGTAATCCTACAATAGTTATACTTTGTCCGTGGGCGAGGGAAATAGTATCCCCGCTAGCAATGGTTCCGCCAGGTATTCCATGACCGACATAAGTGTATGTGCCTGTTGCACCGTCAAGCGTAATGGTAAAGTCAAATGCTTTCTCAGCATCGCCAGCATTGCCAGTGACCGTTTTACTGATGGTCAGATTTCCAGTACCGGGAGAGGGATGCGAAACATTTCTTGTATTGGTGAAGGATGCTATTTGCGTAGCATCTGCCACAATATTTCCAGTTGCGCCTGTGCTGGTCAACGTGTATCCATCCTTGGAGTAGTCAGCTTCGGTCACCGTGTAAATTGTACCCTCAGGTATCCCAGTGATAGTAATGCTCTGACCATGGGAAAGAAATACGGTACCTCCACTCTTAATCGTTCCATCCGGTACGCCTTTACCAGTATAATTATAGGTACCAGTCGCTCCGCTTCCATTCAGCGTAATGGTAAATTTAAATGCTTTCTCAGCATCGCCAGCATTGCCAGTGACCGTTTTACTGATGGTCAGATTTCCAGTACCGGGAGAGGGATGCGAAACATTTCTTGTATTGGTGAAGGATGCTATTTGCGTAGCATCTGCCACAATATTTCCAGTTGCGCCTGTGCTGGTCAACGTGTATCCATCCTTGGAGTAGTCAGCTTCGGTCACCGTGTAAATTGTACCCTCAGGTATCCCAGTGATAGTAATGCTCTGACCATGGGAAAGAAATACGGTACCTCCACTCTTAATCGTTCCATCCGGTACGCCTTTACCAGTATAATTATAGGTACCAGTCGCTCCGCTTCCATCCAGTGTTATGGTAAATTTAAATGCTTTCTCAACATCACCAGCATTACCAGCCACCGTTTTGCTGATGGTCAGATTTCCAATTGTTCTTGTATTAGTAAATAACGCTGTTTGCGTAGTATCAGCAAGGATCCTACCAGTTGCTCCTGTGCTGGTCGACGTGTATCCATCCTTGGAGTAGTCAGCTTCGGTCACCGTGTAAGTCGCATCTTTTGGTAATCCTACAATAGTTATACTTTGTCCGTGAGCGAGGGGAATAGTATCCCCGCTAGCAATAGTTCCACCAGGTATTCCATAACCGATATAAGTGTATGTGCCTGGTGCATCTTCAAGCGTAATGGTAAAGTAAAATTCTTTCGTAGTATCTGCATCTTTTCCTGCAACTGTTTTACTGATGGTCAGATTTCCAGCAGTCCCTTCTGAAAAGTTCTTAATGGTGATGACATTGGCATTCGCTCCTGTTTTCCCATCAATCGAAGAAGTAACCGTAGAGCCATTAGTTTTTACTACCACAGAATGGTCAACACTTTCCAATGTATATCCTTTAGGTGCCGCTGTTTCTCGGAGAATATATTCACCATCGGGGATAACCTTTAGTTTGACGGTGCCGTCATTCCCTGTGACGCCTTTTTTTATGACAGTTGTTCCATTCATAGCGTAGAGGGTGAATTCAGCACCTGCAAGTGGAGCACCTTCTCCATTGGTTTTCGTTATACTGATCCATCCATTCCTCAGCAGGCTGGCGCTGCCATCCGAGGCTGAAATATAATAAGATTTAGAAGTTCTTACTTGATCCATGTCATTCCCAATCAATGTCACTTTGTTAGTAACATTTCCCGGTTCGCCTGTGATATCAGTGATATAACTAAAGCGATAAGCCTTCGTATTGTCTGGGATTTTGAAGCTCAGAACCCGCGTCGCATTATCATAGCTCACGTTTGATCCCAACTCCAGTGTAACAGGGTTTCCTACTGTATAACTTCCGTCCGCATTGAGGGTCATCTCATTGGCCGTAATATTTCCATCAAGCAACAAAGTGCCGCTTGAATCTGTGCGTAGATCAATACCAACTGGCAATTGATCTTCCAGTTTTTGACCTAACAGTGCAAGGTCGTAGGGCTTGTAATCTATGCTCCAACGTAATTCGCCCGTCGTGGGCTGTACAGTAGTTTTGTCCAAAATTTGACTTGTGATGGTCACATCCCGGTAGCTGCTTACACCGGTATCCCAGTTTTCAGTTTTCAATGTTACATTATTACGCTCGGTCGTAGTTTTATTGGAGTCAAAGTATCCTGCGACGGTATCGTTGGTAGGCTTAGCCTTTACCAGAATTACATACGGCTGGTTAAGCGAAGAGAATGTAAAGGTAGCCGTTCCTCCATTGAAACTTGCATTAAGTCCCTCGACCGTATCCGGTGTAGTATCTTTAGCCAGAATATTTCCGTTGGATTGGCCGGTTCCTTCAAAGATCAGATACTTTGATCCTGAGACTATATCAACAAACTCCCATCCTTCTGGCAGAGTATCGGTAAGGATCGCCGTTCCTAGTGTTTTTCCATCTGCGTTTATTGCACCGGTTAAATTGATCCCATCGGCATTGACGTTCAGACGGTAAATCACCGACTTATCCTTATAGTCGAAACCCTTCTGAGCATCACTTGTAAGCCTTGAGTTTACCCCAGACGCTGGATCAGACATCGCTTCCCGATCCAACATTCCCTTAAGCAGCATGTGGTTCGTATAGCTCACGCTTGCGTCCGCAGCGTTCAGCTTTGCATTTGCGCTAAAGAGTGTTGCTGTGTTCCGTACGGTAGACGTTTTGTTCCCAGCGAATATATTCGGATCTACGACTTGAGTGTCAAAACTGAACGTGTTTAATGTGGTCGTAGACAGACCCGTTATTTCCAGCAAATCGCCAACCCGCACGCCATCCCGCTCAATAGGAATCACATTCACCGCCATCGTTCCTCCGGTAAAATTGCCAATATATTTTTGTCCATATCGCGGGGTTAGATCAGTGGGAGTAATGCCACTTGGGATCCCACTAGCCGTTCCGAGGTTGATGCTATTTCCGTAAACAAGAAGATCATATACCTTCAAATCAGGAATGTCTTGTCCTTTAGTGTCTACATTTACGGTCCAACGAATTTTTTGGTTCGCGGTATACGCCACACCAGACTTTGAAATAGCATTGTACCCTACACCCACATTTATAGTGCCCGTACCGAGTCCTGAACCCGACAAACCATCCCATTTAATACTTGCGGAATTGCTATATGTTTTCCTTCCAGTCGTATATGGCTCGTCGGGAACTTTGGTTACGATAGTAAGCAGAATCTTTGAATTGATGTTTCCAATAGTATATTCGCCGTTTGCATTGGGCGTGGTAAAAGTTTTGGTACCCCAGTCTGAGCCTGTCCAAGCTTGCCAGTTAGCGGATTCAAAAGTTAAACTGGACGACAGCACATCGGTTATTACAACATTATTTAAAGTTGCTCCCATGTTGTTTGCAGTGATCGTCCAAATGATTGTACGATCTTTCGGATTGTATACTCCGGAACTACCGGCATCACTAGACACGCCTGTTTTCTCAATCCACTCAGGCTTAAATTGGACGCCGTATTCCCCTTCGTCCACTACTTTGGACACTTTGTCAAGAAGCTGTGCCTTATTTCTCACCGTTTGTTGAGAGTTCGCATAATACGCGCTATCGGGTATTTTTGTCTTAAAAGTGATTGTCTTGGGACTGGTTGAGTCTTCAGGAAATGTATAACGAAGCGCATTGCTCGCTGTATCAGGTGATACTTCAGTTCCATCCACCTTAAACGAGGATGAAATATATGTCCCTACATTTTGTAAATCATCAAAGAACTTATACCCGGCTAAGTCAACAGCCGCGCCGCCCTGCGTCGCGCTGATATAGACCGTCCACGTAATGCTCTGATCCGCCAAGTTCGCCGTTCCCGTTTTTGTCACATCGTACACAATCGGTAAAGCCGGGACGTTCACGGTATATGTCTTTCCCAGTATTGTTACGGTATGATCCCCCGTACTGCCGTTTGAACCGCTGTCGTCATATTCAAAATCAGCTCCAAACTCACACTTTACGGTATGGGAATCTCCGTTGAAAACTGAATCATCTCCATCAAAAGTGACCTTGGCTGTCACCATCTTTGTAATGGGGTCTGTTGTAAAAGTCGCGTGGGCTACCAGCAGCGTTCCCATTTTTAAGTCAATCGTATCGCTCGAAAGCAGCTTGAACGCGCTGGTCAGGTTAAATGTCACCGTATCACCCTGTTGTACCGGGTTTGCGGGCGTTGGATCGTCGCCTACAACTGGTATGCCAAACGAAATCTCCACCCGGATCGGCTTGGTGCTTGTTATGCTGCCTCCTTCAGGGATTTCGACTCCATCCTGTGTGATCGTCACCATGAGGTCGGTAAGTATTGAGGCGCTGATATCCGAAGCATGTGCTATATTTAACGGTAAAAACACGTTTATAATCATCACCAGCGCCATTATCCAGGTCATTAGTAGTTGTCTTTTCCTCTTTACCATATTTCGTACCTCACTTCTTTTACAGACTCTCATCATATCCACCTTTCTCCACCTTTCCAAAGCACCCTAATGTAGTTTAGGGAATATACTTGTTTCTATTATATCACGCAGACTGTCCGAAAACAACGAAAATGTTCGTATAAAAATAGGCTGAGCAGTTGTCGATAATCAACAAATCGGAAAATGCAACATATTCGACAGAAAGTAAGCAAGGAATAAAAAAACGCCCCTGATCAGGCGTTTATGAGTTTAGCCATTTGCTGTGTTCCCAGCAGATTCACTGCTCGTTTGAAATTGTACGCAAGAAAGACGAGCGCCATTTCTGCCGAGGCTTTTACTTTCCCCTTTAACAGCAGATAGCGTCCGTCATTCCACCATTTAACCGTTGCATATGGATACTCAACGATCCGATTCCTTATTCTCAGCCTGTGCTGATTTGGATAGTACCTTATTATCACCCTCGCATCCCAACTGCGTTCTTCCGGCGACTGCTGAACTGATTTAAATGTGCGATTAGATCTCCTGGTTATTTTTCCCGACTTGCAGTTGTCATAGAAGGATGTTGTAATTCGAGTTTCTCCGGGTTTGAATGATATGACACGCCGATTGCCCACTGTGCATTTGTTGAGACAATGCTTGCATGCCAAAGCTCTGTGGTATCGCCGAAGGTTTACATCCTTTTCCCCGTCTGGCGATCCCGGTCCTGCGTAAAACAGCATCTGACCCATTGGGCATACGACAATGTCTTTTTCCAGATCTCGCTCAAAATACGGTTGTAGCGGTGTTTCTCGGTGTATGTCAATTTCTTCGCGGTCACATCCACCTGCCGCACACATCTCTCGATAAGAAACAATTTCTCCGGTCTCTTTGTTAATAAACAGACTTGAGTTAGTGGAATGCTTTCCGGTAATCTCCATCGTGATATCATCCCGTTTGAGTACATCCGGCAAAAAGCCTGCGGATATGCATTTCTTCATGGTCTCATGATCTTTGGATAGGAGCATTTGGGGAGTTACTTCATCATCTGTTTTCTTGAATTTGAAGATACGATAGTTTAACCCTTTGCTGGGATAGATTGTTGGCGTATCCCCATTGAGCAGACATTTCAGTATTTCATCATCGCTGCCGTACCCTTTGTCCGCTATGCCTTCCAGCGTTTCAACACCGAGAGTTTCTTTTGAAGCATTGATGCCGGCCTCCAGCAGATTCCAGTCCGTACATTCATTTGTAACATCGAAGTTCACAATGATGTGGTTATCCGGCTCGACAGCGGTCTGCACATTAAAACTCGGCTTGCAGAATGACAGCTTTGAAGATAAGAAGCATTCTAAGACCACGGGGCGTCGCGGGTATGAAAACGGCTCTCACTCGGAGATAGAAGTGTCCAAGCTGCAGGATTGGACTGCTTTTGAGATATACAGGAGAACAGAAAAACTCCTTGTTTTCATGCAGGAACGATGGAACCTGCAATTCAACGAGGAACAGTTGGAAAAGCTGATCGGCATTTCCTTTGTCAAGGACGGGCGCGAAATCCCGGAGGAGCTGGAGGAAGTATCTGCGGTCACGCCTGAAAACGAGGATAGCGCGGAAGACACCGGAGATGATCAGAAACTTCAGTTCTGGACGGCATTTGTAAAGTACGCGGATGAGCATGGCAGATCAGCTGATATAGCAAAACAGAAAGCTTCCGGACGCACATATTATGATGTTCATATCGGCGCGAATGGATACCACCTGTTCTTTTCTATTCCCGATGGCAAGCGGATTAAGATGGGCATCTATACCTATAATGTGGATACCTATAACCGCTTGAAAGAATTAAAAGACCAGATTGAAGCCGAATTTGGAGAGAGCCTGAATTGGGAATATTCGAAGCCTACAGGAACGACAAGGTCAATTGTTGTCGAAGAAGAGGCAGATGACTTCAATCCTGCAGAGCAGCCGAAGATATTTGATTGGATCATCGATCACTTTGACAGAATCACATTAGCACTTTCTATGGCAGGAGAGCATCTCAGTTTAAGCGGAGAGTCATCAGGGACTCGGTTCGAAATCAGAAAACGGTACTGGACATATGCCTTAGTACAAATACATGAGGCGCACGGTAATCCCGGCTCATTCAGTAATGTTAATTCGAGCACAGACAATTGGATAAATGGCTTCTTTGGGATAGGCGGTTTTTACCTCCGCTGTGTTGCAAATTTTGATTCTGCTCGTACTGAAGTGGTGTTTGGTAGAGCTGAGAAATCAGAGAATAAGGCTGCTTTCGATGCGCTGTATCAGCATAAGGATGAGATTGAAACAAAACTCGGAACTGAGCTTCAGTGGAACCGTGGAGACGATATTAAGTCGTCAAAGGTATTTATACAGATTGATAACGTGAGCATTGAAAATGAAGAAGACTGGCCTCAGATGGCGAAATTTCATGCTGATTGGTCAAAGAAATTCTATGATGTGATCGTACCGTATATAGCTTTAGGTGGATGATAGGTTGAGACTATGGCTTTTCGGACTTGTTCCCTCAGAGAGAAGTTTTGAAGCAGACGGAAAATCTGTGTATTTGCATATAATAAGTAAGAGCAGGCTCTTTGACCTGTTTCCGCATACGAACGAGCTTAAAAAGTGGCATTTTTGAGAGTAAAAACACCCTTTGATAAATTCCCGCGAACGACCGCAAAATCTTGAGATCAATCTGGAACAATCGAGCCACGTCGAGTACGTGGCACTGCTGATGGGAGAAAAACTTTGAGCATTCCAGCAAAGGACAAACCCCGTCAAAGCGCTGCAACGAAAAGGCTGTAAAGATTAGATTGCAAGTTATGTGATGTATTAACAAAACACTTTCTGGAAATTATTTCCCCCTCGATAGAAATGGCTGATGTGTATAACTTTTGCTTCATTTTCAGTGTCTACAGGTTTACTCTTATTTACTCTTGCACAGATAGCACCTACACAAAAGTAAACTAAAGCAGACGACTGATTCCTATAGATTCAAGGCAAAAGGACTCTTCCCATGCCAAAGACATCTCATATGGCGCGACTATCAACTCACTATATAAAACTGCAATAACTGTAAATATTGAGTCAGGACTTATTCAAGAAAAACGAGCCAATGGTTCTGTTAAAGCAAAGGTAATTACTGCCGCATTTTGCTAAGAAGAAGTTATAGTTACCTCTCCAATGAAGATTAAATGGTAGGGATAGATACCCATCATAGACTGGATCCAGACGGTAATAGATACCATTTTGTATATAATAAACCATATGGGGTAGCACAAGCATGGCCAAGGACCAAAATAGGGGCCTCTTGGATATTTAGAAAAAGTGGAGTTGGTGCAAGTGGCAAAAAAGCAGGTCAATAATAATCAAGATGAGTCCTTGGAGAAGCAACTTTGGAAGGCTGCCGACAAGCTCCGCAAGAACATTGACGCTGCAGAATACAAACACGTAGTCTTAGGCCTTATGTTTTTACGCTACATATCAGAGGCCTTCGAAGAGTTGTACGTGAAACTTAAATCAGGCGAAGGTGAATACGAAGGAGCCGACCCGGAAGACAGAGATGAATATAAGGCAGAAAACGTCTTTTTCGTCCCAGCGGAAGCTAGATGGTCTTACCTTCAATCAATGGCAAAACAGCCCGAGATAGGCAAAATTGTAGATAATGCAATGGATGCGATCGAAAAAGAAAATCCCTCTCTTAAAGGGGTCTTGCCCAAGGTGTATGCCCGGGGCAACCTAGACCCAACAAGCCTTGGCGGGCTAATAGATCTTTTTAGCAAAACTTCCCTTAAAGAAGCTAAATCGAGAAGTGGCGATGTTTTAGGCCATGTGTTTGAGTATTTTTTAGGAGAGTTTGCCCTTGCCGAAGGGAAAAAAGGAGGGCAGTTCTATACGCCGCGAAGCGTCGTCGAACTGTTGGTTGAGATGCTTGAGCCGTATAACGGTAGAGTGTTTGACCCATGCTGCGGCTCGGGCGGGATGTTTGTCCACTCCGAAAAGTTCGTAACCGAACATCAAGGACGAATGAACGACATATCCATCTACGGACAAGAAAGCAACCTTACCACGTGGCGGCTTTGCAAGATGAACCTGGCTATAAGGGGCATCGATAGTTCTCAAGTGCTGTGGAATAACGAAGGTTCGTTTTTAAATGACGCTCATAAAGACCTTAAGGCTGATTACATCCTCGCTAATCCGCCCTTTAACGACAGCGATTGGGGTGGAGAACTGCTCCGCAACGACGCCCGATGGAAATACGGCGTGCCGCCCGTTGGAAATGCGAATTACGCCTGGATTCAACACTTCATCTATCACCTTGCGCCAACCGGAGTGGCTGGGTTTGTCATGGCTAAAGGGTCGCTTACGTCGAAAAGTTCGGGTGAGGGTGAAATTAGAAAAGCAATTATAGAGGATCGCCTCGTTGACTGCATAGTAAACTTACCGTCCAAGCTTTTTTTGAACACGCAAATTCCGGCCTGCCTTTGGTTTTTGAGCAGAAATAAGGCCAACGGAAAATACAGAAGCAGAACCGATGAGATCCTCTTCATAGACGCAAGGAATATGGGATACCTCATCAATCGCAGGACGCGTGCACTGTCGCGAGAGGACATAGAAAAGATTGCCAATACCTACCACAACTGGCGTAATCCAAACGGTCATTATGAGGACGTAAAAGGGTTTTGCAAATCCGCAACAATAGCAGAAGTGAGGCAGCTTGATTATGTGCTCACACCTGGTCGTTACGTAGGTTTGCCTGAAGAGGAAGACGACTTTGACTTTAAGGAACGATTTACAAAGCTTAAAACTGAGTGGGAAGAGCAGCTTAAAGAAGAAGCAAGGCTTAACGCACTCATCGCCGAAAACCTGAAGAAGGTGAAGGTGGATGAGTAATAAGCTCCCGAATGGGTGGAAAGAGTATAAGTTAGGGGAAGTTATTGAAATATTTGGAGGCGGTACACCAAGGACGGATGTTGCTGAATATTGGAACGGTGAAATAGCGTGGCTTTCAGTAGCAGATTTTAATCATGGTAGAAAATATGTATACGATACCGAAAAAAAGATATCAAAAAAGGGGGTTCAAAATAGTAGCACAAAAATGTTAAAAAAAGGCGACATCATTATTTCTGCAAGAGGGACAGTAGGCGCTATTGCGGTTCTTAGAAAAGAAATGGCATTTAATCAGTCATGTTATGGAATTAGGGCTTTAGAAAATATAACCACGAATGATTATATTTATTATCTTATCAAAGACACAGTTTCAGATCTTTTGCAAATAGCACATGGAGGAGTTTTTGATACGATAACAAAAGACACATTCAACGAAATAGATATCCTTCTCCCTCCTCTTCCCGAGCAGCGCGCCATTGCCTCTGTCCTTTCCAGCCTCGACGACAAAATAGATTTACTACACCGAGAAAACAAGACGCTTGAAGCTATGGCAGAAGCGCTCTTTCGGCAGTGGTTTATTGAGGAGGCTAAGGATGAGTGGCAGGAAGTATCATTGAATGATATTTACATTTTCGAAAAAGGCTTTGAGCCCGGAAGCGGGAATTACTTAGAAACTGAAGAGGAAGACGCAATAAGATTCATTAGAGTTGGAGATATGCTTAGTTATACACCTTCTGTTTACATAAAAAAGAGCCTTGCCAAAAGCACTTGTACTGCAGATGATTTGCTAATGTCTTTTGACGGAACACCAGGAAGATTGAACTTTGGTGTAGAAGGTGCGTATTCGTCAGGAATAAGAAAAATATACTCTCTTAATCCTCTATATGATAATCTCGGGTTGAAATATTTGGTTTTTAAGTCGAAAGATATTCAGGATATGATAAACGCTCACGCATCAGGAACAGTTATACTTCATGCAAGTTCGAGCATCGATGACTTAACATTCAGTTTTCCTGACGAGAGAAAGTTGGATGAATTTAACAAGTTGATTACACCGATATTCTCAAAAATACAGTTTAACAAGAAACAAATCCACACCCTCGAAAAGCTCCGCGATACATTGCTTCCTAAACTGATGAGCGGCGAAGTAAGGGTGAAATATGAGGAAGAGGAGATGGCGTCATGTCGCGCATAACAGAATCCGCTATCGAGAACTTTGTCATAGAGTTACTCATATCTCAAGGCTATCAGTACATCGGCGGTCCGGACATCGCTCCTGACGGTAGTAAACCGGAAAGAACAACCTTTGCAGATGTAATTTTATTTGGCCGACTGCTAAAGGCCATCGAGCGGATAAACCCTCATATACCGACAGAGGCAAGAAAAGATGCCATCAGACAGCTTCAACGGTTCAGTGCGCCCGACCTTATCGCCAACAATGAAGCCTTTCACAGGATGCTCACGGAAGGGGTAAAGGTCAGCTACAACAGAGACGGCATCGAAAGAGGCGATCTGGTGTGGCTGATAGACTTTAATAACCCGGAAAATAATGACTTTCTTGTCGTTAATCAGTTTACAGTTATTGAAAACAACATCAACAAGCGGCCTGATGTGATCATCTTCGTTAACGGTCTGCCTTTAGTCGTAATCGAGCTTAAAAACCCAGCTGACGAGAATACGACGCTAAAGTCTGCTTTTAATCAAATTCAAACCTACAAACAGATGATACCGAGCCTATTTATATACAACGCATTTATAGTCATCTCTGACGGCCTGGAGGCCAAAGCCGGCACGATTTCATCAGGCTTCAGCCACTTTATGGCGTGGAAATCAGTTGACGGCAAGACTGATGCCTCGCATCTGATCAGTCAAATAGAAACGCTCGTCAAAGGTATGTTGAATATCCCCACATTGCTTGATATAACGCGTTTCTTCATTGTTTTCGATAAAACAAAAACCGAGGATAAGGAAACGGGCCTTACAACCATAAAAACCGTGAAGAAGATTGCTTTTTATCACCAATACTTCGCTGTAAATAAAGCTGTGGAAAGCGTAATGAGGGCAGCATCAGAAGACGGGGACAGAAAGGGCGGCGTCATCTGGCATACACAGGGCAGCGGCAAATCTCTCACTATGGCCTTTTTGGCCGGCAAACTTATTCTTAAGCTAAATAACCCGACAATAGTTGTAATTACCGACAGAAACGACCTTGACGATCAGCTATATGATACCTTCGTAGCTTGCAAACAGCTTCTTAGGCAAGATCCGGTCCAAGCTCAAAGCAGGGATGACTTAAAACAACTTTTGCGCGTTACATCGGGCGGAGTAGTCTTTACGACTATGCAAAAGTTCTGGCCCGAAGAAGGAAACGTCTATCCCATGCTTTCGGACAGGCGAAATATCGTCGTCTTCGTCGACGAAGCACATAGGACGCAATACGGTTTTAAGGCAAGAACTATAGACGAGAAAGACGAACAGGGCAAAGTTATCGGCAACAAAGTTGTATATGGTTTGGCAAAGTATCTGCGCGACGCCCTGCCAAACGCAACCTACATTGGGTTTACTGGCACGCCCATTGAAAAGGAAGACCGCAATACACCCGCAGTCTTCGGAGGCTATGTCGATATATACGATATAGCCCAGGCTCAAGAAGATGGCGCAACAGTCAAAATCTACTATGAAAGTAGATTAGCGAAAATTGGATTAAGTGAAGAAGGCAAGAAGCTGATCAAGGAGCTTGACGAGGACTTGGCGGACACTCAGAAAGCCAAATGGACGCAGCTTGAGGCCTTGATCGGAAGTGGAGAGCGCTTAAGACAGATCGCAAAAGATATAGTGGGACATTTTGAGGAGCGTCAGAAAGTCTTTGAGGGCAAAGGCATGATCGTTACAGCATCAAGACGCATAGCTGCAGATCTTTATGAGAAAATCGTAAGCTTAAGGCAGGAATGGCACGATGACGATATCAAAAAGGGGGCGATCAAGGTAGTTATTACGTCAGCATCTTCAGACGGACCTGACATAGACAAACATTATACGACAAAAGAACAAAGGCGAGTGCTGGCGGAGCGCATGAAAGACCCCAAAGACGATCTTAAGCTTGTAATCGTTTGCGATATGTGGCTTACAGGGTTTGATGTTCCCTGCCTTCATACGATGTACCTTGACAAACCAATGAAAGGCCACACTCTCATGCAGGCCATTGCAAGAGTAAACCGCGTCTATAAAGACAAACCAGGAGGACTTATTGTAGACTACCTGGGCGTTGCGGCAGACTTGAAAGAGGCTTTGGCCTTCTATTCGGAGAACGGCGGAAGGGGAGACCCCGTCGTCCTTCAGGAAGAAGCCGTTGAGGTTATGAAAGAAAAGCTGGAGGTCATCTCTCAAATGTTCCACGGCTTTGAGTATAAGAGCTATTTTACTGCGGATACCTCTAAGAAGCTTTCTATCATCCTTGCGGCGGAAGAGTATATCCTCGGTCTTGAGGATGGCAAAAAGCGCTTTATCGACCAGGTTACGGCGCTATCTAAGGCGTTTTCCATAGCTATTCCTCATGAAGAAGCTATGGCCGTCAAAGATGAAGTAGCATTCTATCAAGCCGTGAAGAGCCGGCTATTAAAGTTTGAGAGGGCTGATGTACGCAGGGATGGTGAAGATCTAGAAACTGTGGTCAAGCAGGTCATTGACCAAGCGCTTGTTACAGAGCCGGTAGTAGATATATTTGATGCCGCCGGTATAAAAAAACCCGACATCTCCATACTTTCGGAAGAATTCCTCATGGAAGTAAAGAATATGCAGCACAAAAACATAGCCCTGGAGACGTTAAAAAAGCTTCTAAACGATGAAATAAAAGCAAGGAGTAAAACAAATTTGGTTCAGAGCAGGACGCTAACAGAAATGCTCGAGAATTCCATCAAAAGGTATCAAAATAAGATAATTACTGCCGCAGAGGTTATCGAAGAATTGATCGAGCTTGCTAAAAAAATCAAGGAAGCGGATAAGATACCGGAAGAAATGGGATTAACCGATTATGAATATGCCTTCTATACAGCTATAGCCGATAACGAGAGTGCCAGAGAATTGATGGGAAAAGAAACCTTACGCGAACTGGCTGTTGTTCTC
>Ga0209204_1001326_pt1 | contig 23623 bp, 19 predicted proteins | sample AD_JPNMR2_MetaG_FD_184425 | JGI IMG/M metagenome (GOLD analysis project Ga0209204, IMG submission 184425) | Active sludge microbial communities of municipal wastewater-treating anaerobic digesters from Japan - AD_JPNMR2_MetaG (SPAdes) (version 2) | ecosystem: Engineered > Bioreactor > Anaerobic...
AATTTAAAGTCCATATATTTACTTAATACACTATTTTTTCTAAAAAGTAAATTCTAAAAATAAAAAATTTTGTCAAACTAAAAAATTTTTGGTATAATAACTTTACATAAATTAAAAAATATTTTATTATATATGAAATTTTTTCACTTGGGATTTTATATGAATAATGTTATTATGTTTGTTCATCAAGGGAACCAAGATTATTTTAAAATAGTTTTAAAGCAAGCAAAAAAGACAAATGAGCAAAATAAAATTGTTGTTATTGGTAATAGATCTTTTAAAAAAATAAAAGGCATTGAGTTTTATAATATTAAAAATTTCAAAAATTCATTTTCTCAAATATATAAGCATTATTCGCCAAATCCTTACAACTTTGAATTATTCTGTTTTGAAAGATGGTTTATCATAAAAGACTTTATGATAGAAAATAAACTTGATTATGTTTTTGCTTGCGATTCTGATCTTATGATTTACGCAAATTTATATGAAGATATTTCTTTATATAAAAATTATCTTGCTTGTTTTTGTTCCACTCATTATCAGGAAAATTTTAGATGGTCAGCTTCTGGACATATCTCATTTTGGACACTTGAAGGAATTAAAAAATTTTGTGCTTTTATTGAAGAATATTATACTACTGACAAAATCAATATCCTTTTTCAAAAAGTGAATTATCATAATTCTAATAATGTACCTGGTGGAATCTGCGATATGACTTTATTATATTTATTTTATTTAGAAAATAAAGACCATATTAAAAATTTGTTGATAGTGGATAATGATCATGCTTTTGATGACAATATAAATGTAAGTGAAAATTATTATAAAGATGAATATGAATTTAATTTAACAAAAAAAGTAAAAAATATTAAATTTATCAATAAAAAGCCTTATTGTAATAATTTAATATTAAATAAAGATATCAATTTTAAAGTGTTACATTTCCAGAATGGAGCAAAGAATATCATAAATAATTATTACGATGCGGATGGGATTTTAGAAATTATTCAAATAAAAATTCTTTACTCTTTAAAAATTTTATTAAAAAACATACTAATAAAAATTAAAAGCCTAATTAAAAGTGTATTAAATATACTCATTATGTTTTATCGAAGAATTTTTAATAAAAACTAATATGTTTTTATGTTTGTGGTGGTTTTGATTTTATTAAAGTTATCTATATTCTTCAATATATGTAAATATTTTTAAAGTTTCTATCAAAAGTCTGCACCTCTAGCAACTATCTGTTTGTGATAATTTTAATTATATTTTATCTGCTGCATCTTTTTAAATAAGAGATAATTAATATTTAAAAATATTTAAAAAAAATTAAAAATTAATCTTGACTTTTACTATATATAGTGTTATTTTTAGAAAGAATAGTAAATAAAACACTATATATAGTGTTTAAGGTAAAATAATGAAATGCCCATTTTGTGGTTTTATAGAAGATAAAGTTATAGAAACAAGGGAATCCCCTGATGGAACTAATATAAGAAGAAGAAGAGAATGCCTTAAATGTGGCTTTAGATTTACCTCTTATGAACAGATAAAAGAAAAACCTTTAATGGTTATAAAAAAAGACAAAAGAAGAGAGATTTTTAGTATTGAAAAGTTAAGTAGTGGAATATATAAAGCAATAGAAAAAAGGGCAATACCGCAAAAAAAAGTAGAAGAACTTGTTAATAGTATAGAAAAAGAGGCCATGTTAAAGGCCGGTGAGGATATGGAGATAACATCTGAAAAGATAGGAGAAATGGTTATGGAAAAATTAAAAGAGCTGGATAAGGTTGCCTATATAAGATTTGCATCTGTTTATAGAAAATTTGAGGATGTGGGTGAATTTATAGAAGAAATAGAAAAAATAAATTAAAAAAATATAAAATAAAAAAGTAAATTTAAAGGGAGGGAAGATGAACAACTGGCGACAAAATTTTTTAGGCATAGACAAATCAAATAACAACAACGAGCAAAGAGTGATAAAACATGTAATCAAAAGAGATGGACAATTAGAATTCTATAATCCTCAAAAAATTTATAATGCAATCAATTCTGCTGCGGTCGAATGCGGCATAAATGATCCAGAACTTGTTCAAAGATTAACAGATCTTACAGAAAAAAAACTTAAAGAATTTATGTCAAAAAGACATAAAAATTCTGCTCCAGCGATAGAAGAGATTCAGGATATAGTAGAGACTGTGTTAATTGAAGAAAAGCAAGTTGCAATAGCAAAGGCTTACATTATTTACAGGGAAAAACATAAAGTAATAAGAGATTCAAAAAAATTAATGCTTGATATAGATGCTACAATGGAAGGTTATTTGAGTCAATCTGACTGGAGAGTAAATGAAAATTCAAATGTAAATTACTCTCTTGGCGGCTTGATTCTTCACAATTCCGGTACAATAACAGCAAATTACTGGTTAAAAAATATCTATCCAGAAGAAATTGCAGAGGCTCATAGAAATGCGGATTTTCATCTTCATGATCTATCCATGTTTAGTGGTTACTGTGCTGGATGGTCGTTAAGACAGCTAATACAAGAAGGACTTGGTGGGGTTCCGGGAAAGATAAGTTCAAAACCAGCAAAACATCTTTATACTCTTGTATTTCAGATAGTAAATTTTCTTGGTATAATGCAAAATGAATGGGCTGGTGCTCAGGCTTTTTCCAGTTTTGACACATATTTAGCCCCTTTTGTTAGAGTGGATAAACTTTCATATCAGGAGGTTAAACAGGCAATTCAGAGTTTTATATTTGGAGTAAATACACCTTCTCGATGGGGAAGTCAGGCTCCATTTACAAATATTACTCTTGATTGGGTAGTCCCAGATGATCTTAAAGATAAACCAGCAATAGTTGGTGGTAAACCATACGAAAATTATACTTATGGAGATTTTCAAAAAGAGATGGATATGATAAATAGAGCATTTATTGAAATAATGCTTGAGGGTGATGCAGACGGAAGAGGTTTTCAATATCCAATACCAACTTATAATATCACAAGAGATTTTGAATGGGATACAGATAACGCCAAATTATTATTCGAAATGACAGCAAAATATGGAACACCTTATTTCCAAAATTTTATAAACAGTGACTTAAATCCTAATGATGTAAGATCAATGTGTTGTAGGCTTCAATTAGATAAGAGAGAATTAAGAAAAAAAGGTGGTGGACTTTTTGGAGCAGATGAACTTACTGGTTCAATAGGGGTAGTAACAATAAATTTACCTCGAATTGGCTATTTAACAAAAACAAAGAGGGAATTCTTTGAAAGACTTGATCATTTTATGAGACTTGCAAAAGAGTCTTTGGTAATAAAAAGAAAGGTTATAAATAGATTAATGGAAAATGGGCTTTTCCCTTATACAAAGAGATATCTAAAACATTTTGATAATCATTTTTCTACCATTGGAATAAATGGAATGAATGAATGTCTTTTAAATTTTATGGGGAAAGATATAACAACTCAAGAAGGTAGAGCATTTGCATTAGAGGTTCTTGACTTTATGAGAAAGAAACTTGCAGATTATCAGGAAGAAACCGGTGATCTTTTTAATTTAGAAGCAACTCCAGCAGAATCAACAAGCTATAGGCTTGCAAAACACGACAAACAAAAATACCCAGACATCATAACAAGTGGGGATAAAGATCCTTATTATACAAACTCAACTCAACTACCTGTTAATTATACCACAGATATTTTTGAAGCACTCGATTTACAGGAAGAGTTGCAATGTAAATATACTGGTGGAACTGTTTTTCATGGATTTCTTGGAGAGGCAATAGAAGATTGGAGAACATGCAGGGATCTGGTAAAAGCAATCGCATATAATTATAGAATTCCCTATTTTACAATTACTCCTACTTTTTCTATATGTCCTGTTCATGGTTATTTAGCAGGAGAACATTTTTACTGTGAAAAGTGTGCTGATAGAGAAAGAGAGGAGATTATGCTTGAGATAGAAAAATTAAAAAAGTTAAGATCAGAACTTGCAAATAAAAACAATTAAATAAATATTTTATTAGGAGAGAAAATATGCAAACATCAATATTTGATGAGAGTTTAGGTAATCAATCGATTACAAATAAAACAGAGATTTCATATAACTCGATTGAGGAGATTGATAAACGAATTGTCGAATTAGAAAAAAAACTAAAAGAGGTAAAAGGAAAAGAAACTGAAGTATATACAAGAATAGTAGGATACCACAGAGATGTCAAAAACTGGAACAATGGGAAAAAAGAAGAGTATAAATATAGAGTTACTTTTGATATAGAATTAAAATCAATAAAAGAGAGACTAGACTTAGCAAAAAAAGATAATTCAAGAAATGAAGAGAATATAAACCAAAAAGAGATTGCTTTTTATAAGGTTTTTCATAGCCATACATGTAGAAATTGTCCACCAGTGTTGAATTTCTTAAAAACAGTAAATATCCCGGGCGAAGAGATAGATGTGTTGAATGAGATTGGATTTAACTCTGCAAAAAAGTATAATATAATGTCAACTCCTGCTGTTGTCCTATTTGATAAAGAGGATAGAGTAATTACAATAGTAAATAGTTTAGAAAAATTAAAAGAAATTTTTAAAAATTAAAAAGGTAGAAATTGAATTTCTTTGGTTTTCAAAAAACAACATTAATTGACTATCCTGGTAAATTAGCAGCCACCATTTTTACTGGTGGCTGTAATTTAAGATGCCCGTTTTGTCATAATAAGGAACTTGTAACAGAATTAAAGAATCAAACACCGATTGAATGGGAAGATATATACAATTATCTTATAAAAAGAAAAAATATTCTAAAAGGGGTATGTATTACTGGTGGTGAACCTCTATTATATGGAGAAGAATTAAAAGAGATAATAAAAGATATCCATTCATTAGGTATGAGCGTTAAAATAGATACAAACGGCACATTACCATCTATTCTCAAAAAGATTGATGCTGACTACATAGCAATGGATATAAAAACATCTTTGGAAAAATATTCTATATTAGGGTATACTGGAAATGATAATTTAATAGAAAACATAAAAGAATCGATTTCTTATATAATTAATAGTAAAATAGAACATGAATTTAGAACAACTGTTGTTCCATATATAGTAGAAAAAGAGGATATACTAAAAATCTGTTCTTTAATAAAGAATTGTAATATTTACTATCTTGCTCAATTCAGACCATTTAATACACTTGATGAAAACTATTTATCAATACATCCTTATCCATTATCTATTCTTGAAGAAATGAAAGAAATAGCTATCGGTAATGGTATAAAATGCGAACTCAGAACAAACTATGCTGTAACCAAGCAATAATTTCTTATAAAAAATAGTTTTTGATAAAAAAAAGAGGCTCTTATTTAAAAGAGCCTCTTTTTATATTTTATTTAAGCATTAACCTTTTACTGCACCACCAGTCAATCCAGAAATTATCTGATTCTGTAAAGATAGCCAGAGGACAACTATTGGTAGAGATCCAAGGACAGAACATGCTGCAAACACACCAAATCTGGACTCCTGCTGACCGCTCATAAAAAATCTTAATCCTAAGGGAAGGGTATAATTGTCCTGACTGGTTAACACTACCATGGCAAGAACAAATTCATTATATATACCGACAAAAGAGAGTATTGTTATTACTGCAAGAATCGGTCTAACAAGAGGTAAGATTATTGTTATAAATGCCTGCCAGTAAGTAGCACCATCTATCATTGCAGACTCTTCGAGTGCCTTTGGAATAGTGTCAAAATATCCTTTTACAAGCCACATATTAAATGGAATACCACCTCCAAGATAGATCAAAATTAAACCCAATTTTCTATCAATTCCTAATGCCGGTACTATATTTCCTAAATACTGCAACAAAAGATACAACGCTACCATTGCCATTGTACCAGGAAAAACCTGAACAGTAAGAATTATCATTAATCCCACTTTCTTACCAGCAAATCTAAATCTACTCAATGCATAACCAGCCAAAGCAGTTACAGAAAGCTGAATTAAAGCAACAGCACCAGCAATAATAATAGAATTTATAAACCATTTCAAATAAGGGAATTTTGCATCCTTTGCATTTGGCACTTCTCCAGTAAAAAAGCATGCAAAATTGTATAAAGAGGTTCTAACATCATAAACATATCTTGACTTATAAGTGTTGGCCTCAATTGAATAATCTTCAAAAAGTTGAGACATTACACTTGAAACCTCTTCTTCAATTTTTGACATCTCTTCCTCTTTATTCCTAATCTTATCCTCTATATCTGAAATAGATTTTTCTATTGAGGCTTTCTCAATTGGTCTTTTTACTGCTGCTAATTTCTCTTCAAGAGTAGCCTTTTCTTTATTAAGAGATTCTATATCCTTCTTTAAATTGTTATAAGGTTCTTTCTTTTTATTTTCCCATTTTTTTATAGCCTCAAGGTAAGCATTATAGGTATTACCCTTGCCATTTCTGTAAACCCACTCTTTTGCTTTAGCTTTAATCTCTCTTATATCTGATTCTTTTGATTCTAAAGAAGGGATTATCTTTTTGTTAGACTTTTCATATTCTTTAATCTCATCTTCTGTCTTACCATCAAAAGCCATTGTTATTCTATTTAGCACCTTAATCTTACTTATCTTATTTGCACTCTTGTCTGCTATTGCCCTATCTATCCATGAATTAAAATCAATAAAAGGTCCAAATATTGCCTGGTTTGTTCTAAAACCAGCGGCAACAAGATATAATATAGGCATTAGAACTATCAATGCCACAAATATCAACACAATGTGTGACAAAATTTCCTTTACAATGTCAAGCCAGGTTCTCTTTGACTTACGCATTTTCTACCTCCTTAAATGTTCCTGTTACCTTAAAATTAAAGAAGGTTATACTTCCTATGATCAAAAATACAATAATAGCAATTGCAGAGGCAAGCCCATAATCTTTATTCTGCTCACCAAAGGCAAGTTTATATGTATAAGATATCAATATATCTGTATGACCAGGCAATATTCCAGAAGCCATAACAGGACCACCACCAGTCAAAAGATATATACCAGCAAAATTGTTAAAAGAGAAGGCAAAAGAACCAACAAGCATTGGTCCTAATGCGATGAGTAACAATGGCAATGTTATCATTCTAAATTGTTGAAATTTCGTAGCACCATCAACATCAGCAACTTCATATAAGGATGCATCGATTGATTGTAAGGCACCAAGTGAGATTATCATAAAGTAAGGGAATGATAACCATAGATTAACTATTAAAACGCTTATTCTTGCCATTGTTCCATTAGAAAGCCAGGGCACCTGAATATTAAAAAAGTTATTAATGAGTCCAAAATGTTCGTTTAGAAAACCCTGCCACATCAATATTGATACGAATCCAGGAATAGCATAAGGAAGAATGAATATTGCTCTATAAATATATTTACCTTTAAAATCACTTGAATTAAAGACAAGAGCCAATGCTAATCCCATAGCAAATGACATAATAACAGAGCCAGCTGCCCAAACAATTGTCCAGATAAAAACTCTAAAGAATGGAGTGGTTATACCCTTATTGGTAAATATCTTTGTAAAATTATTAAATCCTACCCATACAGAATAACCCATTTCAATAGGATTATTATAATCTATATTGGACTTCTCTATCTTTTCTATTTTTATCTTCTGTAATTTAGGGAATATACTTCTTTTTATCAAAGATATATTCTTGCTTTTTCCCTCATCTGATAGAAAAGAATTATTTTTAATAGATGCTATATTATTTTTTATATATTCTCTCTTAAACTTTCCTATTTTACTATTAAACTCACTTATTTTTTTATTTATCTCATTTATATCCTTTTTTAATTTATTTAAATCTTGTTTATTTACTTCTTCTACCTTCTTATCAATAATAAAAGAAAGATCTAAATTTTGAATACTGGAATTAATATCTGTCTCTTCATCTACTTTAGAAATCAAATAAGCCTCTGCTTGAGTATCCTTCTCCAATCCCATTCCATAATCAAAAACATCCTCTCCTTCAAAAAAACCTTTAATATTTAAAGAATACTCTTTCCAGTATTTTATGCTATCATTGTCTTTTGTAATAACAAAATTACCATATTTATTGTCTTCATATACTGGAATCGAATGCTCTCCCAATGAGCCATCTTCATTTATAGCAAGTTTATATAACTTCTGATTCTTCTCTATAAATGTTCTTTTTTTAACAAAGAATTGATTTGATTGCTCTAATAAATAGCTAAACTCACCTAATTTTAATTGATAAGACTCTTTTAATGACTTAGTAAAGTCTCCTAAAATATCCTCTATTAAAACCCTTGGTAGTCTATTAACACTTCTTATAAAGACTTGATTTCCGATCATTACTTTATCTTGAGTTATCTCAGTAATTTTATTCTTATCAATAACCTCTAAATCTGCATATTCTCCTTTGGAATTATGCTTTGTTATGTAAGCAACAACATCTTCGGATAACAAATCATCACTTAAAATACTATTTTGACTATAAAGTATCATACTTATATCTGACTCTTTTATATTATTATAATACTTTTTTACCATCTCGTCTAAAACCACACTACTCCACCCATCATCAAGATCATCAAGATATAAATATTCTACCAAATCAAGTAATTCAATAACTCTATCTCTCTCTTTTATATTCTCTTTTAAAACAAACTCTTTTTCTGTCTCATTAAAATTATACTGATCTTTTAAAAAAGTAGCATCATTTGAATTTAACTTTGATAATATCAATTGAAAATCTTCTTCACTAATAGGTTCTTTTAAAAGTTCATTAACTCTATCTTTATTTTCTTCATAAAATTTCTTTCTCTTTTTACCATATTCTTTCATAAAAGAATTAAATTTTTCATCTTTTTTTATATAAAATTCTGCATATAAAGCAGGTTTATTATAATCAACATCCCATTTCGTATTTAATAAAATCTGCTTTGCATCAGAAATAGTCTGCATATGACCTGTTCCAAAATTAGTAAATGCTATATAAATAGTATAAAAAATAGGATAAGCCGTAAATACTAAAATTATAATCATTGCTGGTAATAAATACCTATAAATATATAAGCTATCCACCCATATTGTAGCCAAAATAAAAGCAAAAACAAGTATTATCAAACTCGGAATCAAAATTTCCTTATACTCTTTATAAACCATAAAGACAAATAAAATACAAATGGCCGAAGTAATAATTGTTGCAATAATTCTACCTATAAAATTATAATTCCCTCTCCTCCCCTCTGTTGTAGGGGTATATTTATCTTTCTTATCACTCATATTAGTCTCTCCGTTTTTTTATATAAAATAAGTCCTGCGTTTGGTACTCAAACGCAGGACAACAAACAAACTCTTACTCAAATCTTGATGGATTTTTACTTAACTCTTGTCTAATTGTTTGCACTGCTGACTTGATAGAATTTTCAACTGTGGTCTCACCAGTCTTAAATTTATCAATCATACCAGCTGCATAATTCCAAACAACTGCCATAGCCTTAACATTTGGCATTGGTATACCATCATTAGCAGAATCAATAACCGGTTTTACAAAAGGATCATCCTTTTGTGCCATCTGATTTGCCTCAATATGAGCTGGAGGTCTACCACCACCTTTAAACATAGCATATTGACCATCTTTGCTACCAGCATAGTTGATTATAAAATTTTTTGCAGTATCAACATTTTTCTGGTTAGCAGAAGTACCATTAATCATAAAACCTCTTGCTCCAACAAAAGGAACTGACTTTTTACCATTAAGTGTAGGAAGTTTTGTAACTCCTATATCTGGATTTGTCTTTACATATCCCTTAATGTTCCATGGTCCATCCATTATCATTGCTACTTTACCTTCATGGAAGTTTGACTCAACTGTTCCATTATTCGTAGAGCTTGGGACAATACCTTCTTGAACAAGTCTCATTATAAATTTTGCACCTTCAATAGCACCAGCACTATCAAGACCTATATCCATAATATCATATTTACCGCCAACATTCTTAAAAATATAACCACCCTGTGAACCAATAAATGGAAAGTTATTATAAAAGTTATTATCTATTCCATATAAGAAACCAAAACTTCCACCCTTTGTCATTGATTTTGCAACCTTTAAAAGATCTTCCCATGTTGTTGGTGGATCTTTAATTAATTTTTTGTTATAGATTAATACAAGAGCCTCAACACAATAAGGAACACCATAAAGTTTTCCACTATAGGTAAACCCATCAATTGAAACCGGGAAGAATTCAGCCTTCTTTTTCTGATCTAAATTAATTTCAGCAATAAGACCATTTTTAGCCAATTCTCCAACCCAGTCATGAGCACCAACTACAATGTCCGGACCTGTACCAGCCTTTGCAGCCTGAATAAACTTACTTCTAACCTCTGCCTGAATCTCAATCTCAACATCAATCTTTTCCTTCTTTTTGAATTCCTTTTTAATTGGATCAAGACCGGCAACCTCTTTATCCGTGCACCAGATAACCAATTTCTTTGATCTCTGGCCAAAAGATGGTAAAATAAATACTATTACCATCAATGATACAATTACTAATTTTAAAATTTTGTTCATTAAAAACTCCTCCTTTTTTTGCTATAATTTTTTTATTTTTTTAGTCAAAAAAAATAAATAATAAATCATAAACTAAATATGAGTGACTTTCTAATTGAAATTATATAAAACTTTTTATTTATGATCTATTATTTTACATTATATTTAAACATATAATTAAATTTTATTCAAGTAGAATTTTTAAAAAAATTAAAAAATATTTTTTATATTAAATTTTTAAAAACAATTGTCGTATTTAGATTATACAAAAATTATTATAATAATCAATATAAATTTTTTAATAAATTTTTTATAAATAATTTTTTTAAAAAAAAATTCCAAATTTAAAAAAAATAATTTAAAATATATATAAGGCTAATTTTATATTACCTTAACAAAAAATTATATATACTTAAAAATAAAGAGGTGGTTAATTTGAAATTAGAGGGAAACCTTCAAACTCAACTTACACAAAAATTAGCACTCTCCCCAGAAATGTTACAATCACTCGAAATTCTTCAACTTCCTCTTATTGAACTCAATGAAAGAATAGAAAAAGAATTACTGGAAAATCCCGCATTAGAAATAGATGAAAAAAAGATTAAAAAAAAGTCAAAAGATGAAAGAATAGAAAATTTAGAAAAAATATCTTCTCATGATGATGATCTATTACAAAAAGACTATTTTTTAGATTCGTCATCCGCAAATATAAATAGCAATATCTCCTCAGAATCAACAGAAAAGTCTCTAAAACAACAATTTATTGAAGGAGCAATTGCTGTAAAATACACTCTATACGATCATCTACTATGGCAATTAAGATCTCTAAAATTAAATGAAAAACAGAGAGATATCGGAGAGACAATAATAAGCCTAATAGATGATGATGGCTTCTTTAAATATGAATTAAATGAAGTTTTTCCAGAAGAAGATCTTCAAGTTGCGAAGGGAGTATTAGAAGCAATTCAGTTATTTGATCCGCCAGGAGTTGGCTCAAAAGGGGTAAGAGAGGCTCTTTTATTTCAGTTAGAGTCCATTCCAGAAAATAAAATAAATAGATATGCTTATGCTATTGTAAGAGATTATTTTGATCTTATGGCAGAAAGAAAAGATACTGCAATTATGAAGAATCTTGGCATAAAACCAGAGGAATTAAAAGAGGCTTTTGAATTTCTTTCAAATTTTAATCCTTATCCGGGCCGAACCTTTGATTCTGATCAGACAAAATATGTAATACCAGATGCGTATGTATATAAAAGAGAAGGCGAAATTATAGTTGAGATAAATAATGATATTATACCACCTTTAACAGTTAGTAAATATATGGAAAAAATAGCAACCGAACTAAAAGAAAATAAGAAAAAAGAGAATAAAAATAAAGAAGATAAAAAATATATTATCGAAAAGGTAAATATGGCTAAAAAATTTATATTTACAATTCAACATAGAAATGAATCTCTATTCAGACTCGTTCTGGCAATAAGTCAAAAACAAAAAGAGTTCTTTGAGAAAGGGCCAAAATATTTAAAACCTCTTACAATGAAAGATATAGCAAATGAAATCGGTTTTTCAGAATCTACTATATCAAGACTTGCATCTTCAAAATATATTCAGACAGAATGGGGACTCCATGAGATAAAATACTTTTTCTCAAACGCAATAAGTAAGGATGGCAAATCAACAAGTTCGTCAGAAAGTGTAAAGCAGATAATTAAAGAGATAATAGAAAGCGAAAAGGATAATAAAATTACAGATCAAAAAATAGTGGAATTACTAAAATCAAGAGGTATAAACATAGCAAGAAGAACTGTGGCAAAATATAGAAAGAGCCTTGATATTCTTTCTTCGCACCACAGAAAATAGAATAAATATTAAAAGTTTTTTATTGATTTTTTTTAGGATTTATGATTAACTTAATTGAAAATAATTTTATTAATTAAATAAGATTATATATTTTTTAAGGAGATTAAAAATATGAATTTAATAATTCAGGGATCAAAAAATTTTAATGTTTCGGAAAGAATAAAATCACATATTAAAAAAAGAGCAGAAAAACTAAACTATTTTAAGAATCATATTCAGGAATTAAATTTTCATCTTGATGCAGAAAGATACAATTTTAAAGTCGATGCCATTCTATCTTTAAAAAAATTAGGTATTCATAAATTCAGAGCCGTTGCGCCCGAAATGTATACTGCCATTGATAAGATTATACATAAAATAGATGTAAAAATAAATAGAGAAAAGAAAAAAATTCAGTCTCATGCAAAACCAGGACATGAGGAATTTGTAGAATTCTTTGATCATTATGAGAAAAATGAGCCAGAGCCAACAGAAATTAATGAAATTAATACAAAACCAACGGCTCTTCATGATGCAGTATTACAACTAAAAGAGAGTAAAAAAGACTTTTATGGTTTCTATCTTTTAGACCAAACTAATGCTCCTTCTCCTGCTTTTATAAGAGTATTGGATGATCATATTATATATCTATTTACAAAAAAGAATGACTCAACATATACTGAATATTCTTTAATTTCAGATAAAGAACCAGTAACAATAGATAAAAAGATAAGAGATATCAAAATAAAAAAAATAAGTCTTTTACAAGCTCAAAAGAATGTGCTTAATAATGAATATCATTTTGATATCTTTATTGATAAACAGAATGATAAAATAGGCTTCTTATTTAAAGAAGCACATGGTAAATGGATATTAATTCAATAGGATTAGGCTCAATATTTTAAAAAAATATCAGATATAGATGATTCTTGAAAAACTTAATTTTCCTCTTACAACTTTAAAAGGTATAGGGAAAAATACATCAAAAATTTTAAATTCAATCGGCATCTATAATGTGGGAAATCTATTAGAGTATTTTCCAAGAAAATATTCTGATAGAACAAGGCTTGTTACTCTTCAGGAGGCTTTATCATTAGAATACGCAACTGTTAAAGTAAGAGTAATTGATCATCGAATGGTAGGAAAAAGATACAAACAATTCTTAAAAATTCTTATCTGTGATGGTGAAAGATATGGATCACTTTTATGCTTTAATAGGGACTTTTTAAAGAATGTATTAAAAATCAACAATTATTACTATATTACTGCCAAATTTGTTTTTAACTTTGGAGAAATTCAGGCAAGCAATTTTGAATATGAGGAAGCAATAGAGGAGTATAAAGGGAAAATTGTCCCTATATATCCTCTAACAGAAGGGCTTTCTCAAAACCTATTAAGAAATGCTATTGCTGATGCCCTGAACAAATTCAGGCTCGATATCGATAATGAATTACCAGAATATCTCATCGTAAAAAGAGATCTTTTACCAAAAAGAGAAGCCTTAAAACATATACATTTTCCAGAAAATTTTAAAAGTTATTATAAGGCAAAAAGAACATTTATTTATGAAGAATTCTTTTTTCAAAAGCTTTTTTTATTAAATAGAAAAGAGGCAATGTCAAAAATAAAAAAAGATAGAAAAAAGATAGAATTCAAACTGAAAAATGAAGTCTTAAAAAATCTTCCTTTTAATTTAACAGATTATCAAAAAAAAGCCCTTGAAGAAATAGAAAAAGATCTTTTTTCTGATAAAAATTTTTCAAGATTGTTACAAGGGGATATTGGGTCTGGTAAAACAATAGTAGCTATACTATCAATGCTTTCAGTAGTAGAGGCCGGGGAACAATGTGCTTTAATGGCACCAACTGAGGTGCTGGCAAAACAACATTTTAATACTATTAAAAAATTTTGCTCAAATTTATGGCTTGATATTGCATTACTTACAGGGGATTTAACTAAAAAAGAGAGAGATAATATTTTACTCGGATTAAAGAATGGAGAGATAAAGATAGTTGTGGGGACACACTCTCTTTTTAGCGATGATGTTATATATAAAAATCTCGGATATGTAATAATAGATGAACAACATAGATTTGGAGTGGAGCAGAGGCTTCAATTAATGAAAAAAGGGGAGAGAGTGGATCTATTGTTAATGACGGCAACCCCCATTCCACAATCTCTTGCATTGGCATTATATGGTGATCTGGATCTTACAATTATGAAAGGCTCAATCACTGGAAGAAAACCGGTAAAAACATGGGTAATAAATGATGATCAGGAAAGAATATATAAAATGTATGACTGGATAAAACAAGAATTGTCCCAAAAAGGGCGAGCAATATTTGTCTATTCTTTGATTGAAGACTCTGAAAAAATGGATGCCAAGGATTTAATGAATCAATTTGAGAAATTAAAGACAATATTCAAAGAATTTGGGGTTGGCTTTATTCATTCAAAACTAAGTTCAGAAGAAAAAGATAAAATAATGAATGATTTTAGAGAGGGCAAAATAAAAATTCTTACTGCTACTACAGTTGTGGAAGTAGGAATAGATGTGCCAGATGCAAACATAATTGTTGTGGAAAATGCGGAAAGATATGGGCTCTCAACCCTTCATCAATTAAGAGGTAGAGTAGGAAGAAATAATGAACAGGGATATATGATATTGATTTCAAAATTAAACAATCTTACAGAAGAGGGTAAAAAAAGACTTGAAATAATAAAAAGAGAAAATGATGGCTTTAGAATAGCAGAAGAGGATTTGCTTTTAAGAGGTCCTGGGGATTTTATAGGTAGTAAACAATCCGGTCTACCAGAATATAAATTTGCAGACATAAAATCCGATCTTGAAATATTACAAATAGCGACCTCTGATGCAGAAGAGGTATTTAATAATGATAAGAATCTTGAAAAAAAAGAACATTTATTTGTAAAAATAAGTTATTTGAATAGATTAAAAAATTATTTTAATAATTATGTAAAAAATTGATACTTTTTATTTTTTTATAAATAATTATTGATTTTTTTTATCATAAATTATAATATAAAAACAGAAAAATAAAAATTAAGAGTTACCAAATTTTATAAAAATAAAAAGCTCTTGTATAGAGCTAATTAATACATATTATATGAGGAGGGAAAAAATGAAAAAAATTTTTTTATGTGTTGTATTTATCTTTACATTAACTCTATTTTTAAATGGAGAAGACAAACCAGAAAAAATTATTTTGGGATTTGAAGATGCCCCTAATTATCCCTGGTTATTACCAGATGGAACCGGCATAACTTTTGAACTTTTAAAAATAGTAGAGGCAAAGATGGGAATAAAGTTTGTCTATGAAAAATATCCATGGAAAAGATGCCTTGAATTGTTAAAAGAAAATAAAATAGACGGTGCATTAAATTCAAGTTTCAAAAAAGAGAGAATGGAAATGGGGGCATATCCAATGATTTCAGATATAGAGCCAGATATTTCAAAAAGAATCCATATGGAGGGATATTCTCTATATAGATTAAAAGGTAGTAATATAAACTGGGATGGAAAAATTTTTTTAAATGTTAAGGGAACAATCGGTGCCCAAACTGGTTTTTCTATCGTAGATAAATTAAAAAAGGATTTTGGATTAACTGTTGATGATTCTGTAAAATCGGTTGATGAGAATTTTAATAAACTACTAAAAAATAGAATAGTTGGTGCTGTTTTACAAACATCTGCTGCTGATTTTGTCTTAGAAAACAATAAACAATTTAAAAATAAAATAGAAAAAGTTGAACCATCAATTGAGTATAAAGCATATTACATTATGTTATCTTATGACTTTATAAAAAAATACCCAGATGTTGCAAAAAAATTCTGGAACACTGTTGCAGAAGTTAGAGAATCAAAAGAATTTATTGATAAAAAGAAAGAATATCTAAAAAAGAGTATCAATAAATAATAAAAAATAAGATCTGTCCCTTTTTAAGAAAACAGAAAAAGGGACAGATATCATATTATAATATTTCTTTGAGGAATAAAAATGAAATCTATTGCAAATAAAATTTTATTAATATTTTTATTAGTCGTTACTCTGGTAATGGTAATATTAGGATTTATAATAATAAACATTGAAATAACCGGTATTAAGAAAAATATGAAAGAGACAAATATCCTACTTACCGAAAGATTATCTGAAACCCTTCTTCTTCCTCTATGGAATTTAGATTCTCCACAGATAGAAAGAAGTATAAAATTTGAATTTCAGGATGAAAATGTTCTGGCAATATTTTTATATGATGAAGAGGATAAAGCAACAGAGCATTGTTTCCTTAGAAAAGATAAAGAAATAAAAAATATTGAAAACACAAAAGAGATAATAGAAAAAGCCTTCTTACACAGTAAAAAAGAGATAAAAAAAGATGAGACAAAAATAGGAAGTATTGAAGTAATATTTTCTGATAAGGTTTTTAATGAGGCAATATTAAGTAAAACATTTGGTATAATAATACAATTGATAATATTATTAACAGCAATAACAATCGTCTCTTTAATTCTCTTTAAACAAATTTTGATCACACCTTTAAATAATATGTTAAACAAAGTCAAAGATCTTGCAGAAGGGGAAGGAGACCTAACAAAAAAGATCGAAATAAAAACAGAAGGAGAAATTCAAAATCTTGCAATAAGTATAAATAAATTTATAGATAAATTGGTAGTTATAATTTCAAAATTAATAACCATTACAGAAAAAAGTACTGCCATTGGAGCAACTCTTTCTGTAAATACAGAAGAATTATCAGCAACCATGAATGAATTCAATGCCACAATTCAATCAATGAAAAATGAAAATATAAAACTTAATCAATCTATATTGACAAGTGGCGAATCCTTAGAGAAAATAAAAAAATTCTTAACTTTTTTAAAAGAAGAGATAAAAAAAGAGTCTGTAATAATTAATGATTCATATCAAATAATAAATAACACCATAGAAGAGATAAAAAAAGGAAATGAGTTAGTAAATGAGAAAAGTAAAATGTCTGAACAGTTGGTAAATCTTGCAACCAAAGGTGAAGAAAGTATGACAAATACCGTTAGTTCAATAACAGAAATTGCTAATTCTATAAATTTTATAATGGAATTAATTAAAATAATAAATAACGTTGCATCTCAAACTAACCTGCTTGCTATGAACGCCGCAATTGAGGCTGCTCATGCTGGAGAATATGGTAAAGGATTTTCTGTTGTTGCTAATGAAATAAGAAATTTAGCAGAAACTACTGGTGAAAATGCTAAAAATATAAATAAATCATTAAAAGATATTATAATTAAGATAGAAAATACTTCAAACGTAGCAAATAACACTGGAAAATTAATAAAAGATATTATAATTTCTATAACTACTATTGATAATGCAATAAAAGAAATTTTTAATGTATTTGATAGTATAAACAAAAAATCAAATGAGATTTCATTCAAACTCAATGAATTAATAGAAAAATTCGAAAATATAGATAATTATTCCGATGAAACCGTTAAAAATGTAACCGATATAGCAAATAATTTCTCCTCTATAATAAATTTATCAGAAGAGACATCCAAGGCTATTACAGAAATTTCATATTCTATAAATGATATTTCAAATTCTGTAATAAGCCTCACAGAATTAGGCGAGCATAACTCAATAAATATAAAAGAACTCGAAGAACAGATAAAAAAATTTAAAGTATAATTAATAATATTATTTTAATATAAAAATAAAAGCACTTTGTAATAAATAAGATAATTGCTGTTGAATCTAAAATACTAATTCAGAAATCTAATTCTATTTAATCGCATAATAAATGCTTGTTTACAAAGTGCTTTAAAAATTAGCCTACTGAAGTTAATATACTGTTAAATAAAATTATATAATAAATTAATGACAACCATAACCATGATTGCCACAGGCATTTTCATAAGTTAATTCAGTCAATTCATTTGCTTCGAATTTCTTTACTGCTTCTTCAACTGTATTTCCATTTAACAAATATACCTTTATACCGCTATTATTTAATAGTTGGACTGCTCTTTTTCCCATTCCGTTCGTAATAATTACTTCGACATTATATTTAGATATTACATCTAATGGTTGACAAGCACCATGATTATGATGTTGATTATTATTTTGCACTATTTGAATTGACTTTTCATTTGTGTCATAAATTGTAAAATATGGGGCACTCCCAAAATGTCCATAAACAATTTCAGATAGACCTTTTTCACCTTTTGTTGGTAAACAAATTTTCATTTCTTCCTCCTATTGATTATATATTATTATTAAAAATTTTTTCAAAATATAAAAACACCTAACTTTTTGTGCATATGCACATAATATCACTAAAATAATAATCTGTCAACTATTTTTTTAATAATTTGTGTCAAGAAAATTAAAATGTCACCTATTTCATATAAATAGAAATGTCACCTTTTAGTTTGAAAATGGGATTTTATGGCCATTCTCATCTACCTCATAGAATTTTAATTCTACTTTGTCCTTATAAATATGCACAGAACCATCAAGCCATGTTTTAACTAATACCTTATTGCCGGGGCATATGTTAATTTTCTGTTCCTTTACTAACTGATAGATTTTATTCTCTTTTCTAACAATATAATCTCTACTAATCTTTCTTTTACTACAAAAACTTATTATTTCATTTAAGTTCTGACCTTTTTCTAATGGAACATGCATATCTTCATCTGATATCGCTTTTTTACTAAATTTTTTATTGTGTTTATCCCAATACTCACTCTTAAGATAATTATTTGCCTGCTCACAATCTTTTATCCCCTTTAAAGATAAAAGTTTTATTAGTCTATCCTGATGGATTCCATTGTGCCTTTCTACTCTACCTTTTGCCTGTGGTGAATTAGCATATATCATTTCTATTCCCAACTCATTGCAGACCCTTCCAAATTCTGTAAAAACTTTCTCCTCTCCATCAAGCTGTTCTTCTATTGTGGGCTCTCTTTTTGTGTAGTATAAATTTCTATAATCTGTATAAATGGCACAAGGAATTCCATATTTCTCTATCCAAAAATATAAGCATTTTAACGCTATCTCTGTAGTTTCTCCCTTATCAAATAAACCAAAAGAAGTATTTGTCGCATCATCAACCATATTCATAAGGCAATATTTCTTCCCATCTCCAAACCAATCATGAATACTCCCATCCATCTGTATCATTTCTCCAAAATATTCTTTTCTCGGCCTTTTATATCTATGTTTCGGCATCTTTTTCTTTCTTTCCCACAACCCTTCCTTCAAAAGCCATAACCTTAAAGTCTGTGGATTTACTTTTAATCCATAATTTTCATATATCAATTCAGAAGCAAAAGTAGACCCATATCCTTTATAATTGTCTCTATAGCATTCTATTACCTTCATTTTAAATCCTGCTTCAATTTTATGGTTACCTGGCTTGCCTATTAATCCATGATTTAGACATTCTTCACCACCTTCTAAATACTTCTTATAAATCCTTATCATTTGTCTCTTGCTTATCCCTAAAAGTTTAGCTGCTTTAACTTGTGTTAATTGCTTCATTTTTACCATCTCTAAAATCTTACATCTTTTTAGAGCTTTTTTTTCCATTTTTATCACCTCTGACATTTGCAACCCCTTTATTAAAAGATTGCATATTATAAGGTGACATTTCTATTTTTTCAAGAGGTGACATTTTAAAATAAATTCAACAGGCATAATCATTCCATATTTTTTTGCAACTTCCATTGTGATGTCTTCAATTAATGGAAATTTAACTTCAACATTTTTCATTCCACGATATTCGATTTTATCTTTAATTGTGCGTAGCCATGCTATATGACTATAAATACCATCAACTGATAATCCCACTAATTTACAATTTGCTTCAGCAAACTTTTCCTCTAATGATGCAAATGTCATAAACTCAGAAGTACAAACTGGTGTAAAATCAGCAGGATGACTAAAAAGAATAACCCAATTTCCTGAATACTGCTCGGGGAAATTAATTTCACCCTGAGTTGTTACAGCTTTAAAACTTGGAGCTTTTTCACCAATTCTTGGCATAGCAACTACATTTGATTGATTTGTTTGTTCCATTACGAACCTCCTTAATTTATTTTTATAATATAAACCATTCTACTAAAAAAGTAAAATCATTCTTTTCTTTCGGGCAGATTGCACCTAACGTTTTATGGTATGGTGTCGTGCGGGAGTTCGAAGCGATAAATTATCAGTTTACACCGACCTTTTTTACGAGCCACAAACCTTCGAAAACCGCTGAAACCCGCATGCACTATACCATGTGTTGTGCGTTCGTGCTTAATTTTATCTCTTTTCTATTACTTTATCAAATCGACTATCCATACAAGCGCTTAAATCCGTAGTCACAAATTTTCCATTGTAGAATAAACTAAAAATTGTTGCTGGAGTCGGTGAAGATTGTGCTTTCTCCATCGTGTCAAGTTTGATAACTTTTAATGGCAATTTTCTTTTTTCTGCGGTTTCTTTCAATAAAGTCGTTACATAATACTCCGAAAAAGGACAGCGATTTGAATAATAAATCACTAATCCATTTTTGTCCTCACATTCTCCGCTTTGTACAGAATCTTTAAACTTTGGATTGTCTGCATTTGGTTTTATCTTTTTTACAAGTAAACTGAATCCTGACGATAATTTTTCACAAGTCTCGAATCCTTGTTTTAACAGCCACTTGGTATCACTCATAAAGGGAAACTTGGTTGTCCCGACGACTGTTACTAAACCATCTTTGCCTTGATTTTTAGCATCTTCAAGAGCAAGTCTTAACAGTTCCTTACCATATCCTTGTCCTTTGTACTGCCCAGAAACCCAAAAGCAATTAATAAGTAAATAATTTGGAGCATCAACCGGAATCCAACCTGTCTCGGCTGGTCCATACTCTATAAATACTTTTGCTCTTGCATCAATTCTGCGAAAAACGTATCCATTGTCAAATTCCTTTTTAAGCCAGTCTTTTTTTAATTCATAACTGTCTTTGCACTTTTTGTCTGAAATCGCACAGCAAATATGCTCCTTGTCAATGTTTGTTTTATCAAGTATTATTATTTTTTCCATGTTTCAATTCTCCTATGATAAAAGTCAAGATATATTTCAAGCTTCCGCTTGTTTTAATACATAAAAAATCATAATAACTATCTTTCTTGCTACTGCTATAATAGCCTTTTGTTTACATGTCCTTGATTTTAGTCTATTATAAAACATTAACATTTCCCTATTATATCTTATCATTATCCATGCTGATTGAACCAATACCCTCAATAAATCTTTATCTGTATTCTTTGTTATTCTACCATTACAACCTTTACCATCACTTATTGATACTCTTGGTGCGAGTCCAAAATACGATACTAATTTTTTACTATTCGTAAATCTATTTATATTTTCTATCTTTGATACAACATATGCCCCTGTTATCCTTCCAATCCCTTTTATCTCTAGTAATTTTTTATATTTCTTATCCTTTTCTAATAGTTTATTCAATTCCATCTCTATTTCTTTTATCTGGTTTTCATATATTTCTATCAATTCTATTAACTTTAAAATCTCTTTCTTTATACTTTCCGGCAAATCTTTTTGTGTCTCAATCCATTTTTTATCTTTTTCATTAAATCTAAATCTTTCTTCCCTATAACATCCCCAATAATCTAACATACTTATTATTTCATTCTTTGTTCGCCTTTTCTTCTCTACTAAACTCTCTCTTATCTTTAATAACCCTTTTATTTCTGCATATTCCTTTGATTTTATCATACACTTTGATAATTCTTCCTTGTCAAATCTTTTTAATATCAGTGCTATACAGCCTGCATCAATTTTATCTGTTTTCTTAACCTTACTCATTATTTTACTCAATTCAATCGTATTAAATATTATTACATCTTTTGCCTTATCTAAACATTTAATTGCAAAATCTCTTGTCCATGTGGTCGACTCAACCCCAATTATTGTCTCATTGTCTACTTCTTTCAAAAACTCTTTTATCCCTTCCAATGTCCTTTCATATACTTTGTTCTCTTTCTCTTTTCCTCTTAATATACATACTGTTATTTGTTTTTTATGGATATCAACTCCTATCCACTTATTTGCTTTCATAAGTTTCCCCCTTTCATTTATTTTAATTTTTGGGAAACTTGAAATAATCTCGATTTTGGAAATCCAGACTAACCTTACTCCTATCCGGGTATTTCTCCCATAATGGTTTTTCGGACAAGGACCTAATCATACTCCAATCGGGTATTCCCCATAAAATATGATACGATCTTTGCCCTTTCCAAGTTCCCCTTATTTGCTTTATCATATTTTTCTTTATTTTACAAATAAGGAAAACTTTTTATCTGGACTACCAGACTTTTATCATACCATCTCCTTTAGATTCTGTCAAACTTAGTCTGTTTGAGTGACAACCTTATGTCAGTAGTTATTTATAAGCAATTCGGTCTCCCAGCATGACGCACAACGATGCCAGTAGTCGAAGTTGTCGTAACATCTCACGGAGACAATTTGGTGGAAATGGCACTCTGCTGAAACTGGCTACTGGCTGTTGACGATGTGCTTAGGCAATTACTTCTTATTTCATCTTTTTATCCCCGTGATTCTTTTTTCTTTCGTCGAACCCACAGATGGTAAATACAAATCTTCAATAAAATCGAAAAGACTCCCTTGGCATATTACATTGCTTTTCTTTTCTGGTAATTGAGCAGGAAAATTTGATATTAATGCTTCCAACATTGAATTCCTATTTTCTTTACTGCCTCCTATATGATAAAAATGCTCTTTTGTTAGTATATATAAATTATTCCAAAGCGTATCTAAATATTTATTATATCTGTATTTGTTACTATGCCAAGTTGATAGAATAAATTTTATGCCTGATGTTATTAGCATATTATGTAATAATATTTCTTGTTCTTCATTCCAAGAATCAAAATAATTTACATATCTTCCTATATATGGTGGGTCACAATATATCAAATCATCTTTATTTGCTTCTTTAATTGTTTGTTCAAAACTTTGGCATTTAAAGGTATACTTTTTATATTTAATTATTTCTTGGATATTAGAAATTTGATTTACAATTTTCGTGATATATGCCTGTGCAAATCTATTAGGTTTGCGACAAAAGGGCACATTGAAATCACCTTTTGAATTAAAACGAATCATTCCATT
>Ga0209204_1001336_pt1 | contig 23545 bp, 18 predicted proteins | sample AD_JPNMR2_MetaG_FD_184425 | JGI IMG/M metagenome (GOLD analysis project Ga0209204, IMG submission 184425) | Active sludge microbial communities of municipal wastewater-treating anaerobic digesters from Japan - AD_JPNMR2_MetaG (SPAdes) (version 2) | ecosystem: Engineered > Bioreactor > Anaerobic...
ATAAATTTAATATTGCTATTCTTTTAGTATTTATTTCAATTATTCTTAAAGAAATTTCTGTATTTGGTAGAGAAGCTATTCTTACTGCAGTTTTAATATTTTCTTTTAGTTATTTTTTTACAAACATGGCAATTAATGGCAAGGTTATATTTAATTTCAAAGAAAATAAAAAAAAAATAATTACTATTATTCTTATTTTATTGATAGCCATTACTGGTGCAAACTTAGTGAGAAGTACAAGAGGAGCTTTTGAACATTTTAAAGGGACAAATAGAGCTTTTGCTAATTCTACTTTATCATTTATTATAACTCCATCGATGTATTTTTATTTTAGTTCACACATAGGTGTTTTATCAAAATATTTACAGTCTCCAACACCTAATACTTCATTTGCAGCCAATACATTATTACCAGTTTATAATATATTATCTAAATTTGAATTTGTAGAAAAAAAAAGTACATATCAAAAAGGTTATTTTATCCCTCAATGGTCTAATACAGGAACTTATCTAAGAGAGGTCCATGAAGATTTTGGTGATATTGGAATTTTTATAGTCCCATATCTACTTGGTATTTTTTTAACATATCTATGGTATAAATATTATTCTATGCCAAATATAAATAATTTAATATTATTAGTATTTTTCAATGTGTTAAACTCCCTTACTTGGTTGGTAATGATATCACGTTCTTCAAAATGGTTTATTGGTATGATATTAACTTATATTTTATTAGTAATTTATAATAAAATTAGAACAATTATTAAATAAAATAATAATATAATTTATCAAAAGATGAATTTAATCTAAAAGCTTATTAAATTCTTTACAAGCTTTTATATAATCTTCAGGTATTCCTATATCGATAAAATAATTATCAAATGGTAAACCATAAAAATCGTAATTATCAAAATATTTTTCTATAAAATCTTTTTCAAAGGAAAAAGTTTTAGGTGTTTCTAATGAATGTATAAAAAATTTATTAACTAAATATATACCCCCATTTATTAAAACATTAGATTTAGGAGCTTTTTCTAAGAATGATATAATTTTATTATCCTGATTTATTTCAACAGATCCATATCTTTCTGTATAACTAATATTTTTTAAGGCTATGCTAAGTTTTGAAGATTTTGATTTATGAAAATTAAATAAATTTATATAATTTATATTAAAAAACGTATCACCATTTACTATAAAAACATCATCATTATTAACAAAATTTAATGCATTTTTTATTGCACCGCCTGTACCTAAAGGTTCTTCTTCGATAGCATAAATAAAACTGATATTATTGTAAATATTACCAAAATAATTTTGAATAATTTCATATTTATAACCAACAGAAAAAATAATTTTACTAATACCTTGTTTTGATAATTTAGTAATTAAGTATTCTAAAAAAGGTTTGTTGTTTATATTAGCCATAGGTTTAGGTATATCATTTATTACGCTTCTTAATCTTTTCCCAAAACCACCTGCAAGAATTATGGCCTCATTTACCATTGAAAATCTCCTTTTCTACAATTTCACATATAATATGACCTATCATAATGTGACTTTCTTGAATTCTCGCAGTATTATTTGATGGAACATTTATGAGATAGTTTGAAAATTCTTTCATCTTACCACCACTTTTACCAGTCATGCCAATAGTTACCATGCCAATTTTATTAGCTATCTCAAATGCTTTTATCACATTTTTTGAATTTCCAGAAGTTGACAATCCTATAAGAATATCACCTTTTCTTCCTTTAGCTTTTACCAATCTAGCATAAACTTCATCATATGAATAATCATTTGCAACTGCAGTAAGGTATGAAGAATTTACATGTAATGCTTCTGCATATAAAGGTTCTCTATCAAAATAAAATCTTCCTGATAACTCCGCAGCAATATGTTGTGCATCAGCTGCTGAACCCCCGTTACCACAAATTAAAATTTTTTTATCATTCATTAAAGCATTTGTAATTTCATAAGCCGTTTTAGCAATTACGTCTAAGAGTGTAGTATCTTCTAATATTTTATTTTTTACTTCTATAGATATTGATATTGATTGTTTAATGATATTTTCAAATTGCATAATGACCTTTAATATTTATTATTTAATGATGAAAATATAAATTTATAAGATTAAATTTTCCAAGCTTTTAAGCCATATTTTGCAAACTGGTAATTCCATACTTCTCCACCAAACTTATTCAAAGCTTCAATAACTTTATACTTTGTATTTTTAGGACAGTAAAACATCATAAAACCACCACCACCGGCACCAGAAATTTTCCCTCCTGTTGATCCAGCTTTTAAAGCATATTCATAAATTTCATCTATAATTGGATTTGAAATATTATTTGCCATTTTCTTTTTATTTTGCCATCCATAATTTAATATTTCACCAACTTTATCTAAATTACCTGTTAATATGGCTTCTTTCATAAGAACCGATTGTTCTTTTAAATTATGCATTGCTTCAATAGATTGACTTTTTCCTTCTTCAACACTTTGAATTTGGGATTCAATAATTTTTGATGATAATCTACTAGTTCCTGTGTAATAAAGTATAAGATTATATTGTAATTCGTCAATTATTTCTTTTTTAATTCTTAAAGGATTAACAATAGTTTTATTACTATAAAATTCCATATAATTAAAGCCACCAAAAGTAGCTGAATATTGGTCTTGTTTTCCGCCAGCTTGTTTTAATTCTAATCTTTCAATTTCAAATGCAAGCTGTGCAATGTCATATTCGCCTAATGGGAGCTGTAACCATTCAGTAAATGCACCAATTATTGAAACAACCATTGTGGAAGACGTACCTAAGCCAGAACCAGCTGGGGCATCAGCGTATGTATATATAGTAAATGACAATGGTTTCTTTACAAATTCTTTGATAATTCTATTATATACACCTTTAACCAAATCAAAATTACCGTCAATTTCGAGAGATGTTTCGGCCTTATATTGTATAGATTTCTTTTGATCTATGGATATAATTTCAATTATATTATCATTACTAGGCTCAATAGATGTATAAGCATATGAAGAAATAGTAGCATTAAGGATAGCACCACCATAAATATCCGAATAAGGACTAACATCAGTTCCACCACCAGCTAATCCTAATCTTAAAGGGGCACGAGATCTTATTAACATTAAGCTACCTCCGAATTATTATTTGATAATGTAGTTTCAATAACTGAAATTATCTTCTTTTCATATTTATCCCATGTGAAATTATCTTTTATGTACTGTTGTGAATTTATTTTTAAATAGTTATATATACCAGGATTCTCAAAAAGTGTATGTATTGTATTAATAAATTCTTCAGGTGTATTATTTATAATAAAGTGTTGATTATGTAAAGCACCTATTGGCTTAGCGGCTAAAGAAGATACTATGTTAATTGTACCAAGAGCCATACATTCTAATATTTTATTTTGTATTCCACCACCAGTTTGCATTGGTGCTACGATACATAAAGAAGATTTTAAAATTAAATATGGATCTTCAATAAAACCTGTTATTTCTACATTTTTATATTTCTTTGGTAGATCCTTTATAACTTTTGTAGGATATGCACCTACAACAATAAATTTTATCTCTTTTCTTAAACGATGTAAGACGTTATTCACAAACCATAAAACTGAATCAATATTCGGTTGATAGTCCATTTTACCAAAAAAAACTACATAGTTTTTATACTTATTATCTATTTTATTATATATAAAAAGATTTTCATTAACACCATGTGGTACCCATTCTGTTTTGGCAGGCATATTAAAATAATTTTTTTCATCTTGATTAAAAAATAAAGATTTATTGAAATTTTTAACGCAATATTTTTCAAATTCTAAAAGTCTTCTCCCCTCATATTTATAAATTAATTTCCAAATTATTGACTGTGTTTTATGAAAAGATTTTATATAATTTAATCCAATTGAATCAGCCATATCTAAGATTTTAGGTTTATCAATATCTTGAAAATATAAAGCAGTTCTTATTAAATTAGAATATAATAAATCGTATTCATTAGATATATTATCTATGTATTTTTTTACATCTTTGAAATAATAATAATTAACTTGAAGTGGCAAGTTATTTTTAAAGAAGGATTTAATTGTGTTCAAATAATAACTAATTTTTCTTTTTTTTATTAATTTATATGTTAAATTAATTTCATTAGCAAATTTTAAAAATTCTAAAGGTATTTCTTTATCACATAACGATACTAAATGAACATTATAATATTTACTGAGTATTCTTAAAAGATTATAAGCTTTTATTCTGTCACCTCCTATTGGAGGGAAGGGTAATCTTGAAGTAATAAAAATAATTTTTTTCATTTTTGACCTTAATTATTTAAAAACTGGTTATAAATAATTTTAGCATATATTTCCCAGTTAAAATTCTTTGTTACTGTATTCAAAGCATTATTCTCTATCTTTTGATATAAATCCAAATTATTCTCAATTATTTTCAACTTTTCTATAAAACTATTATAGTCATTAAATTCAATTATATTTTCCATATCTTTTAAAACATTTACAGAATTTATATCATAACTAGTTGCAAAAATTACTTTACTAAGGCTCATACTATGTAATATTTTAATTCTTAATCCGCTACCCATGATTGTAGGTGATATAACGTATTTATGTTTTCTTATAACTTCATCAATATTATTAACAAAACCTAATATATTAATATTATATTGTTCTAAATTGCCTAAATTTAATAAGTTTTCAAATTCGTTTATAGTACAACCAGTAATAGAAAGTCCAAAATTATTTTTCTTCAGATATTCTAATGATGGAAGCCAAATATTTTCGATAAACCATTTTATACATATTTTATTTTGAGGTGATTTGAGATTGGCTGTAATTATAAATTTATTTTCTGGGTTATAAACACCTAATGTATTTGGAGAAATTTCAAAACCATCATATAAAATATGGAATTTTTGTTTTAAATTTGGTCTATATTTTATTGCAATATTATAGTCTGAATCAGAAATAAAAAAAATTTTATCAAATAATTCCCAATATTTTAATTCCATTTTTTTTGATTTTTTCAATTGCCATTTAGCAATAATTTTATGAATAGGATTTCTGCTGAAAATTAGAAATTGTTCTACTAGTGAAAATTCAATATTGTGTTCTCTTAAAAATATTTTAAGATTCGGAAAATGATTTTTTAAAAGTAAACTGTAATACGACATATGAGGTGTACTTGTATAGACAAAATTAATATTTTCAGTAGATATAAGATTTTTACAAAAATTATATAGATCATCTGAATGGTATTTATACCATTTAAAAGGAATTTTGTTAAATGGGTTTAATAATAAATCAAATAATTTATCATCGGTATTAAGCATGAAGGGGAAATATTTAATATTTAATTTATTGAAGTGTTCTATAGATATATCTACATTACAATTAGTTATATTATAAGGAGTAACGAAATATAAATCAAAATACTTTGCTAAGTATTTGGCAGGATAATAAATACCTATTTTACCACCATTTTCTGGTGGATATGGGTTTTGCGGTGCTATATATAATAATTTTGGTTTATCCATATTTTGTCTAGTATAATTAAAATATAATTTTATATATACAATATAGTTATTTCTTAGATAAATTATATAATTTATTTAAAATTAAAAATAATAATAATGTCTCACTTATTAATAAAGATAATGAAGCTCCTATATCTTTATATATGTATGAAAGAATGATGCAAAGAATAATATTAATAAGACCCGTAATTGTAACAAATGATGAAAATAAATTTTCTAATTTTAAAGGTATTAGTCCTAATATTCCATGATAATAATTTAATCCACCAATTATTAGAACAAAAGATAATATTTTAAGATTTATAATTGCCTCGTTGATTGTTAGGCCTGTAATAATTTTAATTATATAATTTGAAAAAAGAAAAGTTACAATAGCAATAACTAAATAGAACAAATATATAATTTTTTGATATTTAAAATGATATTGAGTAAAATTATTACTATCTGATGCATACTTGTTACAAACATGTGGATATAAAGCTTGTCCTAATGGTGTTTGAATAGATTGTATTATCTTTATTGTTTTTTCTGCTATTGCATAGTAGCTTGTTATGGTATTATTAGTAATTAAGCCTAATATGAATATATTTGATTCTCTATATGCTGATAAAAAAACAGTAGTTTTAAAAAAAATCCACCCATCCTTAAAATAATATTTAAGTGTAGAATAATTTGGTAAATAAAATTTAATATGGAAATTTTTGATAGCTATTATTAAACTTATAATCCCTGCAAGAATAAAACCCAAGGAATTAAAGAAAGGTACAAGTATATAATCAGCACTATTTTTTACAAAAATAAATATAGCTATTGTGAATATAACTTTAGCTAATACATTTATTAGTGTAATATATTTCATCTTTTCCATCCCTTGGAATAACCATATTGGGAATAATGATTGTCCTATTACAAGCCCATAAGTTAATAGATAAAGTAACCAATTCTCATAAAATTTTTTAAATGAAAATACAATAATAGTCATTAAAATAAACGTTATTATAAGGAATATTAATTTAAGAAACATTACTCCGTTAAAAATTTCACTGATTTTTTGTTGGTTATTCCTATTAACAGAAATAGAACGAGTTGCAGATAGGTTAAAACCATAATCTGTTAAAATAACGAAATAATAAATAAAAGCTTGAGAAAAAGATATTAGGCCAAATTTTTCAGTTCCCAATACTTTTATTAGATAAGGAAAGGTAATAAGGGGGATGATATAATAAACCATTTGTAATAATGATAAAAAAATGAAATTCTCTAATAATCTCTTTCTATTATATGTTGAAAAAAAATTTATTATTGAAATAATCTTTCTCAATAAGTCCTCTTTTTGAAATCAGTAGTATGTAGTATGAAAAATATATTAACGTAAAAAAAATGATAAATACTATAACAAAAGTAGTTATTTTTTTTATTTAATTAAAAATAAAATTAACAATATCCCATATTACTTTGTACTAACTAATATAGCAGTAATGAATGGGATATTGAAAGTTTTAAAGGGGCAAAATGTTAGTTATTGGCAATCGACAAAAAGAACTAAATAATTATTTTTTAAATATTGCAACAACTGCTATTATTGTGGTTGCTAAAGCAGATATAATTTGAGCTATAGATGAGATTCTTTGAGTATAATAGTTAAATTCTCTTCTTGGTTCTTTTGGAATCCAAATATAATCACCTGGTTCTAATATTTCAGAATTTAGCTTATCTTTAATATTAATCCATTTTTTAGTTTTATATCTTATTAAATAAATCTCATCTTTTCTAGCATAATCTCCAATACCATCAGCTAAATATAGATAATATGAAGCTGTTTTAAAAGGAGAAAATTTAATATTTCCAACAAAACCTGTTTGTCCAAAGAGATATACATAATCAGGTTTTGAATTAACAATAATAACATCACCGTCTTCAATAGTGTTTATTATAGTGTCTCCAGTTATTTCACTAGTATTAAAGATAAAAGAGTTTTTTTCCTTTTTTAATAATAAATCTTTTGTAAAACTTGTTGTGTCTTCTGGATAAAGATAAGCCATTCTTTGTAATTCTAAAAATTCAATGTTTTTTTTCATTTCCTGAATTCTGTATTCATTTAGGTATAATTGGGTAAAATTTAAATCTGTTTGTGTTTGATATGAATAAAATAATGAGGATTTTTTTATTAGTTCGATATTAGTCGAATCTACATTCTTCCGAAATCCACCAGCAGATTGTATTACATATTTTAAATTATTATTACTGTAAACAATTGGAATATATCCTGGATTATTTACCTCACCAATGACAAGAACTCTTCTATCTTTTTTTGAATTAAAATCTGCTTGAACAATAATTCTATCTGCTGGTTTTAAAACAAAATTTAACTCATTATTTTGTAAAATTATTGGGTTAGGTAGGTTGCTACGGTAGATATAGATATTATCAATTTTATCAAAAGCTTCACTAAAACCGAGTGCCAGTTCAATAGCATCTTTAAGCTTATCTCCTTTTACATAAAGAAATTTCCCAGGATTATTAATTGCACCTTCGATAGAAATATAGTTATGTTCTATATCATTTTTAGGAAAAATTATAACATCATTATTTTTTAAGAAAGGATTATAAGATAAATTGCCTGTCATTCTATATTTATGGAGATCGATAATTGTAGTGGAATTTTCTCTTATTAATCTTATATTTCTTAGTGCATATTTTAATTTTTTTTCTTGACTAGCATTATTAATTAAATTTGTATTATAATTATAATTATAATTATAGTTATTTGTTATAGCTTTTTCATTTTCAATTATTCGTGTAATAAACTCATCTAATCTTTCACTTACATTTGCAGGGAATGTTCCATTAACAGGAAAATCACCGCTGATTGTAACTGAAATTTGTTGTATTTGATTTATGTCATAATTTTTAATATTTGGTAAATTTACTTGTGAAAGAACATAGTTATAGAGAAAAATGAGAAAGAACAAAAAACTACTTTTGGCCATATTGTTCCTCATAATATTTTAAGTAATCACCATTAATAATATTTTGCCACCAGGTTTTATTATTGATATACCATTGGATTGTTTCTTTTATAGCATCTTCGAATTTATACTGTGGCTTCCAACCAAGTTCAGTTTGAATTTTTGTTGAATCTATAGCATATCTTCTATCATGCCCTGGTCTATCTTTTACATATTCGATTAAAGATTCATCTTTACCTAAGTATTTTAAGATTAATTTAACTATATCTATATTTTTCATCTCTTGAGATGCACCAATATTGTAAACTTCACCAACTTTTCCTTTTTCGAACACTAATTCGATAGCTTTGTTATGATCAATAACATATATCCAATCTCTAACATTTAATCCATCTCCATAAACAGGAAGTTTTTTGTTATTAAGTGCATTGATTGTCATTAAAGGTATTAGTTTTTCAGGGAATTGATAAGGACCATAATTATTGGAACATCTTGTAATTACAACGGGCAATCCGTATGTATGATAAAATGCAAGAGCCATTAAGTCTGCCCCAGCTTTGCTGGAAGAATAAGGACTGTTTGGAGAAAGTGGAGTTTGTTCTGTAAATAATCCGGTTTCTCCTAAGCTGCCATAAACTTCATCAGTTGAAACTTGTAAAAATTTTTCTACTTCATATCTTCTTGCAGCTTCGAGCAAAACATTGGTACCTAATACATTAGTTTGATAAAATATTTGAGAGCCAAGGATACTTCTATCAACATGTGATTCAGCTGCAAAATTAATCACATATTTGATTTTATAATGATAGAATATGAAATCTACTAGTTCAGCGTTACAAATATCACCTTTTACAAATGTATAATATGGGTCAAATTCAAATTCTCTTAAGTTAGCAGGGTTGCCTGCGTATGTTAATTTATCGAGGTTTATAATATGAATATCATCTCTTTCTTGTAATATAGTGCGGATGAAATTACTTCCGATAAATCCGCAACCGCCTGTTACTAATATGTTTTTCATGGTTATACTTCCATTATTTCTTTTTCTTTATTTTTAATCATTTCATCAATTTTTTTGATGTGATCATCTGTTAATTTTTGGATTTTTTCTTCGAGAGTTTTTCTATCATCTTCGCTGATTTTTTTATCTTTTTCTAGTTTTTTAGCATGTTCATTTGCTTCTCTTCTTACGTTACGTATAGCTATTTTTGCATCTTCTCCTAATTTTTTAACATTTTTAACCAGATCTTTTCTTCTTTCTTCTGTTAAAGGTGGTATTGGCACTCTGATAATTTGTCCATCATTGCGTGGATTTAATCCTAAATCAGATTGTAATATTGCTTTTTCAATTGCATTTATTAAAGATTTATCCCATGGAGTAATTGCTAAAGTATGTGCATCTTGAACAGATACATTAGCTGCTTGTTTTAATGGTGTTAATGCTCCGTAGTAGTCAACTTTGATGTGTTCAAGTAATGCAGTTGATGCTTTTCCACTTCTAATAGTATGTAATTCATTTTTGAAAGTTTCGATTGTAACATCCATTTTGTGTTGTGTTTCTTTTAGTAGTTGATCCATTTTAAACCCCTCTAATTCTTATTTCTTTAACTTTTTAATATAAATAAAAATTGTTAAATTACAAAATATTTAATAAGAGAATATTATTATATAATTCAAATTTCAATTGTTGAGGTAATGATGGAGTTACTTATCAAAAATGGAACTGTGTTGGATCCATTTTTAAAAATATTTAGCAAACAAGATATTTTAATACAAAACGGAAAGATCCTTCACATAGCGAATAATATTGAAAAAGAAGGAATAAAGACTATATTTGCTAATAATCTTTTCGTCACACCAGGCTTTGTTGATATTCATATGCATGAAGAAAAATTTTTAGGAGATGATAATAAATTTGAAACAAGTATTTTTGAATGTATGATTAAAATGGGAGTTACTACCTGTATAGGTGGCAACTGCGGCGAAGGACCGATTGATCCAATATTATATATTAATAAAGTTAGAGAATTGAAATTGCCCGCTAACTTTAATATGTTTCTTTCACACGAATTTTTGAGAAACACTATTGGCTTAACTAATAAATACCAAACTGCAAGTGAAAAGCAAATTAAATTAATGGTTAATTTGGCAGATGAATTATTAGAACAAAATTTTGTTGGCATTTCATTTGGAATTAGATATGTCCCCGGAATTTCAAATAATGAACTTGTTGCACTTTCGAAAGTTGTTAAGAAATATAATAAAGTTGTTGCTGCACACATAAGAGATGATGCAAATAATGTATATAGTTCAATAATAGAGTTTTTAGATCTTGCTTATATGATTGATGGAATTAAATTACAACTTTCACATATTGGAAATATGGCTGGCTTTGGACAAATGGAAAAAGCTTTATCTTTGGTTGATGAATATAAATCAAATGGGTTTGATGTTTCTTGTGATTGCTATCCTTACACAGCCTTTAGCACTAAAATTGGTGAAACAACTTATGATGACGGCTGGTTGGAAAGATATAATACATCTTATGATAAAATTGAAATTGCAAGCGGCGAATTTAAGGGGCAACGTTGTTCTGAAGAATTATTTATTAAATTAAGAAAAGAGCATCCTGAAACTATTACTATTGCACATTTGATGAATGAAAAAGATATAGATTTAGCTTATAAGCATCCAAATGTTTTTGTTGCAAGTGATGGTTTTATGTATAATTTTAATGGGCATCCAAGAGCGGCTGGAACTTTTCCAAGAGTTATCGCTAAATATGTTAAAGAGAAAAGCATACTATCATTAAATGAAGCTATATCCAAAATGACTTTTTTGCCAGCTGAAAAATTTGGTTTGCAAAAGGGAAAATTAGTCAAAGGGATGGATGCTGATATTGTTATCTGGGATTTTAATAGAATTAAAGATAACGCAACTTTTGAAAATCCATCCTTATCACCTGATGGTATTGAATATGTTATTTTGAAGGGCAATATAGTAGTTGAACAAAATAAAATATTGCATTATAATATCGGGGAATTAACTAATTAAAAGATACTTTTATGTTTGAAAAAATCCAATTCATAACAGATTTAATGTGGGGGATACCACTTATTGTAACTCTACTAGGTGTAGGGTTCTACTTTACTTTTATTTCTAAGTTTTTCCAGTTTGCTTATATCAAGCATATATGGGCAAATACATTTGGAAAAATGTATAAACAGAAAGTTGAAGATAAACAAACAAAAGGAATTTTAGCTCCTTTGCAAGCTGTGAGTATTGCTATAGGTGGAACTATCGGAGTGGGAAATATAGGAGGAGTTGCAACTGCAATAGCGGTAGGCGGTCCAGGTGCACTATTTTGGCTAATTATTGCTGGTCTTGTTGGGCAAATTATCAAAATGGTAGAAGTTACTCTTGCTGTTTATTATCGTTCAAAAGATGAAAAAGGTAACCATTTTGGTGGTCCTACTTATTATATGAAAAAAGGAATTTGTGTTGAATACAAAATGCCAATTTTACAAAAAATACTTTCATTTTTATTTTTATTTGGGATGATATCTTCAATTTTTATAACAATGCAAAATTATACAGTAACCGAGGCTATTGCCAGTACTTTTAATTTTAATGATAGCTTAGGCCGATATTTTTCGGAAAAATTCAATTGGAATAGTAATTTAAATTACACACAATCAATATATTCATTGATTTATACAACGATTGTTTATTTAATGATTGCCGGTGGGCTTAAAAAACTTGGTAAAATAGCAGAAGTGATTGTTCCTTTTATGTGTGTGTTTTATCTTGCAGGTGGTTTATTTATTATTTTAAAATTTTACTATTTGATACCTGCCACATTATATTTAATTATTCATGATGCATTTAACGGGACAGCTGCTGTTGGTGGCTTTGTAGGTGCTACATTCTGGATGGCAATGCAAAAGGGGCTGGCTCGTGCTGTATTTAGCAACGAAGCTGGTTGGGGAACTTCTCCTATGATACACTCAACTGCTAAAACAGATCATCCTATAAGACAAGGTCTATGGGGAGTTGCTGAAGTTACTGTTTCCACTTTATTTGTGTGCACTGTTACTGCTCTTGTTATAATTATTACATCAAAATGGCAAACTGGATTGAGTGGGGCAACTTTAACTCTTACTGCATTTGAATATGGTATTGGCACAGTTGGAAGAATTGTTTTAACAATTGGAATATTTTTATTTGGTATCACAACAACATCTGGGTGGTATACTTATTATGATATTATTTTCCGCTACTTACTCGGTAAAGAAAGCAAATTTAAAGATAATTTTTTAAAAACTTATAAATGGTTATATCCGTTACCTGGTTTATGGCTTGTTTTATACTCGGTTTTTTATCAAAAGCCAAGTCAAGAAATTTGGGTTTTTGCAGATTTTTCAACGGCATTGCCCGTTTTTGCAAATGTCCTAGCAATTTTAATTTTAAGTCCTAAATTTATGATTTTGTTAAAAGATTATATTTCTCGATACATCAAAAAAGATAATCAAAATTTATTAAATAAAGTTTTTTATGAAGAATAATTTTTAATCTGGAGGAATAAAAAATATGAAAGATGCACCAAAACTCAACCTTGAAAAATCATTAAAAGAATTTGAGTATGCAAAATCGTTAATACCAGGTGGCGTTCTTGGGATACGAAGGCCATATAATTTTGTACCTGGCGAGTATCCTGTTTACTTTGAAAGGGGCGAAAAAGGTTATGTTTATGATATTGATGGTAATAGATACATCGATTATCTTTGTGCTTATGGGCCTATTATTTTAGGCTACAAAGAAAAAGAAGTTGATGAAGCTGTTATTGAACAAATTAGAGAAAAAGGTTTTTGTTTTTCATTGAGCCAGCCTTTGCAAAATAGATTGGCAGAAAAAATTAATGAGTTGATACCTTGTGCAGAAATGTCTGTATTTGTTAAAACTGGTTCAGATGCTACATCACTTGCTGTTAGATTAGCAAGAGCTTATACCAACAGAACTAAGATTATAAGATGTGGCTATCACGGTTGGCACGATTGGTGCGTTGAAGTTAAAGGAGGTATTCCACCTAAACTTTATGAAGATATTCATGAAATTCATTACAACGAAATTGGCGAATTAGAAGAACTTGTAAAAAAATATAATGATGACATTGCAGCCATTATTGTAACTCCAGTAGGTCATCCTTTGGCTGAAGAAATGCAAGAACCTAAGGATAATTTTTTAGAAAAAGTTATCGATATTATGCATAAAAATGGTTCAATTGTTATTTTTGATGAAATTAGAAGTGGATTTAGAGTATCGATTGGCGGGGCTCAAAAACATTATGGAGTTACTCCGGATATTGCTGTTTTTGGTAAAGCAATGGCAAATGGTTATGCCATAGGATGTGTAACTGGTAAAGCCGATATTATGAAAAAAGCTGAAAAGGATGTATTTGTTTCTTCTACATTTTTTTCAAACTCAGATAGTATAGTTGCGGCATTAAAAACCATTGAAATTTTACAAAGAGATAATGTCTTAGAAAACATCAGAGAAAAAGGAGAATATTATCTTGCAAAAGTTAAAGATATTTTAAGAGATTTTTCTCATCTTGGTGTTAAAATTACTGGTATCCCATCTATGAGTTTTATTACATTTGATAGAGATAAAGAAAAGAAGTATAAAGATAGAAGAACAGAATTCTATACTCAACTAATCAGAAGAGGAGTATTCCAGCAGCCTTTCCATCATGGTTATATTTGCTATCGTCATAGTTATGAAGATCTAGATTATACAATTCAATCTATAAAAGAAGCATTAGAAGTTGTTTCAGAAAAAATTAAATAATGGTGAGCCATATGAACGAGGAACTTAAAAACGGTATTGGTGAAATTTTCACCGATGTTGATCCCGATAAACAAAGGGAATATTTTCGTAACAAACCTAAAAAAATGATTCCTAAACTTTCAACAATTAAAGATGTTGTAGAAAAATATGTGCAGGATGGAATTTATATTGCAATTGGAGGATTTGGTGGGGTTAGAATTCCGACTGCAATTTTGCATGAAATTGTAAGACAAAAAAAGAAAAATCTCGGTTTTTCTGGGCATGTAGCAACACACGATTGCCAGATATTAGCTGCGGGCGAGTGTTTTGATAGAGTTGATATTGCTTATGTAGTAGGTCTGGAAGCAAGAGGGCTTTCAAGAAATGCAAGAAGAGTTTTTGAATCTGGTAAATTAAAAGTTACTGAATGGTCTAATGCTGCACTTTCATGGAGATATAAGGCAGCAGCTATGGGATTGCCATTTCTACCTATAAGATCAATGTTAGGCACAGATACTTATAAATATTCGGCAGCAAAGGAAATTATTTGTCCTTTCACAGGGAAAAAATTAGCGGCAGTTCCAGCTTTATATCCAGATGTTGCATTTATTCATGTTCATCGTTGCGATGTTTACGGTAACGCACAAGTTGATGGAATAATTGTAGCGGATGACGACATTGCAAAAGCATCTAAGCATGTTATAATTACAACAGAAAAAATTATTTCTAATGATGAAATCAGAAGAGAACCTAACAGAACTTTAATTCCTTACTGGCTTGTAGATGCTGTTATAGAAGTGCCATTTGGTTCTTATCCAGGTAATATGCCAGGTGAGTATTTTTCAGATGAAGAACATTTAGCAGAGTGGTTACAAGCTGAGCAAGATCCAGAAAAGTTTAAAGAGTTTCTCGATAAATATATTTATAACACAAAAGATTTTTATGAATACCTTCAATTAAACGGCGGAATAGAAAAAATGATTAAACTCCGTCAAAAAGAACTATTAATAGGTTGAGGTGAATTATGGAAAAATACAATAGCATGGAACTAATGATAACTATTGCGGCAAGAAATCTGGAAGACGGGGCTGTTGTTGTGGTTGGAACTGGTGCTCCTTGTGCTGCTGCAATGCTTGCTCAAATGACTAAATCTCCTAATCTAACAATTATGTTTGAAGCAGGTGGAATTGGGCCAATACTTCCAACTATGCCAATTTCTGTGGGTGACTCCAGAACTACGCACAAAGGATTGAAAGCTACTACAATGGCTGAAATAATGGAATATTGCCAGGCTGGAATGGTTGATTATTGCTTTTTGGGCGGTGCACAAATAGATAAATATGGTAATTTAAATTCTACTATGATTGGCGATAATTATTATAAACCAAAAACAAGATTCCCCGGCTCCGGTGGCGCAAATGATTTAGCATCTCTTACATGGCGAACTATGGTTATGACTCCACAAAACAATAAAAGATTTGTTGAAAAATGTGATTTTGTAACTTCTCCAGGATATTTAAATGGTGGAAATTCCCGTTACGATGCCGGCCTTCCATTAGGTACAGGGCCATACAAAGTGATCACTGATATTGGTGTTTATGGTTATCATCCAGAAACAAAACAAATGATGTTACTTTCTCTTCACGTTGGCAAAACACTTGATGATATAAAAAATAATACTGGCTTTGAAATGTTAATTCCAGAAAAATACGATATTACTGAAGAGCCAACAGATGAAGAATTAAGAATTTTGAGAGAAAAAGTTGATCCAATGAGATTAATAATTGGTAGAGTATGATAAAAAAGCTGCCTTGCGGCAGCTTTTTTTTATAAATTGAAATACAATTTGTATTCATATGGATGTGGCATCTTTTGAATAGCCTTTACCTCTTCATTTTTAACTTTTATCCATTGTCTAATTAAATTTTCATCCATAACACCATCTTTAATCAAAAATTCATAATCATTTTCTAAACATTCTAAAGCTTCAGATAAACTTCTTGGTAAAAATTTAATTTTATTTCTTAAACTTTCATCCATTACGTTAGTATCAATAGGACCAAATCCTTCAGCTGTTGGATCAATTTTATTCCTTACTCCATCTATTCCAGCCAATACCAATGCTGTCAAAAACAAATGTGGATTAGCCGTTGCATCTGGTGGACGATATTCAAACCTTGTTTCTTCTGGATTTTTTACATACTTTGGAATTCTAATTGCTGAGGCTCTATTCCCCATTCCATAGGTTAAAGCTACTGGAGCTTCAAATCCAGGAACCAAACGTTTAAAGGAATTAGTTGATGGATTTGTAATAGCACTCAACGCTGGTGCATGCTTCAAAATTCCACCAATAAAATATTTCCCTAATTGATTCATATTGCCATATTGACCTTTTTCATAAAAAGCATTTTTACCATTTTTAGTTAAAAACATATGAACATGTAAACCACTACCTGCGTGCTCAAAAATTGGTTTTGGCATAAATGTGACAAATAAATTCTTTTCTCTGGCTAAATTAAAAAGAATATATTTAGCTAATACAATATTATCCGCTGTATGAATCATATCAGAAAAATAAGTTTCGATTTCTTGTTGTCCTCTCTCTCCAACTTCATGATGATGATATTTTACATCAATACCAAAATGCTTAAATAATCTAACTGCTTCATCTCTAAAGTCATCATAAACATCAAAAGGATTGCAAGCGTGATAAGCATTTTTATAAAAACCTTCAGCATGTTCAACCTTATAATAAGAATATGCATTTTGTGTATCATACATCACATTCGAAAAAATATAAAATTCAAATTCTGGTCCAAACAAAATTTGATCGCATTCTGTAACATCTCGTAATAATTTCAATGCTTTTTTAGCAATTTTTCTAACATCTTGTGGATATGGAGAACGAGCATCATCGGTTAAAATAACATGTGTGAAAAAACTTAAAGTTTTTGCTTGTCTAAATGGATCTATAACTGCTGTTTCCAAATCAGGTATTTGAATCATATCACTATTTTCAACTTTCATAAAACCATAACTTGAACCATCAAAACCAACACCATCTGTCAATAATTTTTCCAATAATCCTTCCTTATATGGTAGTGTTACGTGGCGTAAATTACCTATTAAATCTGTACATTTTAAGTCAATAAATTCAATATTATTTTCTAAAATCAATTTTTTGACTTCTTGTAACTTTTCTTGATTATACATATTTTACCTCAAAATATTTACTTTTGTAAAGTAATATACATATTAAATTATCTTAAAAAAATAAAAAAAATATTGTTAATATTGAAAAAAATATTTAATTTCCATTGGAAAGTTCGCTTGCTGTTTATTATTGGCGGCTATCTTTGAAATGTGTATAATAAGTACCCCCGAGACGATTCGAACGTCCGACCAACAGTTTAGGAAACTGCTGCTCTATCCTGCTGAGCTACGGGGGCAAATTTCTTAATTTTGATCTGTAAAAATACACAAAAAAAACAAATTTTCCAATTCAAAAAGAAATCCAAAAAACTAAAAAAAATTTTTTTTTCTTTTAAACCTTATATATTTGACTATTGTCATATTAACAGAAATATAAAGTTTATTTTGTAACTTTCTGAATTGATAAATATCAAAAAAGAAAAGAAATTACAAAAATATCATTAACCATAACCTAGGAGGTTAAAATGAAAAAGATGTTTTTTGCAGCTCTATTTGTTGCAGTTTCAATATTTAGTGTCGGTTGTAATAAAGATAACACAACCGAACCACTTGCTAACACAATGGCAAGCAGTACAGATGATGCAGCTTACAATATATCAACAGAGCTAAGCTCAGAGTCTTCTGGTGCTGTAGATCAAGTAGGTGATGCATTCGATTTAGCCTTCCCAGGCGGCTTAGCAAAAATGCAAGCTAATTTTGTCGATACAACTTTCAAAAATAAGGTTTGGGATGATGTTAACAAACTATGGACAGTAACAGTTGATAGATCAAACAAAGCTTCTTGGAAAATTGTAACAAATACTTTCAAAAGAACTTACACCATCCAATTCCTAAACAAAGACGGCCAACCAATGAAATATTGGAAAGTCGGTAGCGATACAGCATATACTGTTAAATTCAAAATCTTAAACGGCGAAAGCTATTTTACAAATGGTATAGTTTCACATCGCTTAATATCTCTTACTGCTGATCTAACAATTACAAATGCTAATCAAAAGAATGTAACAATCAATGGTACAATGAGAAGGCAAGGTTCAGATACAATTTCAAACAAAGTTGGTACAAGAACTCACAACTTTACTCTCAATTTAAATTACCAAAATGTTGTTGGACCAAGAACCAAAAAATTACAATTACAAAACAAACTTAGCGGTACAGTTTCAGGTAATTACACTGCTTCAATTACATTCCAGTCTGGCGATATTTACAACGAAAAACAAATTAACAAAGATTTCACAATCAATTTAGATGGTACAGGAAATTACAATTTGAACCTTGGTGGTGGTAAATACAAAGGTAATCTCGGATTCTGCGGCTTCTCTAAATAATTTGCAACTTATATTCAAAACTGCTCGCGAGAGCAGTTTTTTTATTTTAAAATGTATTGGCTCAGACAGTGTAAGCTTAAGCCCCTTGCGGCTTGAAGCAAGCCGCAAGGGGCAGCGGGCCGGAACGGCCCGCTAAAAATCTTTTCTTTATCACGTTACAATGTGTAATGCTTTCTGGCCTTAATATTCAAATCTTTCCCAAATACGCGACAGCTTACAATTGATGCGACGTTTTTATAATTTATTTGCATTTGCAATTATATTGTAATAGCAAATATATTGTATATACAAATATATTATTAAAATTACTATTATATCGTATATACAATAATATCGTAAATATGAATATATTTTAATGAATTGCTATTATATTGTAATTACAATTATTACGTATATACTATTATATTTAATTAACGATATTAAATTTACACACTATTTACTTGAGCTAATTTTTCATAGAAAAATATTTAAATAACATTTAGTCATTTAGCTAAATGTAAAAATATAAAATAAATTGGTAAAAATTTATAGAAATGTATTTGGGAAAAAATTTTGGGCGTAAGCCCGCCCGTGCGCAACACGGGCTTATGTCTACACCGTCTGAGCAATGAAATAAATATTTTAAATATGACTGTATTTTTTTATTATTTGAGATAAAAGTAAAAAAGTTGCTATGGTACTCATTACATAAAAACCAATAAAAAGCCTTTCCCAAGTAACGGGAAATAAAATAAACCTAATTAATATATTTGATATTGAAACAATTGTATATATCCAAATTTCTTTGTTATTTTCAAACTTTTTAGCAAAAAAATATAGTAAAATAATTGTTGTTGACTGAAAACAAACATATGAAACAAAAATATAATCTTTAAGTGCGTTAATAATACCTTTACCTAAAACAGTAATATAATCACTAATAGAAATTGTTAAATTAACGTCCGCAGGATTGCTAACTCTTTTAATAAGTGAAAATGAAAAAATAGTTGCCCAACCGTAATTGTTAAAATAATTGTTTATAAAAATGTAAATAATTGTTGATGTGATTAAAGATATAATGCTTTTAAGTCTTAAATCTTTATATAAGAAAAAGATTATAATTATTGCTGTAAAATTAAAAATAATTGTATCAGTTCTTACTAATACGAATAATGGAGTAATAAATAAAATAGCATTAATTTTCTCCTTGGAAAATAAATAGATAAATAAACTGATACATAAAAAAATCATTGCATCAGGTGACGAAAATTTTGCTACTAATGTTAAACCGTACAATATTAGATAGAAAGGGAAAATATATAAAAAAAATATGTGTACTTTATCTTTAATTGCAAAAAATAGTAAAAAAATTGCTAATATCGAACAAAATATAGAAATGTAATATGTAGAAGCAAAAATATTAAAACCAATTTTTGAAAGTAATAATATACTTAAATTGTATAAAACTCGTATTTCATAAAATGGTAATTGCTGATAAAATAAAACAGGATTTCCAGCCATATCAATACGATATTGATTCCCACCATTTGTTAATATTTTATATTTTTCTTCATCAACAAAATATTTTAAATTTTTGTAAACAAATTTATGTAATTCAGTTTTATCCTTAATTTCAAAATGTTTTGCAGAAGCAACGTAACCTATTATATCCCAATCTATAGATGGTTTATGAAATCCATATATTAAAATTATAAAAACAAAAATAAAATAATATACATATAAAAAGAAGTTGTTGTTAGATTTTAGTTTCATTGTGTCATTCCACTATAATTAAAGTAATAAGCATAATTATAATAAAAATAAACAAAATTAAAAAGATTATTTACTTCAATATAAAATAAATTAAAAATGTGGTTGACAACGGAAAAAAAAACTTTATTAAAAAGATTATTATAAAACTTAAAAATTTTATTAGAAAAAAGTAGTGCTAACTTATTACAATAAAAATATTTTTATATACATATCCTTTATAAATATCATTTTAGTTTATTAGCCGAAGATTAAAATTATAATAAAACCAGCCTAATAAATTATATTTCTTTAATTCCAATAATCGTAACAACTTTATAGATAATTATTTTATTTATATTATAGAATCCAAATTATAAAAATTTTAAATTACAAAAATAACAATAATATAATAGAGCAATCTAAAATATGGAAAATAATATATTAAAAAGTAATTTCAATTTTTTAAAAAGATTAGAGAATTTTGTTATAAATGAAAAAAATATAAAAGAAAAATTCAAACTGTTAGATTTTTATGCATATTTTGCTAAAAATAATTCAGTAGGAACTTTTCATGGCCCTTCTATAGAATATCATTTGCTTGAAATAGCAGAAAAAATTCCTTTCCCAACCAACAATAATAAATTAGATAAGTCACTTATTATAATGACAAAAGCGTATAAAAGCGGTGGTCATACACGAATTGTTGAGCATACTATTCATTATTCAATTAACAATAAATACGATTTATTATTTACAAAAGATAATTTTGAAATACCAAGCACAATAAATAATATTTGTAAAGAAAAAGAATGTGGTATAATAGTTTTAACTGAGCAAAATATCTTAAAAAAAGCTGAAGAATTGCGTAATATTGCTAATAAATATAAAAATATAATTTTACATATACATCCAGAGGATTATTTACCAATATTAGCATTTGGACATAGTAAATGGAGTATTCCAATATTTTATTATAACCACGCAGAGCATTTATTTTGGTTTGGTATATCAGTAGCAGATGTTGTTTTGGATTTATCTTCACGAGCTAGAAATAATTCAATTATTTATAGAAATGTTAAAAAATCTGAATTACTGGAAATACCTATAATTGTAAAAGAAATAAACCATAAGAAAAATGAAACTTTAAGAAAAAAATTAAATATCGATAAAAATTCTATTGTATTTCTGAGTGCTGGTTCAGAATATAAGTTTATGCCTAACAAAGAAATAGATTTTAGAAAAGTTGTAGAAATGATACTAAGTAATTTCAATAATTCTTATTTTATTATTATAGGTATAAATCCCAAAAATAGATTATGGAAAAAAATACAAAACAAATATCAAGATAAATTATTGTTGATAGAAGAGGTCGATTATAATAGTTATATAGAGTATATAAACATAACAAATATATATATCGATTCTATGCCTGTTAGTGGATATACAATATTATTAGAAAATGCAGTTAGAAAAATTCCAATTGTTTTCTTAGATACTTTTTTTAGTTTTCCAGATTCTATTTTAAAGGAAGCAATATTATATGACAATATATTGGGAAAAGTAGAGGAAATTATAGAAAATAATTTTATGCAAAATGTAAATTTAGAAGCTCATTATGTAGAAAATTATATAAAAAAGTTAAACTTTATAATTGAAAATCATCCTAAGCATTCAAAAAACTTAAATATGGAACAAAAATACGATTTTAGCAAAAGTTCAATTTTTTCTTATATTTTAGAAAATGTTTTTAAAAATAAAATAACAAGGGATAAACCACAGTTGAAAATTTTATCATTAAAATACAAAATAATGATTTATTATTATATGATAAAGGAATATAAAATATCAGTTCTAATTTATAATTTTTTATTTCAGAAAGTTAAAAATAAACTAGGATAGTGTATTTATCCAAGATGTTTTTTTTCACTTTTAAAAACCGTGCTTGCACGGGCTTTATGCTTATACTGTCCGAGCCAAGAAAAATTATTTTAAAATAGTTTAATTAACATTAAGCTATTTATGAAGCCAATCTTTGTTCCTATATAATTATAATACTTGATTTTTTTTATAAATATTATTATATTAGTAAGTTACAATTCGAATTATTTTTGCGAAAGTGGCGAAATTGGTAGACGCGCTAGACTTAGGATCTAGTACCGCAAGGTGTGGGGGTTCGAGTCCCCCCTTTCGCACTACTAACAGGCTGTCATCTCTTGAAGGGATGGCTTTTATTTTATTATTTAATAAACAAAAATATGGGGCTTAAATTGGAAGCTAAAGTTTCATTAAAAAATCAAAGTGAAAAGACTTTTGAATTTGTGCTTGGATATGATGAAATAAAAAATGATCTAGAAAACGCTATTAAACGCGAAGCAAAAAAAGTTCAAATGGATGGTTTTAGAAAAGGTAAAGTTCCTGTTGAACTTGTTAGAAAAAGATTTGGTTATGCTATTGAGTTAGATGAGTGTGAAAAAATTGCAAATAAAATTTATCAAAATTATGTTAAAGAAAACAATATAAAAGGGTTATCAACACCTATTTTAACAGATTTAAATTATGAACAAGGTAAAGAACTTAAATTTACTATCGATCTTGAAGTTATGCCAGAGTTAGAAAATTTGGTTTATAAAGGGCTTGATATCGAAAAAGTTGTTATGCCTGTAACTGATGAAATGGTTGAAGAAGAAATTAAAAGAATTGCTAAAAGTAATGCGAAATTGGAAGATGCTGAAGTTATTGAAGGTTTAAATTATTATGTTTCTTACGATATGGTAAACTCTGAAACTCCCGATGCAAAACCAATATCCTTACCAGCAGTTTTAGAAGAATTGCCAGATGATAATCAATTAAAAACTCTTTCTCAAAATAAGAAAAATGGTGATACTTTTGAATTCGAGT
>Ga0209204_1001338_pt1 | contig 23540 bp, 20 predicted proteins | sample AD_JPNMR2_MetaG_FD_184425 | JGI IMG/M metagenome (GOLD analysis project Ga0209204, IMG submission 184425) | Active sludge microbial communities of municipal wastewater-treating anaerobic digesters from Japan - AD_JPNMR2_MetaG (SPAdes) (version 2) | ecosystem: Engineered > Bioreactor > Anaerobic...
CCATAGCTTTACCTCTTTTAAGTGTTTGCTATAGCATATAGTGTGACATAATTTAGTCAATTAATTTCTTGACTTTTTTTGAGAAAATCCCCACCCTCATTTAATAACTAAATTTAATTAAGGATATAAGATGAATATAAAAGTTATAATAGGTGATAGTAGAAAAATGCCAGAAGTCCCAGATGATTCAATAGGTCTGGTTGTTACGTCACCGCCATATTGGCATATAAAAGACTATGGAACAAAAGGACAAATTGGATATGGGCAAACCTTGCATGAATATCTTAAAGATATCTACAGAGTATGGAATGAATGTTATAAGAAATTATTACCTGGTCGTAGGCTTTGTATTAATATAGGAGATCAATTCGCACGTTCGATTATTTATGGTCGTTATAAAGTAATTCCTCTTCATGCTGAAATCATTTCGCAATGTGAAGAAATTGGTTTTGACTATATGGGGTCAATTATATGGCAGAAAAAGACTACAATGAATACTACAGGTGGAGCAAATGTAATGGGTTCATACCCGTATCCTCCTAATGGATTAATAGAAATTGACTATGAGTTTATATTGATTTTTAAAAAACCAGGCAATGGGAACAATGCATCAAAGGAATCAAAGAAAGATTCAGCTTTATCAAAAGAAGAGTGGAAAACATATTTTACGGGTCATTGGAATTTTGGTGGTGCAAAGCAAATTGGACATGAGGCAATGTTCCCAGAGGAACTACCCTTGCGCCTGATTAAAATGTTTACATTTGTTGGGGATATTGTTCTTGATCCATTTCTTGGAAGTGGTACAACTATTAAGGCTGCTACTCAATTAAAAAGAAACTCTATTGGATATGAAATAAATGAGGATTTTTTAGAAATCATTAGAAAGAAAATTGATAGTAGTAATTTGTTTGATAGTGATAAGATAGAAATAATAAAAAGGGAATCCAATATAATAATTGAGGATATTGAGTATATCCCTAAAATAAAAAATGCTAAACCCAATATTGAACCTTCAAAGTTTAATTTTAAAAATGGTTCTTTTTATAAGATTGTTGAAATAATTGGACCTGATACAATACGTTTGAATAGTGGCCTTTTAGTAAAATTTCTAGGTGTTAAAATAATTGATGAAAAAAAGGCTTTGGAGTATTTAAAAGAAAATCTATTAAAAAAAGAAATTATTATTAAATTTGACAAATATAAAAAAAGTACTTCTGAACCAGTAGAAGCCTATGTGTATCTAAAAAATAAAATATTTATCAATGCTTATCTAATTAAAAGCGGTATGGCAGTTGCTGAAAAAAATAATGATTATAGTTATAAAGATAAATTTTTAAAATTGGAGAATATTGAGTTATGCCAAAAGAATGGATATTAAATCAGGCAAATATGAGATGGGGTCTGACCAAAAAGAAAAATGTAGGCCCAGTTTCAGAATTAATAAGAAAATGTGCCCCTAAAACAAGAGAGGAGTGGGAAATTTATTATCTTTCGAATGTATATCCTAAAGAGCATCTTGAATATCTTGGTAAAACTTTATTTATAAAAGTTACTGATATATGTAAGGCTGAAATAGAAGGTATAACTGAAGATGATTGTATAAACTTCATTTATAATCTTGTGATAAATAGGACTTTTGATGGATATCAATCTGAAATTCAAACTATTTATGGTCAGCTTGAAAATATTTTGAATATAAAAATAGAACCAGCACCAGATGAATGGGATAGAGGATATAATGTTGATTATTTTATTAAAATAAAGAATAAGTACATTGGTCTTCAAATAAAACCAGCAGGCTATGAATACATAACACAGATAATTAATGAAAGAGAACAGCAAAAGAAAACTCATGAAAAGTTCACTCAAAAATATGGAGGAAAAGTCTTTTACATTATTTCATTAACTGAGGGTAAAAATAAAAGAATACATAATACAGAAGTAATTGAAGAAATAAAAAAAGAGATTTTAAGATTAGAGAATGAATAATATTTCAATTTATTTAATATGCTTAAATGAGATGATCTTTGCAGCTTCAAGTATGAAATACATCCCAATTCATCAAAAAAAAATTCAATTTCCTTTTAGCTGGAAGATATACACAAATTTCCTCTTTTTTTCTGGAACAATTTGCTCTACAACTTGCTCAAGGGATTCTTTTGTTATACTACTAGCAATAATTATGCCTTCCAGCATGGCAAACCAGCCTTTATCAATGCCAATGTTACGTAATAGTTTTCGGTACATTTTGGAATCAATTTTGTTCATCTCCTGATGAAATAGAATTAATAATCCTTGATCTTTATTAATTAATGTACGTATTTCGTTACTATATAATTCACGATTGTGTTTACTTTTTAAGTAATATTTTAATTTATCAGCATCGCTTTGTTTTACTTTTGGTTCAAATGGCAAGGATGTAATAATACCATAGGATGATTTTGCTATTTGATAGACATTATTTAAAACTTTTCTGATATTACTACCAAAATGTATGGAATATGGTATTAGGATACTGTCATAAATAATACAATTTTTAAATGGCAATAGAACTGCCTCTACCATTTTAGGTAATTGTGATCCAACCATTTCATGTAAAGGTGAAGTTATTGCTAACACGCCATAGGCTTTGGGATCATCGCTGGTATCATCAATAAAAATAGTATAGTTTTTTGCATAACGAAAAATTATAAACTTTTTTTTAATAAATTGTTTCCATGATCTAATTATGCTTAATTCATTATTAGAAAACTTAAATGGATTTTCATGAATGAATAAATCAAATAATTCAGGATGATTATATAATTGTTCCCTAATCTTGATTATGTTGTTAGGATCGGATTGACGTATATCATTAGCTGAATATATGTTTTCCAGAATTTTAAAATTGCTGTTAGCATAAAGCAGCAATGAAAAGTACAGCTTAAAAAATAGTATACTGTCGTCTGGTGATAAAAGCATTGTTTCTCCACATATTCTTTTTAAAGATATTGGAAGATTATTATTGCATATAATATTGGAATTTTTATATATGTGTTTTTCAATTATTTTTTTATATTTTTTAGAATAAAATGGTTTTCTATTAGTACTTATCCAAAATAATCAAATTATATAGTATACATTCAAGTACAAAATAAACCAAAAAATCCTTGCTTTTATCCCCATACCATAACACTGTTATTCAAAAATACTGTTCCAATAATCTGAGGATACTATGAAACGTTTGTGTACAATAAAAGCAGGAAAACGGGCATATCGTATCATTAAAGATGAAGGCCTGAAAAAAGAAAGAATTCAGTGTGTACTTGGTGCTGCTGGTGGTCCCAAGTGGCTGATTCTATACGGGCTTGATAAGCTTGTGTATTCGCACTTTTTGCAAAAACGAAAAACGCCAGTGCATTTAATTGGTTCATCCATTGCAACATGGCGCTTTGCTGCGTTGGCACAGAAGGATGGTGCAAAGGCACTGGATACATTTAAAGAGCGCTACATGGCGCAGAAATATTCGCTTAATCCTGACAGGGAAGAGATAACAGCCGAAACTGTTGCCATTATGGAAACCTACCTGCCTGATAGCAGAGTAAAAGAAATTATGCAGCATCCTGTTATACGTCTGTGTATCATCACAGCGCGATCAAAACATCTACTTACAAATGAACGTAAGCTTCCGCTCATGGCGGGTTTAGCTTTAGCGGCGCTTTCCAATGCTGTAAGCAGAAAGCTTTTAGCATTACATTTTGACCGCTATGTGTTTTATGATGAGCGACAATTCCCGTCATTTATTCAATGGAATAATTTCAGCACGCAGTATATCCCGCTTGATGCATCAAATGTAAAAAAGGCCATCATGGCTTCAGGTGCCATCCCACTGGTTATGCAAGGGGTTCCGTATTCCTACAACGGCACTGCCACCATGCTACGCGATGGCGGACTTGTTGATTATCAAATGGACCTGCCACTTACACTTGATGGTGGCATTGCGCTGTATCCACATTACTCTGAGCATATTGTGCCGGGATGGTTTGATAAGGCGTTGCCGCATCGCAAACCACAAAATACCTTAGATGATATATGTATGGTAAGCCCGTCGCCTGATGCGCTTGATTTACTTCCCTACAAAAGAATTCCTGACAGGCATGATTTTTACACGTTTGCAGGCAATGACGCTGAAAGGTTATCATTCTGGGAAAAAGCACTTGAGGTGGGACAAAAGATGGCGGATGAATTTGCAGAATTGGTGGAAAGCGGGAAGATTAAAGACAGGGTGGTTTTATTGTAGTGATGCATTGGAATTAATGATGTGCCAATTGAGGCGTATGTACGGCGGGGGCACGCCCATAATTCACATTGACAAATATAAAAAATAGTTGATTAAAAAAATACATAACACTGTAATTTTTTCTTTACAAATCAGTACAGACATGATATACTCAAATTTGTTACTATAATTTGAATAGGGGTGGGATATGATTCTTTTAAATCCAAAAAAGTACAATGTCAAATTTCCCGACAAAGAGTCGGAAGACATTATGAAAAAAACCATACAGTTTTTTGAAAACAAAGGATTAAAAAAGGTTCTGGATGATGATCACAACTGTGTGTGGTACGATGACTTTTTGCAGTTTCAGAAGGAAAATCAGATTTTTGCTAAACTCTTTACACCAAAAGGGTATGGCGATAAGGACAGCCACTGGAATACCTGGCGCATTGTCAACTTTGCTGAAATTTTAGGATTTTATGGGCTTGCTTACTGGTATACATTCCAGGTTTCGCAGCTTGGTCTTGGGCCAATATGGATTGGCAAAAACGAGGAAGTTAAGCAGAAAGCTGCCAAACTTTTAAAAGAGGGTGCAATCTTTGCCTTTGGTTTGTCCGAAAAGGAACATGGCGCTGACATCTATTCAAGTGATATGATGCTGTATCCCAATGGCGATGGTACTTACCGTGCAAATGGCGACAAATACTACATTGGCAATGCCAACAAAGCCGGGCTGGTGTCAACATTTGGCAAAATTGCTGATACTGGAGACTATGTGTTCTTTGTGGTAGATTCACAGCATCCAAAATTTGAATGTATTAAAAACGTTATTCACAGCCAGTCATACGTTGCTGAGTATGCGCTGCACGATTATCCTATTACCGAAGCTGATATCCTTGATAAAGGCAGGGATGCCTGGGATGCATCGCTCAATACTATTAATATCTGTAAATTCAATTTAGGCTGGGGTTCAATTGGTATTGCTACCCATTGTTTTTATGAAGCGTTAAATCACGCTGCACACCGTAACCTGTACGGCAAATACGTTACTGAATTTCCGCACATCAAGCAGTTCTTTGTTGATGCATACACACGGCTTGTGGCAATGAAATTGTTTGCTCTGCGTGCAACTGACTATATGCGAAGCGCTAATGAAAATGACAAGCGGTATTTACTCTACAATCCAATGGTTAAAATGAAAGTTACCACACAGGGTGAAGAGGTTATTAACTTGCTATGGGATATCATTGCTGCTAAAGGTTTTGAAAAGGATACATACTTCCACATGGCTGCTCGCGACATCAGGGCATTGCCAAAATTAGAAGGAACAGTTCATGTTAACATGGCGCTGATTATCAAGTTCATGTTCAACTACTTCTTTAATCCTAAGGAATTCCCTGAAGTACCGCAGAGATTAGATGCTACCAACGATGATTTCCTATTCAATCAGGGACCAACAAAGGGATTGGGCAAGATTCAGTTCCACGATTACAACATTGCCTATAACAGCGTTAACCTTCCCAACGTTGAGATTTTCAAGAAGCAGATAAACGCATTCAAGGATTTCATGATGGGTGCAACCCCTGACCAGAAACAGGCTGAAGATATTGACTTTTTATTGTCAATTGGTGAGTTGTTTACCCTGGTTGCGTATGGTCAGCTTATTTTAGAAAACAAGAAGTTCTACAATGTTGAAGATGATTTGATTGATCAGATTTTTGATTTCATGATCAGGGATTTTTCAAAATTTGCACTGCAGATTTACTCAAAGACAAGCAGTACTGCAAAGCAGCAGGAGCTTTGCTTAAAGATGATACAGAAGCCTGTGGTAGACCATGATAGGTATAACCGCGTGCTTGAAAAATATGTGTATTCGCTGGTTGATGAATATCATATGAATGAGTAAAGATTATAACGGGGATGCGATAGTTATGGACTATCTGCATCCTCGTTTTTATATCCAATTGACTCTAAATCAGCCAAATCCTGATATCTACCTAATGCCTTTTTGTTTTTAATAAACTGCTGTTTCCCAATAAAAAGTACTTTTACATCACCATAATTTCCTGTAACTGCATTATTATAGACTTCATCCCAGCTAACACCAGTAATAGAAGTGATTAAATCAATTCTTAAAGGAGGATATCTTTATAACTCTTTGTAATCTTGATGTATTTCCATACATTTGCCTGCGCAGTATTTCAACGGCACTGATGCGTTCTTCAGGGGTTTTGGTTATCCACCAATTGTAATTATCAGTGGGTTTACAATCTTTTATATGTTTCTTTATGATATGTGGTTGTATTGAGTGATTCATATATGGCATACTGTTTTATACTTAAATCCAAAAGGAAAGAATATACCGTAATAGTTATATTGATAATAAAAACGAACTTGCAGTATGTCAATAATAATTTGATTAGCTCTTTCAGTTGTACCAGTTAAAAAAATTACATTGATCTTACAGTGCTGATAGAGTTTAACAAGCTGTATTATTCCAGCGATTCTAAAAATATGTCAGCTGAGATGATACGGATGTTAGAATGAGTGATGATATCTAATCCTAATTTTTTTTACAACCTGATAACAGTATGGAATATTTATTCTTTCCTTATAATATAGCAGGTTATTTGATGCTGATGTTGGTGCAGGTTATTATAGATTGGATTTGTAAGATATCGTTATAATGTCATGCTTTACATATAAAAAAGGTTGATGTAATGTTAAGAAATTTTGCCATCAGGTAAAATTTTTAGAGTATTTTGTTGCCTACAGGCAAAAATGTTAGATAGGGTAAGTAAATTTGCACTTGACACGCTACTGCCATTATAACACTTATCAATACAATTATTGGAAAAAGGAATGAAACTATGAGAATGTCGCGCTATCTTGTCCCAACACTCAAAGAAGATCCAGCTGATGCGGTCATTACCAGCCATAAACTCATGATACGCGCAGGGCTTATCCGCAAAGAATCAGCAGGGATGTATATCTATTTGCCATTGGGATTACGGGTATTACAAAAAATTATTACTATAATCCGTGAAGAGATGAATAAAGCTGGTGCACTTGAGTTTTTAATGCCTGAGCTTACCAATGCTGATTTATGGAAGGAATCCGGTCGCTGGCATACAATGGGTCCTGAGATGATACGTATTAAAGACCGCAATGGGTTAGAATATGCACTGGCACCAACGCATGAAGAAGCATTCACCAATGCCATCCGCATGATAGTAACCTCGTACAGGGATTTGCCTGTCAATGCATATCAGATCAATACAAAATTCCGTGATGAAATTCGCCCACGATTTGGTGTTATGCGCAGTAAAGAGTTTATCATGAAAGATGCATATTCATTTGACATTGACGAAGCGGGGTTGGAGCGTTCATACCAGACAATGCGCCAAACATATCGCAATATCTTTAAACGGTGTGGGTTGGAGACAATTCCTGTAGAGGCGGATACTGGCTCAATGGGGGGCAGCGATTCAGAAGAGTTTATGGTTGCATCTGAGGTTGGTGAGGAGGTATTGCTGCTATGCGATGCATGCGGCTATAAGTCAAATCAGGAGCGGGCCACCTGTCAGTATGAACTATCGCCCCAGAACGAAAATGTGGAAGCACTGAGCATTGTGGATACTCCCAATGTGCGCACCATTGATGAACTGGTACAGTTTTTTGGGTGCAGTGCACATAAATTTTTGAAGAGCCTGATTTATCTTGCTGATGGAAATCCTGTTATGGCAGTGCTGCCTGGTGATCGTGATATAAATGAAGTAAAATTAAAAAATGTGCTGGGTGCAGTTGAAGTGGCTCTGGCACCTGACAAGGTGGTGGAAGAGGTGACAGGAGCACCAGTTGGTTTTGCAGGGCCTATCCTGCGTGAAGGGAAAACAATACGTATTATCTTTGATACACAGGTAAAACATATTGTGAACGGCATTACCGGAGCCAATGAAAAAGACAAACACTACAAAGGAGTAAACCCCGGCAGAGATTTTGTTATCAAAGAAGAAGCTGATATTACACGTGTGGTAGCGGGAGATAAATGTCCTCACTGTGGTTATTTACTTAAAGAAAAGAAAGGTATTGAGGTGGGGCATATTTTTAAGTTGGGATATAAATATACTAAGTCAATGAATGTCACTGTGCTTGATCAAAATGGTAAGGCAATCACACCCATTATGGGCTGTTACGGGATTGGTGTTAACCGAACCATGGCAGCAGTAATTGAACAGCATCATGACGAGCGGGGAATTATATGGCCAATGAGCGTTGCGCCGTTTCATGTACATTGTGTGAGCCTGGCAAAGAATGAAGCTGAAGAGGCCATGGCCGATGAGGTGTATTCTATATTGCTCAAAGCTGGCATAGAGGTGCTGTATGATGACCGTAAGGCCAGCCCGGGATTTAAGTTTGGTGATGCTGATTTGATTGGTATTCCCATCCGCATTACGCTGGGCAAGGCATTTTTTGGCGATAGTTCCTCTATAGAAGTCAAACTGCGAAACCAGGATGAAAAGGTAATCATTGCTAAAGATTCTATCGTCACATATTGTCTGAATCTGATTGCCGAGAGCTTGAAAACGTTAGAATCATAGATGTATGTGTGTGATGTGATATACTTATCTTCATGGGAGAAGCTATCACAGTAAGCATACTGGTAATACTGGCATTAGTGTATAGTATCCAGTATGTTGTAGCAAAATTTACAAAACCACAGCAATGTGATTGTACACAGTGCCCCATAGCTGATTGCAAAGAAAGAAAAAGGACTGTCTAAATGATTGTTTTGATCTGAGTTTCTTTGCAGTTACACAGTTGATTTTATCATACAATGTGGCAAAACTGTATTACCATGAGTTTGTCGTCCATAATTATGGTTACACAATTCAAGTAACAACCGTTTTTTAGACAGCCCTGAAAAATTTTTAATAAAAGAGTCTGCTATAGTTACGATTCTATAGCTACTTCCTCATTGTGTTTGCTATTTAATGGTTCAATAAATATAACCTGGTTTGAGACAAGTTTGATCTTTGATCGGGGTTTGCCAGTATCATCCTGCCATCTGTCCTGCTTTAATCGACCTGTTGCCTGAATCTTTTTCCCTTTTCGTATGTTTTCTGCACACAAATCGGCTAACTTTTCCCATGTTTCAATATCAATAAAAGAAACATGGGGTTTTGTTTCACCCTTAACCGGATGATCCATAGCTATGGTAAAAATGCACACAGATTTACCGGTTTTTGTTTTTCGTAAAATGGGATCATGAGTAACTCTTCCTTCAAGATCGATTGGTTTTGACATAGTATCACCTCTTTTTAGTAGAATTTTTGGTAAGACGTTTCATTATATACAACGCATGAAGTTGGAAAAATTAACGAATGAATGAAAAATTTTTTTAAAAAAATGAAAAATTTTTACTATTTTTCTTTATAAGCTCTAACGCAGCATAGAAACTGTGGAATGAATATTCTTTGCACAAACTTTTTGATTTATAAAAAATATAATTCTGTTGACCTTTTGTATGCTTTACCCATGTTGTATTGTAGATGTTTAAATTTTTTGGGAGGATATATATGGCTGAGGAAAAGAAATCACCCAATCAGGAATTACAGGAAAAGATAAGTGTAAAAAAAGAAAGCGCCTGGGCACAATTGAAGGATAAGGTTGATAGCATATACAGTTTTGGGGAAGAATATAAATTATTTATTGGCAAGAATAAGACGGAGCGGCTGTGTATTCGCACCATGGTTGAGATGCTTGAGAAGGCTCAATTTTCTTCTATTAATACAAAAGGTACCTTAAACCCTGGTGATGCAGTATATAAAATTATAAAAGGCAAAAGTTTACTGGCCTGTAAAGTAGGCTCTGACCCCATGAAGGTGCGCATCATTGGCGCTCATGTGGATTCACCACGGCTTGATTTAAAGCCGTATCCTCTGTATGAAGATGCTGAGCTTGCACTTTTAAAATCCCATTACTATGGTGGCATAAAAAAATATCAGTGGGTCAATATACCGCTTGCTATACATGGTGTGGCATTCACAAAAGAAGGAAAAACAGTGGAAATACATATAGGCGAAAATCCCGATGAGCCGCGATTTATTATTCCTGATTTATTGCCACATCTTGCCAAAGATCAGATGAAAAAAACAGGTGAAACAATCATAGAAGGTGAAGATCTTAATGTTATCTTTGCCCATATACCTGTTGATGATAAGGATATTAAAGAAAAGATAAAATTCAATGTGCTGAAATATCTCCATTCCACCTATAGCCTTATTGAAGAGGATTTTGTTGCTGCGGATATTGAACTGGTACCTGCGTTGCAACCTGTGGATATAGGTATTGACCGCGGGCTTATTGCAGCGTATGGTCAGGATGACAGAGCTTGTGCCTATACCGCATTTAGGGCCTTGCTTGACGCACAGGATTGTAAAGAAACAGTCCTGCTATATTTAGCTGACCGTGAAGAAATAGGATCCATGGGCGATACGGGTGCTGAAAGCTTTGTGTTTGTTAACTTTATGCGGGAGTATATACGGAAAACCGGTATAACCGCAACATGGGATGAGCTTTTAGAAAATGCCCTTTCAATTTCTGCTGACGTAACAGGTGCGCTGGATCCCACATTCAAAAGCGTCAATGACCCCAACAATGTATCGTATTTAGGACATGGTGTTAGCATTGAAAAATATGGTGGCCGGGGCGGCAAATATTCTACCAGTGAAGCTCATGCTGAATACATGCATTATTTGCGCAGTTTGGCCACTAAACACGGTATACCCTGGCAAACAGGTGAACAGGGTAAGATAGATATTGGCGGTGGTGGAACCATTGCCATGTTTATGAGCCGTTACGGCATGGACTGTGTTGATGTGGGTCCCTGCATGTTAGGAATGCATTCGCCCTTTGAGGTAACATCCAAGGTTGATATCTACTGTACATATTTGTTGTATAAGGCTTTTTTTGAGGATGCTCGATAAAGTAAAAAGATTTATTATTGTTTTAGTAATGTACTAAGGAGTTCTCCAATATTTGTTGCATAGATTTTTTTATCTATTTGATATGGTGTTGGTGTATTACATACAATATATGATGTGGATACTCTATCTTCACCATAGTAATCAATAAGTTTAAAGATATTATTACAATCTTTTATTGTAGGATTTTCCGTTAGTTTACATTCAATAGCTATTATCTTTCCTGATGCATGTTCAATAATAAAATCTACTTCCTTCCCATGAATGTCTTGCCAGTAATAGAGGTTTAAACGTTTACCGTAAAAAGAATAATGCTTCGTGATTTCATTTGCAATATAGTTTTCAAAGAAATATCCTGCCATAGAAGAATTATGCAACTGCTGTGCATGTTCAAAGCCGCATAAAAAAGCAGCCAATCCTGTATCAGTAAAATAAATTTTGGGTGATTTTATTATTCTTTTTCCTCTATTAGCAAAGTATGGTTCAACTAAATATACTGCACCTAACGTAGTTAATACAGATAACCATTTTTTTGCGGTATTAACCGATATCCCTATGTCTCGCGCTAAATCAGTATATGAAAGTAAATTAGAAATTCTTAATGCACAGGAACGCAAAAATAGATTAAATTCGCGTAAATCCGTTACATTAAGAACATTGCGCACGTCTCTTTCTAAGTATGTTGCCACATACGATGAATACCATAGATTATAATTTTTTGGGGATGTATGTAATTCTGGATAGCCTCCTAAAAAGATAAATTCGTTCTGAGATATACTGGTATGATTGGAAACCTCATAAAATGAAAGCGGATAAAGTTGTAACATTGCACATCTGCCTGATAAACTTTCTGAAACACCCTGCATGAATGAAAAATTTTGTGAACCTGTTAGGATAAATTGACTATTCCTCCTCTGTTGATCTATGGCAACTTTTAGTCCCTGGAAAAGCTGGGGTACATACTGTACTTCATCAATAATAACGGGCCTGGCAAACCTTTGAATAAACTCAAGCGAGTTTGAGGCTGCTGCAAGCTGGTTTGCTGGCAGATCAAGGGTAATGTAAGAAGCATCAGGAAACATTTTTCTTAGAAGGGATGTTTTTCCTACCTGTCGTAATCCTGTTATAAGCAGTGCGGGAAATTGTTCAAAAGCCTGGTAAACAAGGGATTCTATTTTTCTTTCAATCCACATGCGGATATTTTGCACTAACAATGCAAAAAGTCAAGCCTAATTATGGATTTAAACGGTGATGCAGGATTTCCATTATTTCCTTGATAAGCCCTAAATATTCATTCTGTGCGCTAACAAACTCTTTTACCAGTGGCTTTTCTATTAATGCTTCACGAAGCTCAACTGACACAGGATCGTTTTCAATGTCTATTTCACCTGATTCCATTTTCTGATTTAACTTTTTACCATGTTCAACCAGGCGCGATAGTAACTGTAAAGCTTCTTCATCCTCATTCATCTGTTGTAAAAGCGAAAAATATCGTGTTGCCACCGGGTGCTCTGCAATGCTATTGGCTAACTCATATGCTTTTTGCTTTATATCTTCAATGTCGCTCATTATTTATTTCCTGCTTTTTTGTTGATAGTATCAAAAAAATCTAATATGGGTACTACTTCACTGTTCCAGTAGATAAAATCGTGCCCGCATGCACAATCATTAAATGTAATAGTAATATCTGGTTTTGCAGTTTTCAATGCCTCATAAAAAATTTTTGTCTGCTCATAGGGAACAACAGTATCCCTTGTGCCATGACCAAGATAAAGAGGAATGTACCATTCAGCTATCATAGCAAAAGGGTTATCAACATTTTCCCATCGATTTTTATAGTATTCATAGGGTCCATACACTGCTGTCATCAATTTGTCATGCTTCATGCGTGTTTGATCAAAATCACCGGAAAGGGAAGCAGCAGCTTTGAAAATGCCTTTATTGTACAAAGCGGTAAGCACTGCACCTCTTCCACCAGTGGATAGCCCCATAACAGCATTAAACTGGTTGGATAAAAGTAAGCCTCGTTTCTGTAGCTCCGGGATACATATTTCTTTTATCCATTGAGATCCCGGTGTTTTTGCCCATTTGCGCTTTGTTTCAGGATAGTAGTGTGATTCGTAGATAGTCACCGACATCTCAGGCAGGATAAGGTTGTATCCTCGCTTTGTAGCTTCCTGTCGCAGTGATGTTTCTTCTATCCAGCGTTTGCGGCTGAAATTCCATCCTGGCAACACCAGGATGTTTTTTTTACAGTTACTATCGCTTATGATAATATCAATGGGAATTGTTTTACCCGGGTTTATAACTGCATCAGGCAATGCAATGGTATGTAGCCCCGGCGCAAGCGTACACTGTGCCTGTGACTGATGGGAACAGCACATCATGCCAGCTGTAAGCAGTACTATGGATAAAAGAAAAAAACGTTTCATTGAACGCGCTCTGCCAGCATCAGATTGGAATTGCCAATCCCACTATTATATCCATATGAAAAAGGCAGTGGTCCTTTAGACAGGGTGTCAAACTTTTCTTTCAATTCTGGCTGATAGCGATGAGCAAATAGTGGTACCGGTTTGGTGTAGACTCCAAAAAATGTAAGTTTCCACTGATAGGGACTGAAAAACTTAAGTGCCACACCGGAATCATCCTGCAAAATAAGGTCACTGTGTTGCAGGGTAAGGTCGCGAATCTTGGTAAATTTATTGTCATTATGCATGAGATATGACGCTGATTTTATAATGGTTGTATAGCGATTGTAGGATTCTAAATGCGGAATAAAATTGGTGTAGTACGATAGTGAATTGTCAATAACATTGATCTGGAAATACCGCACTCGTTTGATGTAACCGGCGTTGTCCTTGAAAAAAATCTCTGCTCCAGGTATGTATTTGTTTTGCTTCATAACAGATGGCGTTGTTGTTATGAGGCTATTGTCATCAATCCAGATTTTGTGCGCATTAATCACTTCATAATCAAGCTGTCCCAAAAACCACATGATGATGCTTATCATACTGTTGAACTCATTGGTGCTAACTTCTTTCTGCATATCAATCGTTTTAAAAAAGTTCATGTTAAGGATTTCATTAAGTGATGCACGCAATCCCCATAATCCTGAAAATACACGTTCTTTGCTTACCGCGTGGGGATCAGGAATATTGCCGCATGGTTCAAGTCCAAACATGATATATTCATCGCCGTCAGGGAAAAAAGCGATGGCGTTTAGTATATCAGGGCCACTGAATGGATAAAAGATAGTTTTATTGTAGCGTGCAGGAAGGTTCTGCTTTTTCCATTGTGCTATTTCATCTAAGTTTTTCTGCTGCAGCCGTGCCCAGCTTTTCCTTAATTCATCCACATAGGCAAGGTAACGTTTATCAGTACTAAGCGGAAAAAGCAAAGATGAAGGTGATAACGGTTTACCTGCTAAAAACCGTGTGGCTTCCACGAGTTTGGTATCAATGGGTGTTGCAGCAAACGGTGACTGTGTGCGTGCTGATGAATTGTTATACAAACCACATGATATGATGCAACTTATTACAAATAATAGAGAAACACTTTTTATTTTTGCCATAGATATCCCTTCTGGATTAATATAATATTTTAGTTGCATCTGTATGTATGCAGGTTATTATTTATGTCAATGATTTTATTTAAAATACAGTACATACTATAGCGTCTTTGATATCAGGCGTATACACGTTCATCTGATGCACAATGAACAATCAAGTTTTTGATAATTACTTTACCGATAACAAAGGAAAAGTTGCTCCACCTTCCTTAAACACAGCTACTGTTGCATTTTTGCCTAAGTGTTTAAGTCCTCGTTCAATCACTTCCTGAGGTTCGTTAAATCGTTCAAAAAATCCCAGTGCCTTAACCTCAGTATCTGATAGTGAAGGTACATAAAAATAGAGATTGTGTGCACGTATAAGCTGCATTGAATAATAGGTTAAAAACTTCTGCTCAACATCAAGGCCAGGTTTAACTTTTTCAAGGAATCCAAGTACTCGTGCGGGGCCTAATGTTCGCAAAATTGTACGTGTTAACCACAGTGGTGTGGATTTGTCAGGGAGTGGAATATCATCAAGCCCTCTCTGTGCACGCAAAAATCCCATTACGATGCCTTTGGGCCGCAAGGCAGGCAGGGTATTCCCTACACATTTCATGCTCTGCTTAAAATTAATGTCCATTGGTGCTGAATTGGTTATAATTCCATCCACCTGTTTATGTAATGGCAATCCGCATATTGTTTTTGTGAAAGCAACTGCTTCCCTGTGACAGTGAATGGGGTGACCTGCAAAGCAGGCAATGATGTCCTTATTACTATCGAGAACAACATTAATACAAAAAACTTCAGCTTTAATCATATTGAGTGTTTCTTCCAGATCAAGTCTGAATGAGTTGTGTTCTGCATCAACGGCAACTCTGTTAAAACGGTATGGTGGTTCAGCAATGATTGCATGATGATTCCCAATGGTTTCAGCGTACGCAACACCAGGCAGTATGTTCTTAAGCCCACCACCAAATCCTGCCCACAGGTGAGGCTCAACAAGACCTATAAGAATGATAAAATCAGCATCTTTTAGATGATGGTTAAGATATACTTCAACACCGCGTGAGGTTTTACCAAAATAAGCATTTTTGTTCTTGTCAAACGCATCGTGGTTTTCCCATTGCACCTGTCCAATATTTTTTTTGCCAATCTTTTCTTCCATTTCCTCTTTTTTCATTGGAGTGTGAATACCCAGTGCAGGAATGACAATAGCATTATGTTTTGTGGTACATCCTGCCTTTTTAAGTGCATCCAGAACAATGTCAAAAAATTTATAGGCTGGAGTGGGGCGGGTATTGTCATCCACGACAATCACAACTTTTTTATTTTTCAAAACGTGTTTTTGAATAGGTTTTGCTGAAAAAGGGTTGGCCAATGCTCTTGCAACTATGTCTTTTTCATTTTGTTTTTTGGGCGATAGTTTATGCTCCTGTTGCCTGGGAATAATAACATCCCAGCTAGCAGGAAGATCCAGGGATATGTATGAAGCACCCCATGGTAAATCTATTTTCATGGCAACCTCCAGTGAATGTGTTTTTTATTTTTTTACAATACTGTTTTGTTTATGTCAATATTATTTATTGTTATAAGGCTCTGACCCCATAGTTAACAGAATGTACAGGATAAACAGGATCTTAAGGATTTATCTTTATTATAGCTAATCCTTTTTATCCAATGTATCCTGTAATATTTATTATGCTCTGACACCTTTTTTTAACAGGATATACAGGATATTTAGGATGTTAAGGAAATTTAATAGTTTTTCATCGCAATAATAATCCTTGATATCCTCCCTATCCTGGTATTATCCTGTTGCTATGCTCTGACCCCATTTTTTTTACTTTTTTTTCTAAAAAATAAAAAATTTTCCCACAATCCCGTTAATTTTTTTCACCACCTGCGTTCTATAGAATGAGAGAAACACACGTCTCTCATAGTACAACAATATATGGAGGAATTCTTATGGCTCGGAAATTACGGGTACAGCTACCAGGGTTAACCTACCACATCACGTCCCGCTGCATCGAATGGAAATCTATGTTGCAGGAAGACTACTGTAAAGCTTGTTTTGTGGAAATACTCAACAAAGCGAAAGCTAAATATCACTTTAAACTCATTGCCTTCTGTATTATGGATAACCATATTCATTTAGTCATTCATACCCTGGATGATGGTGCTCCAATATCCCGTATTGTGCAGTATATTAAGGCACGGTTTGCTGAAGTGTATAATAGAATAACCGGCAGAACAGGACCATTCTGGAATGAGCGGTATAAGGATAGCATCATAGAGTTTGCAAAGGATGGGTTTCACTATTTGTTGTGGTTATTGTGGTATTTAGCCTATAATCCCATACGGGGAAAATTATGCTCTGACCCTACTAAATACCACTACAGCAGCATACGAGCATATTTAGAAGAAGATGCCGATGTAGGAGTACCCATAGATCATCATGATTACTTTGTGCAACTGGGGAAGACGTTTGCTGAGAGGGTAGCAAAGTTTATGCGGTATGAGGAGTATTATCGGAAAAAATATTCGTATGTAGTGGATTGGGTGTAAAAGAATATAATAAAAGGGGTCAGAGCCACAAGGAACGTTAGGTAAGACGTTTACAGATAAGGTGGCCGGATTCTTACGGTATGAGAAATACTATCGAAAGAAGCACTACAAGATAATTGAGTGTGTGTGCAAAAAGGTAGGGGTCAGAGCTATTTCAAAAGAACTCTTGCTAAACAATTTAGTAGTAGACTTTTTTAGAGGATCAGGTTATCATATAAATAATTTTTAGTATAAAGAGGTGTTACATGTCAAAACGACCCGGATGGTGGCTGTATGTTCTTGCAAAGATATGGCCAATAACCTGGATAAGTGCTCAAGCCACCCAGAGTAAAATTATTGGCCCTTTGATTGCAAAAACGCTGGTGCCTTTTTTCAGTAAAAAAAATCTAAATATCACCTATTTACCCATAAACATAACTATCGCCCCGCAAAGTACTCCTGTGCCGTTACGTATTGTTGAAGAAATCATAAGACGCTCAGCACATAGAGTAATTATTAAACGCTGCACATGCCGAGATGCAAAACAGTGTACAGAGCACCCTATTGACTACGCCTGTTTACTTATGGGGCAGGGTGCAATGGAAATTGATTCGCGTATTGCAACCCACGTTGGAGTTGATGAAGCGATAGCTCATTTGCATAAGTGTGTTGGCGAAGGGCTCATCCCCATGATAGGAAGGGTAAAGATTGACAATCTGATATGGGGAGTAAAGGATACTGGCAAGCTTTTAACCATGTGCTTTTGCTGCAGATGTTGTTGCACCATACTTAATTCAGGTAAATATTTGCCAGAAGAGGCTGCTAGTTCAATTGTGCGTCTTAAAGGGGTTACGCTATCGGTAAATCTGGATGCATGCACCGGGTGTGGCACCTGTGTTGATGAATGCTTTATGGATGCAATACGTATTGTTGACGGTAAAGCGGTGCATAACGATACTATATGCAAAGGTTGTGGCAGGTGTGCTCAGGTGTGCCCTCACGGTGCAACTACAATAACTATCGATAACATTGATGCAGCAATAGACGAAATAAATGCGCGCATCAGGCAGTATGTGCAGTATGAGTAACTTTTATTATTTTCATTGGAGGAACGCATGACATCACACAAGTATTTCTGGTATTTTTTGATGATTGGTGCGCTTGTTCTCTGGGCATGTGCTATTGCACTAATTTTTTTGTTTCCAGAGTCAGACTACAGGGCAGTGTTACTTATTGCACTGTTGATAGTGCACTGTGGAGAAATTCCATACACGCTTAAGCTCCTTAAAAGCAAAGTGTCGCCGGTAACTATCGCTACCAAAACATTTTTGTTTGGCTTTACGTGGTGGCTGCCGTTTAACAAAGGTATACTCAAAGGATAATCACATGTTCAGATACGGTCCACCAAAATTATTTGTAAAAATTGCTGTAGCCCTTTCATGGCCAATTATGATTTTAGGTAAGCGACTGAGTGCGGTTCCCATTGTCAAACACATCATAAACCCTTTTTTTAAATATCCATACAATGAAGTAACAGCAGTTCCCATTAATGTGGCGATAGCTCCTGCTAAAAGTGTCACCCTCCCGGTGCAGGTGTTAAGCGAGGTGGTTGCTCGTGTAAATCATATCTTTATATTAGATGAATGTATCTGCAGAAGTCTTTTGAACTGCTCCAACCATCCGCGTACCATTGGGTGCATGGCACTGGGTGAGGCAAGCCACAGGATTCATCCGTCACATGGGCACAGGAGTACTGCAAAGGAGGCTTTGGATCATATTGCAAAAGCAGCAAAGGCTGGCCTTGTGGCAAGTGTAGCGCATGTCTGGATTGACCCGGTTGCATTCTGGTCGGTGCCGTTTAACAAGCTTATGTTTATATGTTTTTGCGATGATTGCTGCTGCCTGTACCGCACGCACATGAAGAAACGTGGTGAAAACCTCAATAAGGCATATAAAAAATTGCCGGGTGTTACAGTTCGTGTTAATTTTGATGCATGCAATGGATGTGGTGTCTGTGCACAGCGCTGTTTTGTTGCTGCCATACAGATGAAAGATGACATGGCTGTGATAGGTGAAGATTGCAAAGGCTGTGGGCGTTGTGTACAGGTGTGTCCGCAACAGGCAGTGGAAATATATTTTGATGATAAGGATACACTGGTTGCCAATTTAGTTGAAAGAATAAATAAGGTGGCTGATATTGGTTTGGGATAGCAACTCAAGTAATACATGCAGGGCAAATGGAGTAAAATAGTTTTACGCAGAGTAAACACAGGTTGTTAAGCTATAAAATCTTTGTACACAGTACATTTTAGCGTTCTCAGCACTTGAGGCGTGAAATAATAGATAAATTATTTTGGGGTCAGAGCATTATGAAGGTAGAACAACGCATAAATTACGGTTATGTGATTTATGACATAACTGGAGACATCACCTACGATAATTTTACAGAAATTGAAGATGCAATAAAAGATACTTTACCGGATAATTTTATTAATGTTGTGCTGAATATTGAACGGGTTCCCTATATTAACAGCTCTGCACTGGGATGGCTTGTTAAACTCATGAAAGAAGTTAATGCAAAAGGGTATCACTTTTTCCTGATGAATGTAAATCAGGAGATCATGGGGCTTCTTAAGCTAACCAATACATTGCAGTATTTCAAGATTATCCCCAATGAGCAGGTGCTTGTGGAAAAAGAAAAGAAGAAAGAGTTGGATAAGATTTTGAATGAAATAGAGGAAGAAAAACAGGAATAGGGGATTAATCTCTAAACTGTTTACACATCGTATACACTTCACTTCCCACAATCTTTGGTTGTATTTTTTGTGCGACAGTAGCATCATAACCTGCTGCAAGTAAAAACGGCAGTGCTTCTTCCACAATTGGCAGCGGTATGTACTCATAACTGTGCAAACATGTGTTTATAACCGCATGTAAAAATTCATGCATCATTGTGTCTTCAAATACAAAACTACCATTATCATCATACAGCGGCATGGTAAATGACAGCATTGAAGGTATATCTCCAGTGCTAAAAAACACATCGATTGCATTGCCGTGATTGGTGACATTTGCTACCTGCATGATACTCACACTGTCATCACTTACTGCCAGTGCTTTGCAAAGTTCCTTTTTTTGATAAAAGGCAAATTCCTGGTCAATGTTGGCAATATATATACGTACGCCGGTGATTCTTGTATTGGTAACTATCGCCCCTATTTCTTTTTTTATCTGTGGATATATTTTTGCTACTGCATTACCAGTTGCTGTATAAAAACCAAATTTTTTTGTGGCCATGTGCAAAAAGCACCCAAACTGTGACAGCACAGGGGCAAGGCCAAAGCGGATAAAACCTGTTGAATGGGTGTACTGGCAATGGGTGACTCCTGTGAACGTTATATCTGACTGTATGCTGTTACATGATAATGCGGGTGCGATAGTTAAAAAGATATCAGTCACAGGGCAAAATGAATGCAGTGTGATAGTAGCTGTGCATGCAGGCAGCTTTTGTGGCAAAACAGTGATGATACCGTTATGATATGTGCAGGAAATGTTCAGTTGATGTAATACCTCAACTATTGCCTGCAGCGTGCGGTTATAGTGGATGTGATGTTGCACCAAAGGGTCAATACTAATAGAACATTCTTTTTGCTTTACCAGCGCTAAAGCGAGTGCCTGTCGCGCTGCTGCAAAGGTTGTTGCGTGTACCTGCAACATTTATAGTGTTTTTTCTAAATATGGTTTTAAGACTTCGGGGATGGTTATGGTGCCATCCTTAGTTTGATAATTTTCCATTACGGCAGCAAGGGTACGCCCTGCAGCAAGCCCTGAGCCATTGAGCGTATGCACAAACACTGGCTTTTCACCTTCTTTTTTGCGATATCGTATGCGTGCGCGGCGTGCCTGATAGTCAACAAAATTGGAACATGAAGATATCTCCACATATCGGTTTAATCCAGGCATCCACACTTCAATATCATACGTTTTTGAAGATGCTGCTGAAGTATCAGCGCTACATAGCAACACAACCCGGTAATGCAGGTTTAAATGCTGCAACACTTCTTCAGCATCAGCCACAAGTTTTTCAAGTTCATCAAATGAGGTCTCAGGCTCAACAAATTTAACAAGTTCAACCTTCTGGAACTGATGCACACGTATAAGACCGCGGGTATCCTTACCAGCAGCACCTGCCTCACGCCTGAAACAGGCTGATTGCATGGTGACATAGATGGGTAAGTCTTTGCCGTCTAAAATTTCATCGCGGTACAGGTTGGTAAGAGTAACTTCCGCAGTGGGTATTAAGGATAATGCATCACGCTCAATACGGTAGTACTCATCCATGAATTTTGGGTACTGGCCGGTGCCAATCATGCTCTCATCATTCACAATAAATGGGCCAAATACTTCAGTATAGCCGTGCTTCTTGGTATGCAAATCCAGCATAAAGTTTATGATGGCGCGTTCTAACTGTGCAGCCAAACCGCGATACACATAAAAGCGTGCCCCTGCAATTTTAACGCCTCGCTCAAAATCAAGGATATTAAGCTCCGTGCCCAGGTCATAGTGGGGCTTTGGTGTAAAGTCAAACTGTGGTTTTTGCCCCCATGTTCGTACTACAACATTGTCATTTTCATCATTGCCTGTGGGAACTGATTCGTGCAACATATTAGGAATGGAAAGCATCATGGTGTTGTATGTTTCCTCTATGCTTGCAATCTCGTCTTCGTATCTTTTTATTTCATCGCCAATGCCCCGCACTTTTTCCATCAATTCAACAGGGTTTTCCCCTTTTTGTTTTAATGCACCTACCTGTTTTGAAAGTGAATTACGCTGTGTTCTAAGTTCATCAATCTTAGCAATAATGGACCGCCTTTTACTATCCAGTTCTTCCAGCTTTGCAATATCAACAGCATCTTCCATCTTACGGATTTTTAATGTGTGCTTAACAAGGTCAATATTTTCGCGCACAATCTTTGGATCTATCATGGTAACCTCTTTTTACACCTATGAAATTAATTGGGCTCATCTAATAAGTGTTTTCGCTAAAAATTTCTTTATGCCCATTAGATATTATTGCCACACAATGGTTCAAAATACTATCGAAATATATTCATCAAGTAGTATACCATTGGTAAAATTCAAGTAACACTCGTTTATTAAATATGCCCAACTATTTTTTAATGTTTAAAAATAAATAGTGGAATCTCAAATATTTTTTGTCAAGAAACAAAGGGTAACAATTTCAAAATTGTCGGATTGCACGCACTCTATAGGTATTATTTTTATACTGTGTGCTTTGTGTCCCAGTGTTAAAGTTTTGACACCAGGCTTTGCTTGTTGTAGACTCTGTGGAACTCCAGTAGTTGTAACTGGTAAAATTGCCTATTATTGATTTACAGTGATACAGTAGCTGCAATTCGTCTTTTGATGGTAAGTGCCAGCCATCAGAATATTTAGCACATGCATAAGCTGCATAATCACCTTCTCCCAGCACCTGAATGATAGTACAGGTATTTACATATCCCGTGCCAATATCCGAAGCTGTTGCTCCCGTTTGTCGGTATTGTCCTGCCTGAAGCTGCTGTTCCCATACAATTCCTGATGCATTGATATCATAGCGCATGGCTTCTAAATAACGCCAACCATCGCTGTAATATCCTTTATCGTAAAACACATATCCGCCACAGGGACCACTATCCCCAACAGCAAAAGGTCTGAAGTGCGCATATAATACCAAAGACTCTTCAATGGGATATGTATTGCCAGGAAGGTACACATTGTCGGAACTATCGTACCAATAATCAAAACAGTATGATACTCCTTCCCTATTGATGATTGCTAAATTACCAGTGTTATGGGCGATAGTTACCAGCTCTCCTTGCTCGTAAAACATTGTATCAATGGGCACAGTCCCTGTGGTAGCTCCGTTTGCATTATAGGTTACGGTAAATGGTTTTGGAGTGAAGTGAGCGATAAGCTCTACATTGCTATTCTGGATTGTGATTGACTGGCCTGGTTGATAATAGCTTTGAGTGTTGGCATTAAACCAACTATCGAACCGATATCCCTGTTTGCAAAGATTCCCTGTATTTGTCAGTATATATGCACTTTCGCCAGTACAGTAATAGTTGGTGTCAATGGGTGTTGTTCCACCATCCGCATCGCCAGGTAAATAGATGACTGTGTAAGCTGGTGTAGTAAA
>Ga0209204_1001347_pt1 | contig 23378 bp, 17 predicted proteins | sample AD_JPNMR2_MetaG_FD_184425 | JGI IMG/M metagenome (GOLD analysis project Ga0209204, IMG submission 184425) | Active sludge microbial communities of municipal wastewater-treating anaerobic digesters from Japan - AD_JPNMR2_MetaG (SPAdes) (version 2) | ecosystem: Engineered > Bioreactor > Anaerobic...
GTTTACCGCTCAACAAATAGCAGATTTTTTAGGAGGAGAAATTGAAGGTAATCCTTCTGTAAAAGTAAGTGGTTTTTCTAAAATTGAAGAAGGAAAGCCAGGCACGCTTACTTTTCTGTCCAATCCCAAATACAATCATTATCTTTATGATTGTAAAGCCAGTATAGTTTTAATCAATAAAGATTTTAAGCCTGAAAAAGAAGTTACTGCTACTTTAATTCGTGTGGATAATGCTTATGAATCATTAGCTAAACTTTTTTCTCTCATTAATCAAAATCAAATCCACAAAAAAGGCATTTCGTCACTGGCATACGTTGCTCCTACGGCACAAATTGGTGAAAATGTTTATATTGCTCCTTTTGTGTTTATTGGAGAAAATGTTAAAATTGGAAATAATTCTGAAATATATGCTCAATGTACTATCGAAGAAAATTCTACAGTTGGCGAAAATGTAATTCTTTATCCAGGAGTGAAAATTTATCATAATTGTGTTATTGGTAACAATTGTATTTTGCATAGTGGTGTTGTGATTGGAGCCGATGGTTTTGGTTTTGCACTATCCAAAGAAGGAATCTACGAAAAGATTTTTCAATTAGGCAACGTTGTGTTGGAAGATGATATTGAAGTGGGAGCAAATACCACCATCGATAGAGCTACATTGGGTAGTACTATTATTCACAAAGGGGTAAAAATAGACAATTTGGTGCAGATTGCTCATAATGTCGAAATTGGAGAAAATACTGTTATCGTGGCACAAACAGGGATTGCAGGTTCAACAAAAATAGGTAAAAATTGTGTTTTAGCCGGGCAAGTAGGAATTGTAGGACATTTACAAATTGCAGACAATACACAAATAGGTGCACAATCAGGTGTGACAAATTCAGTGAAAATACCAGGTCAGATTATTATTGGTTCTCCTGCTATACCCATTCGGAATTTTAGAAGGTCTTCTATTCTTTTTAAAAATTTACCGGAAATACAAAATCTTCTTATAGAATTGAAAAACAAAGTGGAAGAACTTGAAAAAAATATTCAATCAGGTAATCCTCAATAATTATAGTACTGCCTTGCATAAAAGATTTTTATTCTAACAAGTAAAATGATGACAAAACAAAAAACAATAAAGGAAACATTCACTCTTCACGGGAAAGGATTACATACAGGTTTAGAAATCTCTTTAACATTTATACCAGCAGTTGAAAATCATGGAATTAAACTGAAACGAATAGATCTTCCTGAACAACCTATCATTGAAGCTTTAGCGGAAAATGTAACCCATACAATTCGTGGTACTGTACTGCAAAAAGGAGAAGTTCAAGTAAGCACCGTAGAACATGCGTTGGCAGCTTTGTATGCTTTAGGGATCGATAATTGTTTGCTGGAGGTTAACGGACCAGAATTTCCTATTTTAGATGGTAGTGCCAAACATTATGTTGAAAAAATTTTGGAGGTTGGAATAGAAGAACTGAATGCTAAAAAAGATGAATTTATTGTTCGAAAAAAAATTGAATATTCTTTGCCAGATTCTAAATCAAAAATCACTTTATTGCCCGATGATATATTTAGCATTGATGTTCATATCGGATTTGATTCACCAGTACTCTCTAATCAATTTGCATCACTCGATTCATTGGATAATTTTGTAACTGAAATTGCCTCTGCTCGTACTTTCGTTTTTGTTCATGAAATTGAACCTTTATTGAACATGAACCTTATTAAAGGAGGAGATTTAAAAAATGCACTGGTAATTTATGACAAAGAAATCTCGCAGGAAAGAATGGATTTTCTTACTGAGAAATTAAATCAAAAACCTATTGATGCATCCAAATTAGGTTATATTAATAATGAACTTAATTATCCAAATGAACCAGCAAGACATAAACTTCTTGATGTCATTGGTGATTTATCATTGATTGGTAAACCCATTAAAGGTAAAGTAATTGCCAATTATCCAGGACATAAAATCAATACAGAATTTGCCAAATTAATTCGTAAAGAAATAAAAAAGCAAGAAGTTCCTGTTCCTATTTATGATAACAGCATTCCTCCTGTATTGGATATAAATGCCATCAGAAAACTTTTACCTCACCGATGGCCTTTTCTTTTAGTTGATAAAATTATTGAGATACACGATAAAGTTATTGTAGGAATAAAAAATGTTTCAGGAAATGAAACTTTCTTTGTAGGTCATTTCCCCAACGAGCCCGTGATGCCTGGAGTTTTAATTGTAGAAGCAATGGCTCAAACAGGTGGAATTTTAGTTCTGAATTCTATTCCTAATCCTGAAAAATATTCTACCTATTTTTTAAAAATAGATAATGTAAAATTCCGTCAGAAAGTAGTTCCTGGCGATACTGTTATCTTTCGTCTTGAAATGATAGACGAAATCAGACATGGCTGTACTAATATGAAAGGATATGCTTTTGTTGGCGGGAAAATTGTAGCAGAAGCTCAATTTATGGCTCAGATTACAAAAAATAATTAAAAGTTGATATAGAAAAAATGGAACAACCGCTTGTCTATATTCATCCAGAAGCTAAAATAGATCCATCAGTCACAGTAGGACCTTTTGTTTTTATTGATAAAAACGTAGAGGTTGGAGAAGGGACTACCATTGGTCCTCATGTAACTATACTTGAAGGAAGTAGAATCGGGAAAAATTGCAAAATTTTTCCTGGCGCAGTAATTGGAGCTATTCCGCAAGATTTAAAATTTAGAGGGGAAGAAACTCTTGCCATTATTGGCGATAACACTACCATTCGCGAATATGTTACCGTAAATCGCGGTACAGCCTCAAAAGGAAAAACTGTAATTGGCAACAATTGTTTGATAATGGCATACTGTCATATTGCTCATGATTGTCGAATCGGGAACAATGTTATTATGTCTAATGCTTCTCAACTGGCAGGTGAGGTAGTAATAGATGATTATGCAATTTTAAGTGGGAGTGTGTTAGTACATCAGTTTAGCCATATTGGTTCGCATGTGATCATTCAAGGCGGTTCAAAAGTAAATAAAGATATTCCTCCTTATATAAAAGCAGGTCGTGAACCACTTTCATTCGAAGGTATTAATTCTATTGGTTTACGTCGATGTGGTTTTACAAGTGAACAAATTTGTAGTATTCAGGAAATTTATCGCTATTTATATTTATCAGGGATGAATGTTTCGCAAGCAATTGAACGGATCGAAGCTGAATTGCCTGCCACAAAAGAACGGGAAGATGTTTTAGTATTTATCCGTAATTCCGAAAGAGGTATTGTCAAGGCTTACTTTGAATAAATATTTTACTCTTTCTATCAAACTATCAAAAAATCTTTTTTATTCTCTTTTCAAATCTACATCAATTATCGTTAAAAGAGGTTGATATAAAAATAATTTGAGTAATAAATATATGATATACAAAGAAGAACCTTCCAAACGAAACTTGAATTTTATCGAGGCAATCGTTGAACAAGATTTAAAGGAGGGGAAAAATGGAGGTAGAATTCAGACACGTTTTCCACCTGAACCTAATGGTTATTTACATATTGGTCATGCTAAAGCTATTTGCCTTGATTTTGGCATTGCCGAAAAATATGGTGGCATTTGTAATTTACGTTTTGACGATACCAATCCATTAAAAGAAGACGTTGAATACGTTGATTCCATTATGGAAGATATTCAATGGCTTGGTTTTCAGTGGAAAAATGTATATTATGCTTCTGATTACTTTCAAAAGCTTTGGGATTTAGCTGTTTTTTTTATCAAAAAAGAATTGGCTTATGTTGATGAACAATCCGCTGAAATCATAGCAAAACAGAAAGGAACGCCTACTATTCCTGGTATCGAAAGCCCATACCGTAATCGTCCCGTCGAAGAAAATCTTGAATTGTTTTATAAAATGTCATCAGGTGAAATTCCTGAAGGAGCAATGGTATTGCGAGCAAAAATTGATATGTCTTCGCCCAATATGCACATGCGCGATCCAATTATGTATCGTATTATTACCTCGCATCCTCATCATCGCACAGGTTGGAAATGGAAAGTGTATCCGATGTATGATTTTGCTCACGGGCAATGTGATTATTTTGAAGGAGTTACACATTCTCTATGCACACTTGAATTTGAAGTTCATCGTCCACTTTATGATTGGTTCATTGATCAGTATCAAGATTCAGATTATCGACCACGACAAATTGAATTTAATCGTTTAAATCTAACCTATACTATTTTAAGTAAAAGAAAATTACTCCAACTGGTGCAGGAAGGTCTGGTGAACGGTTGGGACGATCCTCGCATGCCAACTCTTTGTGGACTTAGAAGAAGAGGATACACTCCCGAAGCTATTCGAAACTTTATAAACAAAATTGGTTATACTAAATTCGATGCATTAAACGATATTGGTTTGCTGGAGTATTCAGCACGTGAAAATCTCAATAAAATTGCCACACGAGTTAGCGCAGTACTTTATCCAGTGAAATTGATTATTACAAATTATCCTGATAATGAAATAGAAATACTACAAACGCCCAATAATCCCGAAGATCCTTCGGCAGGGACACGAGAAATTATTTTCTCAAAAGAATTGTATATCGAGCAAGATGATTTTATGGAGAATGCACCGAAAAATTATTTTCGCCTAACTCCCGGTCAGGAAGTCAGATTAAAAAGTGCCTATATTGTTAAATGTACGGGCTGCAAAAAAAACGAGAAAGGTGAAATTGTTGAAGTTTATTGCGAATATGATCCAAACACAAAAAGTGGAATGCCTGAGAGCAATCGCAAAGTTAAAGGTACTATTCATTGGGTTTCAGTTGCTCATTCATTATCCGCAGAAGTTCGTTTATATGATCGTTTGTTCCGAGTTGAAAATCCTTCGGAAGAAGAAGGTGATTTCCGTGAATTGCTCAATCCAGATTCTTTAAAAATTCTGACCGGCTGTAAAGTGGAAACTTTTTTGCAGTATGCTAAACCTTTGGACCATTTTCAATTTCAACGAATTGGTTATTTTACTGTAGATATGGATGCTACACCTGAAAATTTAATCTTTAATCGTACCGTTTCACTCAAAGATAGTTGGGCAAAAGAACAAAAGAAAAAATGAATTTTCTTTTACAAGTATTGTGATAAAAAAACTGTTGCATGTAGTTGTGACAGTTTTTTATTTATGAATTCCTCGATATAAAATAAAAAATGATAAAGCTTTTTAAAAAATATGGAATTGTAGTTTTAAACTGATAACTTTGTATAAAGAAAAGTTAAGCAATCATTGTATGGAAACGTGGACAGATCGCACCGAATTATTAATTGGAGAAAAAGGATTGAAAATTTTACAAGATTCTTCAGTCCTGATTGTAGGAATAGGAGGGGTGGGAGGGATGGCAACAGAAATGATTTGTCGTGCAGGTATTGGAAAAATAACCCTCATTGATGGTGACATAGTAAATGCGAGTAATATCAATCGCCAAATTATTGCTTTAACATCTACTCTTTATCGCCCAAAAGTAGAAGTCATGGCAGAACGACTCTCGCAAATTAATCCTGAGTTGAAGTTGATTATTCACCATAAATGGCTGGACTTTTCCAATACGATATCAATGTTGGAAGAAAATCATTTTGATTTTGTGATAGATGCCATTGACACGTTAATGTCCAAAGTTTTTTTGATAAAATCATGTGTGGAACGAAACATTCATATCATTTCTTCTATGGGTGCAGGAGGAAAATTAAATCCATCAAAAGTGATGATAAAAGATATTTCGGAAACCACCATGTGCAGTCTGGCAAGAGCTGTGCGTCAACAATTGGCAAAAATAGGTATTAAAAAAGGGGTTCCGGTAGTTTATTCAACCGAACCAGTGATAAAAAAATCCATTATTCCTGTTGCAAATGAAGCAAACAAAAAATCAACTATTGGGAGTATTTCATATATGCCTGCGGTATTTGGATGTTATTTGACTTCCTTTGTGATTCGGGAATTATTAAATAAGTCAAGAGAATAATTTATTAGACAAGATATTATAAATAAAGATGAGCGACGAAGAAATATTTGAGGAAGAAAATGAAAATATATTATCAACTGACGAGGAAGAATTAAATTCCGAATCTTTTGATACAGGGCATTCAACTTATCAAGTTCCCAAAATAACAGATGAAAGTGTGAAACATCATCTTTCAGGAATGTTTCAAAACTGGTTTCTGGATTATGCTTCTTATGTCATTCTGGAGCGAGCTGTGCCTGATATTCATGATGGTTTGAAGCCTGTTCAGCGACGTATTCTTCATTCTATGAAGGAAATGGACGATGGACGCTACAATAAAGTTGCTAATATTGTTGGTCAAACCATGCAATACCATCCGCACGGTGATGCTTCCATTACGGAAGCGCTGGTTCAATTAGGACAAAAAGATTTGTTGATTGACTGTCAGGGAAACTGGGGAAACATTTTAACAGGTGATGCAGCAGCCGCTCCACGATATATCGAAGCACGTCTCTCAAAATTTGCTCTCGAAACCGTCTTTAATCCAAAAATCACTGAATGGAAACCTTCGTATGACGGACGAAAGAAAGAGCCAGTAACTTTACCTGTTAAATTTCCATTACTTTTAGCTTTAGGATGTGAAGGAATTGCTGTTGGATTAAACTCTAAAATTTTACCTCATAATTTCAACGAACTTCTTGATGCTTGTATTGCTTATTTAAAAGGAGAAGAATTTGTTCTTTATCCTGATTTTCAAACAGGTGGTCTGATAGATATAAGTCGTTATAATGATGGAGAAAGGGGCGGTGTTGTTAAAATCAGAGCCAAAATTAATAAAATAGATAACAAAACATTGGCTATCACTGAAATTCCTTATAGCACAAACACTTCCAAACTTATTGATTCTATTCTGAAAGCAAATGACAAAGGAAAAATTAAAATCAGAAAAATAGATGACAATACTTCTTCTAATGTTGAAATTTTGGTTTATCTCCAGCCAGGTACTTCGTCTGACAAAACCATTGATGCTCTGTATGCCTTTACCGATTGTGAAATAAGTATTTCGCCAAATTGTTGCGTCATTCACGATAAAAAGCCTCGATTCATGAGCGTCAGCGAAATGCTTTGCGTGAGTTGCGAGGATACAAAAAATCTTTTGGAAGCAGAATTGAAAATTCGTAAAAAAGAACTAGAAGAACAATTCTTTTTCATTTCACTGGAAAAAATTTTTATTGAAAATCGTATCTATAAGGAAAAAGGTTTTGAAGACAGTACCTCTCATGAAGTTGCTATTCAGTACATTGATAAACAACTCGAACCGTTTAAAGCTAATCTGATTCGTGAAGTTACCCGAGAAGATATTTTGAAACTATTAGAAATAAAAATGGTACGAATTACCAAATTTGATGCCGACAAAGCCAATAATACTTTAATAGAAATTCAGAAAAAAATTGAGGAAACAGATTATCAACTTTCTCATTTGATAGATTATACTATTGCCTGGTACGAAAGTTTAAAGGCAAAATATGGGAAAAAATATCCACGCCGAACAGAAATTCGCAATTTTGAAACCATTGAAGCTAAAAAAGTTATCGAAGCCAACGAAAAACTTTATGTCAATCGAGAAGAAGGTTTTATTGGAACTTCGTTGAAGAAAGATGAATTTGTATGCAATTGTTCCGAAATAGATGACATCATTGTCTTTTTTAAAGATGGTAAATATAAAGTGGTGAAAGTAGCTGAAAAAATGTTTGTTGGGAAAAATATTCTCTATATCAATGTCTTTAAAAAGAATGATAAACGCACGGTTTATAATGTAGTATATCGTGACGGGAAAACAGGACCTTATTATATCAAACGTTTTGCAGTGAATAGCATCACTCGCGATAAAGAATATGATCTTACTCAGGGGAAGCCAGGTTCAAAAATTGTTTATTTTTCAGCCAATCCCAATGCTGAAGCAGAAATAATACGCGTCACTTTAAAACCAAAACCGCGTTTACAGAAATTGGTTTTTGAAAAGGATTTTAGTGAAATTGCTATTAAAGGTCGTCAGACAAGAGGGAGCATTTTAACCAAAAACGAAATTCATAAAATCACCTTGAAACAAAAAGGAGGTTCTACCTTAGGTGGCAGAGAAGTTTGGTTTGATCATGATGTGTTGCGTCTGAATTATGACAAACGAGGCGAATATCTGGGAGAATTTCAAAATGATGATCTTATCTTAGTTATTACTCAACAAGGGGAATATTATACTACTGATTTTGACGTCAATAATCATTATGAAAACAATATTTTAAGACTTGAAAAGTTCGAGGAAGATAAAATCTGGTCTGCTGCTATTTTTGATGCTGACCAGAACCATTATTATTTGAAACGTTTCCAATTATCACCATCGCAAAAGAAAGTAAGCTTTATTGGCGAAAATCCTGAGTCGCGTTTAATTCTTCTTTCTGATAAGGATTTTCCACGCTTTGAGGTAATTTTTGGTGGCAAAGATGCTTATCGAAAACCTTTGGTGATCGAAGTCAGTGAATTTATTTCGGCGAAAAGCTACAAGGCAAAAGGGAAACGTATTACTACCCATGAAATTGAAATCATCAATGAGTTAGAACCCTTGCATACAAAACAAGAAATTGATACAGAACAGGTAAGCGATTATATTGAAATAGAAGAAAACGGAAATGATAGAAACGAAGAGTCAGAAATTTTAGAAAAAAATTTCACATCATTAGAAGAGGCTTCAGAAATAGAAAAAGAAGAATCAACAATGATTTTTTCTGAAAAAGATTCTATTTTACCAGATGAATTGGTAAATGATAAAAAAAATCATGATGAAACCTCACAGCAATTATCTTTGTTTTAATAATAAAGATAGAAACATTCTATCATGAAATGTCCCTATCTTTATTTCTCAAAATTTGGTTATAAAAAAAATTAAAAATAAAAAACCAACGTACTTAAAAATCTTTTTTAAGAGATTTTTTATTCATGAAAAGAAAAGTAAAAAAACCTATTATCATTAATAATCCAGCAATTGCTAACAAAGTATTTGAGTTAATACCAGCAAAATGATATACTCCTAATATACAAACACCTATTAAAACGATAATAGCACCCAAAAAATTTAAAATATCTTTCATCTTCTGAAAAAGTTTATTTGTCCTTTTATTGGCACAAATTAAATAAATATTTATCAAGTAATCAAATATTTTTTACAAAATTAGGCTGAATGTTCCAAAAATTTTTAAATACTTAGAAAACAATTCTTTTTATATCATTTTCTGTTTTTAATAAGCTAATAAGGTTGGTATGATTCGTTTATCATTTGTTATTAAGGTTTTAAGCAAGATAAAGTTAAAAAATTGACCTTGTTTGATGACTCAAAAGTTAATGAGTTACGAGTTTCGAATTTGTGAGAGAACGAGTAGCAAGGTTTGAAGAATATGGTGCGATTAATTTTGTTGATGGTCAGGAGTTTGCTAATTGCGAGACATACGGTGCTGGTTCGAGATAAGAGTTTGCGAGGAAACAAAAAAATTGTGGAATGATGGAATAAAAATTATCTTTTTATAGCAATTGTTGGCATTGGCTGGGGATCAGTAGTTTCACTTCCATTTGCAATTATAAGTGAGAAAGTTGATCAATCAAAAATGGGTTTATATATGGAAATATTTAATCTATCAGTAGTGTTGCCTCAGTTGGTAGCGAGTTTCAAAATGGGTGAGGTTATAAATATGGCTGCTAATAAATCCATAATTTTTGCTATTTGTACCATCACACTTACCATTTCAGGACTTTTATGGTTTTTTGTGAAAAACGAGAAATAAAATAGGAGAAAAATGATTTTTTTGGGAAAATCTATTTTCCCCCTGCAAAAAGCGATTTATAACGTATAATATTTTGAGTATTTGATTGTAAAAGGATTTTTATAAAAAATTGAATTATTAGGGGAAAGCATTTTTTTAAAACGGCTTATTCCCAAACTATACTTGGTAATCTTCAATTAATTGAATGTTTCGTTTGTTTTTACCCAAAATATCCAAATCACAAAGAGGGAATTGAAAATGCTGCCTATCACATCGAATCGTAGTAATAATTCCCTGCAAATCAACAATATGGATAAAGATAGTATAACTACTTTTGTTCCACTTTCATATTCCCAGTCATTTGCGGAATCTGCTATGATTGCTTCTATTCGAAATGTTAATTCTTTGTCAAGATAATCGCCCCATTTTTAAACCGAAGTTGCCTATTCTGTTGGATTTTCAAATTTATCACATTTTTCAAACTCTTTTAAAGAGTTTTACGGTGTTTCTTCAAGCGAATATGCTCTTAAACACGGGAACAATTTATCCTAAGATTATGATTTGAGCTATTAAAACTTGTGTTAAAAAATAAAACAAAATATTCATTTTGCTAAAAAAACAAAGCAAAAAGTAACATTATATTCTAAATAATTTATCTTTGCATAAGAAAAATGAGGAATGTACTTGATAGTTCAAAAATTATTTCTTCTCAGTGAGAAAAAATTATATAAAATGATTTAGAAAATAAAAGAAATTATTCCTGAAAGTAATTTATATCATTTTTTACAATGATTTTTTCTACAATTGAAAATGTGGTTGAAAATAGATCAACTTTTAGTAAGGAAAAAATAGGATGTGTTGTTTTTTAAAAGTAGGTAAACAAAAATCAATTTAGAATAATTGAGATTCAAGAATTTATAAAAAGCTAATAACAAATTCATTAATAATAATAACAATAGAATTTAGAAATATATGAATAAATTTTTACTCGTTTTAAATGCTATTTTATGCATTGCGGTAATTGTGTTATTTATTTTATTTTTTAATTTAAAGACAAATAAAGAAGAAAGAAAAATAATAACAACTACTGAAGCTCTTCATACAAACCAATTACCCATTGCTTATATAAATATAGATTCTTTGTTACTTCATTATCATTTTGCAAAAGATGCTAATGAAACTTTACTTAAAAAGCAAGAAGATTCTCGATTGACGATAAATATGAAAGCTCGTGAGCTTCAGAATGAAATGAATGAATTTCAAAAAAAATTGGAAAATAATGCTTTTTTAAGTCGCGAACGTGCCGAACAAGAACAATCAAGGTTAATAAAAAAACAACAGGATTTGCAAAAATTAGACGCCCAATTATCACAAAAATTGTTGGAAGAACAACAAAAAATGAGTGAACAATTACGTGATAGCATCAATGCTTTTTTAAAAGAATTTAATAAAGACAAAAAATATCATATTATTTTGAGTAATACTTCAAATGATAATATTTTGTATGCAGTTGATGGATATGATATTACTTCAGAAGTTATTAAACAATTAAATCAACGTTGTAGTCAGCAAAAAAAATAATAAGAGGAATTATTAAAATAGCACTTGATATTTACGTTTAAAATTTCTCCTCTTTTTAAAGGAGAAATTTTTTTGTGAAAAATATGAAAAAAATTGAAGTAAAAAATTTCTGATGATTTATATTTTCTTGAAGTAAATGCCTAATTTTTGTTATTTTTTTCAATTATTTCCCATTTTTTCACGTACTGATATATTAAATTTGTGCTTAATTTTTTTAAATAAAAATGTTCTAATCAAATGTTGATACCTGAATATGTTTTTGAAGTAAGTTGGGAAGTCTGTAACAAAGTTGGAGGAATTTATACAGTATTATCAACTCATGCTGCTACCTTACAAAAGGAATACAATGAGAAATTAATATTTATTGGTCCTGACTTGTGGCTTCAAAAAGAAAATCCACTTTTTGAGGAAGATCAAAATTTATATACTGATTGGAAATTTTTTCATCATAAACAGTACCATTTGGACATTAGAATTGGACGCTGGAATGTTCCTGGAAAACCATTAACTATCTTGGTTGATTTTATGCCATTGATGCCCCAAAGGAATGAAATTTATGCACAAGTCTGGCTGAATACCGGAGTAAATTCTCTTCCAGCTTATGGGGATTATTTTGAATGTTCAATGTTTGGATATGCTGCAGGAATGATTATTGAAAGTTATTATCATTTCTTTCATTTAGAAAATCAACAGAAGGTAGTAGGTCATTTTCACGAATGGCAGACTGCTTTTGGGATTTTTTATTTGAAACAGCATATGCCACAGGTTGCTACTGTTTTTACTACTCATGCCACAACCGTTGGACGTTCCATAGCAACAAACAATAAACCTTTGTACGATTATTTGAATGAGTATAATGGTGATCAAATGTCTTATGAATTAAATGTGGTCTCAAAACATTCAGCAGAAAAAACTGCTGCTCATCTGGCAGACTGTTTTACCACAGTAAGTGAAATTACTGCAAAGGAATGTGCTCAGTTGCTCGAAAAAAAACCTGATGTAGTCACCCCTAACGGCTTTGAAGATGATTTTGTTCCTTCAAAAGAAAAGTTTCAATTAAAAAGACAAGAAGCTCGCAATATTTTATTAAAAGTATCCGAAACTTTATTAGGCTATAAGTTAAAGAAAGATGTTTTATTTGTTTGTACTGCAGGACGTTATGAATTTAAAAACAAAGGAATTGATGTTTTTATTGAATCATTAAGACGTTTGTTAGAACATTCAAATTTAAATAAAGAGATTGTAGCTTTCCTTATGATTCCTGCTCATATTTCAGGTCCTCGTGCAGATTTACTTGCATGCTTAAAACATTCAATTTCTAAAATTACTTCTTGGAACCGATTTACGACTCATGAATTATATGATTATCAAAATGATAATATAATGTCCGCCATCCGGTGGTTTCATTTTACAAATCAGGCTTCTCAAAAAATAAAAGTTATTTTTGTGCCTTCTTATTTGAATGGCTTCGACGGTATTTTTAATAAATCCTATTATGAATTACTGATAGGGATGGACCTTACAGTTTTTCCATCATATTATGAACCCTGGGGTTATACTCCTCTGGAAAGTGTTGCTTTTTCTGTTCCTACAATTACTACTGATGTTTCAGGTTTTGGACGATGGGTTGCTCAACAACCCCAGGGAATTGAAAACGGGGTAGGAATTGTTCATCGTTCCGATTATAATCAGTATGAAGTAAGCCTTAATATTGCAGAACAAGTATCTCATTTTTCAGGTTATACAGAAGCACAAGTTGAAATTATTAGAAAAAGAGCTGCTACTATTGCTGAAAAAGCTTTATGGGAACATTTTATTCAATATTACTATGAAGCTTATGAAGTAGCTCTTACACATAGAAATGATCGCTTATCCCAAAAAAGTTAATAAGATAATCTATTCTTCTAACAATAAATGATAAAATTAGAATTTTTTCTTAAGATATATCGATAATTTGATTATAAAAATATTTTGAAATGATTTTTAATCGTTACTTTTTATTAATTTAGTAATGTAAACGTTTGTAATAAATATTTGTTTTTTTATACTTTATTTAGGAGTTTATTACTCTTTTATTATTTTTGACAAAATAATAATTTTTGTTATTTAAAAATTTAATTGGAAGGAAAAATTGATTATGGAAATTAAAATGAATTCTGTTAACGAACCGATATGGAAAGATGTTCATGTTAAATCTTATCTTCCTGATGGTTTAAAAAAATTAGAAGAATTAGCTTACAATATATGCTGGGTATGGAAAAGCGATATACGTCACCTATTTCGTGAAATAGACATTGAAGCTTGGCAAGAGGCAGGATTTAATCCTGTTCAATTACTAAATAACTTAAGTTATGATAAATTGGTTGAAACAGAAAAAAATTCTGAATTTATAAACAAGCTTGATGTTCTTTATAATGATTTTAAAAATTATATGGGACGACCATTTTCACCAGATAAGCCCAGCGTAGCTTATTTCAGTATGGAATACGGTTTAACTGAAGTTTTAAAACTCTATTCAGGAGGATTGGGAATATTAGCAGGAGATTACTTAAAAGAAGCAAGTGACTATGGAGTTGATTTGACAGCCATTGGTTTATTATATCGTTATGGTTATTTTACGCAATCGCTTTCCGTTAATGGTGAACAAATTGAAATTTATGATCCACAAAACTTTAATTTATTACCAATAACTCAATTGAAGGATAAAAATAATCAGCCTTTGTTAATTGAGGTTCCTTTCCCAGGACGAACTGTATATGCAAATTTATGGAAAATAGCCATAGGACGAATAAATTTATATTTATTAGATACTGATAATGAACTTAATAGCCCTGAGGATAAAAGTATCACTTATCAACTTTATGGTGGTGATTGGGAAAATAGGTTAAAACAGGAAATCATGCTGGGTATTGGAGGAATTCTTGCTTTAAAAAAATTGGGCATTGAAAAAGACGTCTATCATTGTAACGAAGGACATGCGGCTTTAATCAATGTTCAACGTCTAATTGATTTGATCAATGACAAGAATCTTTCTTTCTACGAAGCTCTTGAAGTAGTTAGAAGTAGTTCTTTGTATACTGTACATACACCTGTACCTGCAGGTCACGATCGTTTTGATGAAGAAATGTTTTCCAAATACATGAAAATGTATGCACAAAAATTAAAGATCAACTGGCAAGATTTTATGAATTTAGGACGTGAAAAACCTAATGATCCTAATGATAAATTTAGTATGAGTGTGTTTGCATGTTACACTTGCCAGGAAGTAAATGGTGTAAGTTGGTTGCATGGGAAAGTTTCTCAAGAAATGTTTAGTCCTCTCTGGCCAGGGTATTTCCCAGAAGAATTACATGTAGGTTATGTAACAAACGGTGTACATTTGCCTACGTGGACCACTTCAGAATGGAAATCGGTATATGAAAAATATTTTGGACAAGAGTTTTATGATGATCAATCGAATGTAAAAATATGGCAGGGAATATATGAAATCCCTGATCAGGTGATCTGGGATTCTCATTTAAAGATGAAAAAGAAATTGATTGAGTTTATTCGCACCCAATTCCCTGAAAAATGGTTAAAAACACAAGGTGATCCTTCTCGAATTATGACAATATTGAATTCACTGAATCCAAATGCCTTGATTATTGGCTTTGGACGACGATTTGCAACTTATAAAAGAGCTCATTTGCTTTTTATGGATTTGGGACGGTTAGAAAAAATTGTTAATGACCCTCAACGTCCCGTTCAATTTATTTTTGCTGGGAAAGCTCATCCTGCGGATCAAGGTGGAAAGGACTTAATTAAAAGAATTGTTGAAATTTCAAGAATGCCTCAATTTTTAGGGAAAATTATTTTTCTCGAAAATTATGATATCTCCATGGCAAAACGCTTGATTTCAGGAGTTGATATCTGGCTAAATACCCCTACCAGACCGTTAGAAGCTTCTGGAACTTCAGGACAAAAGGCACAAATGAATGGTGTCCTTAATTTCTCTGTTTTGGATGGCTGGTGGATTGAAGGCTACGTAAAAGATGCTGGTTGGGCTATTACTGAAAAACGTACTTATGAAAATGAACAATATCAAGATCAACTGGACGCTGCTACTATTTATAGTATGCTGGAAAATGAAATTATACCATTGTATTTTGCCAAAAATGCTAAGGGAATTTCGCCAGAATGGATTCAATATATTAAAAACTCCATTGCCCTCATCACGCCGCGCTTTACTACCAAGCGAATGATCGATAATTATATTGAACGTTTTTACTCTAAATTGAGTAACCGTTTAGCAACATTGAAAAAAGATAACTATACAAAAGCAAAAGAACTGGCAGCATGGAAATTAAAAATTGCTCAAGGCTGGGATAATATTGAAGTTGTATCAATGGATATACCTGAAAAATTATTTCAAAATCCTCAAGTCAGCGATTTTTATCAAATGAATATCGTAATTGATGTAAAAAGTATCAATGATGAAGGAATTGGCATTGAATTGGTAGTAACAAAAATGGATCAAAATCAAAAATATAAATTGTATGATGTGGAAGAATTCAAATTAGTCAAAGCAGACGGTTCTACCTTGTATTATGCTCTTGATTATCGTTTAAATATGTCAGGAACTTTTAAATTTGGTTTTCGGATGTTTCCAAAAAACATGGATCTTCCTCACCGTCAAGATCTATGTTATGTTCGCTGGTTATAATACAATGAGTTCCTTCTTAAAACTTGATTTTTTAATCAAAAGAATTCCTCGAGGCTTGCCTCGGGGTTATTCATTCATAAAGTTTTAGAAGAAATCCATGTTAAAAAAGGAAAGTTGCCGGAGTGGTCGATCGGGACGGTCTCGAAAACCGTTGTACGGGTAACTGTACCGAGAGTTCGAATCTCTCACTTTCCGCTTTTTTGTAGGCAGATATTTCTCCTATGTTACTTATCCACACGTTAAGATAGTGAATTTTTTTAATTCCAAAAAGTTTTTTTCGTTGAGTATTTCACAAAATATTTTATCTTTATAGTTGCCAACAAGACCAACTGCTATCATAATGTCCTTTAAATTAAAAAATTAAATGTAAATTAATTAGTCATTCCTTAAAAAGTCTATTTTTAAGTGGCAAGATTATAAAAGTTTTGGCGAAAAAGTAATCGAAAAATGAGACAAAAAAACTCTTCTTTGAGTTTTTCCATCATTTTCTTCAAATTCCAAGCTGAAGCTGCCAATAAAGCGTTAATTTGTATGCCTTCTTCTCCCATAAGGTAATTCTGCTCCATTCGGAAGTCTTTTTTCAGATGTCCGATGATCGGTTCAATGTCTGCTCTTGCTCTGAACTTCCTGCGTTTCTGTTGTTTTTGATAAGCCGTATCACTTGCTCTGGGTTTACCTGGTGTTATGATTTTTACTCCCCGTATCTCTTTCTTCCCTCGACCTCCTCTATCGTAAACCAACTCCTTCGGTAGCTTCAAATCGTTTCCTTTCATTTGTTCCAGTAAAGGATCTATCGTATGTCCATCAAATGGATTTTCTGTAAATGCCCTTATGGCGGTTATGATTTTCTTTCCCTTCTTTCCTGTCGTTATCAATCCTACCTTGTTACCAAACTCATAAGGCTTGTGCGGCTTCCCTTTGGAAATGCAATGAGTAAATGGTTTGTGAAGACTGTAAATCTTATCCTTGTCCTCTTTCCTTTGATTCACTGCCCGTTTGTATAATTCCAGCTCCTTTTCGTATCTCCTCCTCTGCTCTTCGCTCATTTTTCGTTCCAATTCCCGCATCTACCTATTGGTTATCATCTTGAGCCTTTTCTTTGCCTTCTTCGCTTTCCTTGCATGTTTGGGATGAGTCCCGTTGTACGTATCCCGCAGTAATTGCTTACTTTCTCTCGTGTAACGACGACGTTGTTCTATCCCTTCTTTTTCTGCTATCGTATTGCATTTGTCTATCACTTTCTTGCATAATTTGGCATCTGTTGGAAAAGTAGTATTGTTTTGCTGAACAGTAGTATCAGATAAAACTAACTTCGATTTCTTCTCTACTTCTTTTCCATGTATCTTCACACTGTATGCAAAAATCTTTTCCATCCCTTCCTCGCCGATACGATTGCGAAAATGGACAAAATCGCTTGGATCAAAGGGAAAGCGGTGCTCAAAAATACACACCCAACAAAAATATTGAAAGTAAACATCACGTATCCAATACTCCGGCAATCGTTCATCTCCTATATTATACAAATGCTTGAGCAACATGCAACCCACCATCATTCGTATAGGAACACTCGGTGCGCCGTTGGCAGAATAATAAACACCCAATTCCTTTTCAAAGTAACTCCAGTCTATTTTGTTTGCCAACAAAACCAATTCGTGGTTCATATCAATAAAGTCTTCCAACATGGGACGAAATAAATCTCGCCCGTCTCTTCTCGGTGATTTTCCTATCATTTTTTGCAGTATTTTATACTATAAAGTTACTAATTCCTGCAAATATAAACAAACTTTTTTGCAACTATTTTATTGATATTTAATCGAATAGAATGAATTTAAGGAGCGACTAATTAAGATAAATCCTTCGGACTAAATTCATTTAAAGGGACCAAATTACAATAGTTTTTAGGTTTCGTTTACATTCGTCTGTAGGTTTATTAAAAATAATTATGTAAATTTGAAAAATGATTTTTTATAATAAAGTATTTTTTCCTATCTTTTATTTTTAAAATATCAAACTAAAGAAAAATTGATCAATATTTATTTATTTATTTATTTATCAACTTTTCTATATTAATGATAGAAAATTGATCTATCAGAGGGTAGGGAATTAATTTTATATATTTCAACCCAATGAATCAACCATTAATAATAGGAATTACTGGAGGGATAGGTAGTGGGAAATCTACTTTAGCTCGGAAATTAAGAAGTCAAGGATACTTAGTGTATGATTGTGATAGAGAAGCTAAAAAATTACAAGATGAAAATCCTTTTGTTCGTCAGAAAATTCAAGATTTATTTGGTGAAGGCATATATGATGAAGAAAGATTAAGACGAAAGGAATTAGCTAAAATTGTTTTCAAAAATCCTGATTTATTGAAAAAATTAAATGAGATTGTTCATCCCTTTGTAAAAGAAGATTTTAAATCATGGATCAATCAACATTTTTCTGAAAAGTTTTTATTTATTGAATCTGCTATTTTGTTTGAAAGTAGTTTTAATGAGTTAGTTGATAAAATCATTTTAATGACAGCTTCAGAAGATGTAAGAATTAAAAGAGTAGTAAAGCGTGATGGAATTTCTATGGAAGAAGTAAAAGATCGAATTATGAGACAACTCCCTGATAGTGAAAAAATTCCATACGCTGACTATATTATTCATTCTGACGATGGAAAACCATTGTTGGAAAAAATGCAAATCATCTTAAATGATTTGCAAAAACAAATAAAAGAAGTTGAAAAAAGATGAAAAAATTCTGAAAAAATTTATTTCTACGAAAAGAAACTTAAAACAAAGAATTTTATCTTTTCATAAATGAATTTATTTGTTTTCTAAAAATTTTTTTAGATTGTATTTTCTTAATTGATCATCTAGTAGTGCAACTAAAATTCCTATTCCTAGTCCAATTAAAATACTTAATAATCCACATTTCATTATTCCATTGATAGGATCAGGATTTACTACTAAACCAGAAGGAAATTCTATTGGTTGTTTGTATATTAACAATTCTTTCTCGCATGTAGCCTTTACATTATGTAAATAGAGCAAATCTGAATAAAATAATTGTTTTTTCTGATCGCCTACAATAAGCTTGTCTTTTGACCAATCTAATTGTTTTTCTGGTTCTTTGAAATAAGTCATTTTAGCTAAACTATCCAAACGTTGAATTTCTTTTTCTGAAATAGCAATTTTTTCTTTTAATTCTATTTTCTTTGCCTCACATTGTAAACTAATAATAGGATTGCTGTTAAAAAAATTAAGAAGAGCTTTTTGAACTTGTGGAATCTGATCAATATTTTTTGTAATGATTCTAAAATATATTCTGTTCCGCATTTTCACATTTAAAGTATCATCTAAAGGATGAGAATTTTTAAAATCAACCATATCAGGTGTACTATCATTTAGATAATCAATTACATAATAAGAAGTTATAGAAACAATATTTTTTGTTATACTGTCAGGCAAAGATAATTTGGTAGACAAAGAAGTCGATTTGTTTCGGCTATTTACATTTTCCAATTGTTTTGTAATTTCTTTTACCGTTTGAGCATCAGGTCCAAATAAATAAGCCATTGCTTCTGCATAATATTGTCGATTGCTGGGTCGAGCATAATATTGTCCAATAATTATACTAATGATAAGTATTACTAAAATTGAATATTTATCTTTATAACTTGTTTTAAAAAGATAATTAAACAGTTTTAAAATAGATTTTCCTACATTTTTTAGCCAATTATTGAACATTTTAATTAAATCAAGCAAATTGACTTCTTTTGAGCTTTTTTCTTCCATATTAATAAAATTTTATTTTTTAATCATTAGTTTTCTGTATTGTGTGAACGATCGTCAAAATTAATATTGTTAAAATATTCTTCTTCTTCTTCCCATATCTTTTCAGGCTTTTGAGGTCCTTTTTTTCTATAAATAATTGATAAAATTATTCCCACCCAGCCACCTGACAAATGTCCTTCCCACGAAATCGAATCATTTATGCCAAAAGGTAAAAGATACCAAACCAAACTACCATAAATAAAAACCACAATTAATGAAATGGCTATAAGAGGTACGTATTTTCTGATTATCCCGCTAAAAAAAAGGAAAAAAACCAAAGAATAAATTAAACCACTTGCACCTATGTGCCAACTTTCGCGTCCAATAAGCCAAAGTAGTAACCCACTAAAAAGATATGAATATATTAATATCTGTGATGCAATTACATTATAAAAATAATAAAGACAACTTCCTAAAATAAAAAAAGATAAGATATTATTCAGTAAATGTCCCCAATTAGCATGTACAAATCCGTAAGTAAAGATTCCCCACAGGTTTTCTATACTGCGAGGATAAATTCCAGCTTTATAGTAATTCCAATTCATACCATGTTCTAATAAGAAACTTAAAAGCATTAACACACAAATAATTAAAGGAATAAACATAGCATACCAAAAATGTTTCTTTTCAATTATCTTTTGGTTAGTGGGCACCATATTTGAATAAGACAGTTTAATAACGTTTTTAAAATTTAAAAATTACATTTGTATTGGATTTTTCCAAAGGAAAATTTTTATTTTTTGCAAAAAATAATTTCAAAAATAATAATTTTAAATCATAAATTAATACCAAAAAAGTTTTTTAGTTAAAAAAAAATAAATAAATTGCGAAACATCTATTTAATAAAAAAGTGATGCTAAGATTTAATTCTTTTGAATATCGCTTTTTTTATAAAAAATTAGCTAATTAGGTACTTATAAATATGAAATATAATGAGTTATCTTAGTTTTGATCGGTCTTTATTAATTAACCTTGAAAGGTCATTATCCAAAGAAATTCTTCGCACCAATCGAGCCGGTACTTATAATTGTACTACTCTTGTTGATTGTAATACTCGTAAATATCATGGACAACTTGTTGTTCCGTTGCCAGAAATAGATGAACATAATCATGTACTTCTTTCTTCAGTCGATGAGACAGTGGTACAACATGGAATAGAATTTAATTTGGGGGTTCATAAGTATGAAGGAAATAATTTTTATCCAAATGGTCATAAATACATTCGTCAATTTGATTGTGAAATAATTCCTCGTACTATTTATAGAGTAGGAGGAGTTGTTTTAGCTAAAGAAAGATTGCTTGTCTCATTTGAACCTCGTGTATTATTTAAATATACTCTGCTGGAAGCTCATTCGCCAACTTTACTCAGATTTAAACCTTTTTTGGCATTTCGGAGTGTTCATGAGCTTACTCATCAAAACAATGTCGCAAACACTTCGTTTGATGAAGTTCATAATGGAATTAAAATGTGTCTATATGACGGTTATCCGTCTTTGTATATGCAATTTTCTAAAAAAAATATTTATCACCATTATCCTGATTGGTATAAAAATATTGAATATTTCAAAGAGCAGGAGAGAGGCTTTGAATATAAGGAAGATTTGTTGGTTCCCGGCAGTTTTGAATTACCCATCAAGAAAGGTGAATCCATTATTTTTTCAGCAGGTATTTCAGAAGTTTCTACTCATCAATTAAAATTTCTTTGGGAAAAAGAATTAAAAAAACGTCATCCACGAATGGATATGTTTAGTTGTTTAAAAAACTCTGCTCAACAATTTTATAAACGGGAAGGAGATAAAACTTATTTACTTGCCGGTTATCCCTGGTTCGGCGCCAGGGCTCGTGATGAATTTGTTGCTTTACCTGGTTGCACATTGAGCATTGGACGAATGGATTATTTCGATACTATTATTGAAACTGCAATTCCTGAATTACAACATTTTATGAATGGAGATCAAATTAAATTCAAATTACAGGAAATAGATGCTCCCGATGTATTATTGTGGTTTATTTGGGCTATTCAGGAATATGCTAATCATGCTTCAATAAATGAAGCTACTCAAAGATTCGGGGAATTAATATATCAAATCATTGATTTTATACAAAAACAAAAACATCCTAATTTGTTTTTACATAGCAATGGATTACTGTACGTAAATGGTGTTGATAAGCCTGCAACATGGATGAATGCAGTTGAAGATGGTCGTCCCATTACACCGAGAACAGGTTATGTGGTTGAAATTAATGCTTTATGGTACAATGCAATAAAATTTGCAGCTCAACTTTGTCGTGAAAGAAAAGATGATCATCAAGCTGAATTATTTGATTATCAAGCAGAAATTACACGTGAATCATTTAATAAAATTTTCTGGAATGGCAGTTATCTTTATGATTTTGTAAATGGAAATTATTGTGACAAAGAAGTTCGTCCCAATATGATTTATGCAGTTGGACTTCCTTTTTCTCCACTTGAAAAACATCAGCAAAAAGCTGTGATTGATATGGCTACTAAAGAATTACTTACTCCAAAAGGATTGAGAAGTTTAAGTCCTAAAAGTGGATTTTATCGACCTGTTTATGTAGGAGGAATGTTGGAACGTAATAGGAATTATCATAACGGACCTGTATGGCCATTTACATTTGGTGCTTTTGCTACTGCTTATTTAAAAATCTATAAACAAAGTGGTAAATCTTTTATCGAACGAATGCTGATTGGATTTGAAGCAGAAATGAAAGAATTGTGTATTGGAACTTTATCTGAACTTTACGATGGTAATCCACCTTTTAAAGGACATGGAGGAATTTCTTTTGCAATGAATGTAGCGGAAGTGTTAAGGGTTTTGGAAATATTAAAAAATTACGATAACAACCAAACTTCTGAATAATTTATCAGAAAATTTTTTCCTTTTTTAGTATCATTTAAAGAATCAATTATTTGGCGTATGAAAGTATTAATGTTTGGTTGGGAATTTCCTCCTCATATTCTGGGTGGATTGGGGACAGCAAGTTATGGATTGACAAAAGCTCTGGCAATGATGGGTGATATTGACATTACTTTTGTCATTCCTAAAAAACGAGGCGATGAAGATGAAAGTTTTTTAAAAATTATTGGAGCATGTTTTGTCCCAATAGTATGGAAGGAAAATGATTGGAATTATGTAAATCAAAGAATTGGCTGGATAATGTCTCCCGATGAATATTTTAAATTAAGAAATGGCATTAAGTATGATTTCAGACGGATTTATACTGATGATCTTGGCTGTGTAGAATTCTCAGGTATATATCCAAATAATTTAATTGAAGAAATATTCAATTATGAAGCAGTTGCAAGTGTGTTGGCTCATCAATTGGATTTTGATATCATTCATTCTCATGATTGGCTTACTTATCCAGCAGGGGTTTTTGCCAAACAAATCAGTGGAAAACCTCTTGTTATTCATGTACATGCTACTGAATTTGATAGAAGTCGTGGACAAGTAAATCCTGTGGTTTATGATAT
>Ga0209204_1001355_pt1 | contig 23289 bp, 19 predicted proteins | sample AD_JPNMR2_MetaG_FD_184425 | JGI IMG/M metagenome (GOLD analysis project Ga0209204, IMG submission 184425) | Active sludge microbial communities of municipal wastewater-treating anaerobic digesters from Japan - AD_JPNMR2_MetaG (SPAdes) (version 2) | ecosystem: Engineered > Bioreactor > Anaerobic...
TTGCTACCATAAGAGCCACCCCTACGGGGTTGGAAGAGGTAAATTTTTAAGGGTCGTATCCGCCAAAGGATAGGTTGAAATAAAATCTGACCTTTCCTTGCCAGACAACCTTCTCCTACAACCTCACCCCGCCCTGTCGGGCACCCCTCTCCTTGAAAAGGAGAGGGGCTGGGGGTGAGGATAGATAGGATGAGGGGATGGGGGTGAGGATTAAAGGGACAGCGGCAGGGGTTGAAATTAAAACTAGAAGGCTTGGGAAGAAGAAATTATAACAGCCTTAAAAATTAGCACAACCCAAAATCTAAGCTTTGTGCGGTGGGCTGCACAAATGCGCGGCGGCGTGGAGCAGTGAATGGTCAAAACGGCAAGTATGGCCGCAGGGGCGCTTGTCGTTTCAAAGCGTTGGCAGGAGGAAAACCTGGTGTGGGTTAGCTACAGCTATTCCGTAAAGTACAGGCCACAATAAACGTCACGGCCAACGATTTGGCTTACCCTGCCTGCCATACTCCGTTTTGACCAGAGCGGGTGGGGGATCATTTGTGCTTGATTTTCTTTTTGCTACCAAAATGCCACCCCTACGGGGTTGGAAGAGGTAAATTTTTAAGGGTCGTATCCGCCAAAGGATAGGTTGATATAAAATATGGCCCTACTTATCAGACACCCCTCATTTACAACCTCACCCCGGCCTGTCGGCCACCCCTCTCCTTGGAAAGGAGAGGGGATGGGGGTGAGGATAGAAAGGATGAGGGGCTGGGGGTGAGGTACATGTGCTTCCATCCGACCTGTTAGAAAACATATCAAATATTTTCAGATTTCAAGCTAAATCCATTTAGGTTACTTTAACCGGTAAAAATATTGGATAAAATAAAATTCATTCATACAACAATCCTGAGAAAAGTGTATCTTTGCTATGCGTTCGAGTGTGTAAAAAATGCTGCAAATAGCTTTGCCATGAATCTTAAAAATCGAAGTTTGGTATCCATCACCGATTTTTCAAAGGAAGAACAACTGTACATTCTTTCGCTTGCACAGGATTTTGAAAAAAATCCAGTACGTAATCTGCTTGAGAATAGGGTAGTGGCTACACTTTTTTTCGAGCCTTCCACACGAACACGTTTAAGTTTTGAGAGTGCAGTAAGTCGTTTGGGTGGCAAAATAATAGGCTTTTCGGATGTTGCTTCCTCGAGTATGACCAAGGGGGAAACACTCAAGGATACCATTAAAATTGTAAGTAATTATTGCGATCTTATTGTTATGCGTCACTACCTTGAGGGTGCTGCAAGGTATGCCAGTGAAATATCTCTGGTACCCATTGTCAATGCAGGCGATGGCGCCAACCAGCACCCAACGCAAACCATGCTCGACATGTATTCGATTTATAAAACTCAGGGCACACTCGATAATCTTAAAATATTGATGGTTGGCGACTTAAAATATGGTCGTACCGTCCATTCGTTGCTGATGGCGATGAGCCAATTCAATACTACTTTCTATTTCGTATCGCCCAAAGAGCTGATGATGCCCGAAGAATATAAACTCTATCTGGAGAAACTTAAACTTTCTTACTACGAACATACCGATTTAAACGAATACATTGGCGAAGCTGACATTGTTTATATGACACGGGTACAAAAAGAACGTTTTTCGGATCCACTGGAATACGAAAAAACTAAAAATGTATACATTTTGCGCTCGGAAATGCTTAAAAACACAAAGCCCAACATGCGTATTCTGCACCCTCTTCCGCGTGTCAATGAAATCGATGTCGAGGTAGATGAACATGAAAAAGCCTATTATTTTGCTCAGGCACAGAATGGATTATATGTCCGACAGGCTATTATTACTTCTATTTTAGGTGTAATTTAATCGTTTTACCATGAGCTGTTCGCATTCTGGAAAGGATAAAACACAATTGCAGGTAAATGCTATCCGCGAGGGTACCGTGATTGACCATATACCTCCTCAAAATCTTTTTAAGGTAATAAGCATTCTCAATTTGCACAAAATTACTACCCAGATAACTTTTGGAACTAATTTCGACAGCCAAAGAATGGGTAAAAAAGCCCTCATTAAGATTGAAGGGGTTTTCTTCACGCAGGAGGAAATTAATAAAATTGCTCTTGTTGCGCCCAGCGCAAAACTAAATCTTATTAAAAATTACGAAGTCGTTCAAAAACTCCCTGTCTCAATACCCGATAAAGTTTCTGGAATTATTAAATGTTACAATCCCAATTGTGTTACTAATCACGAAAAAGTAACTACTTTGTTTCATGTTGTTGAAAATCATCCCATTATGCTTAAATGCCATTTTTGTGAAAAAGTAATGACCGAAGAACACTTCATTTTCATATAAAAAAATTATGGGTACTTGGGTGCGTGGGGGTGTATTGATTTTGACTTTCTTTTTTTATTGCTCTGTTTTTTTAAAAGCACAATTTTGCAATAGCATAGCATGTGATCGATGGGTCGATTCGGTATATCAATCGCTTACCCTCGAGCAGAAGGTAGCGCAAAGCCTTATGCCAGCGGTTTATCCGCGCGATTCAGTTCAGATGACCGAGACAATACGTAATATCAAACGATATAATCCTGGAGGAATTATCATTTTTCAAGGTGGGCCAAAGCAGGTTGCATTACTAGTAAATCAGATGCAGCGATCGGCACAGACGCCTTTGCTCATTGGCGTCGATGGGGAATGGGGATTAGCCATGCGTTTTGATAGTGTATTGCCTTTTCCACGGCAGCTGACGCTGGGTGCTATGAATAACGATTCGCTTATTTATAAAATGGGGGTGGCTATTGCGGCTCAGCTAAAACGAATGGGTATACATACCAATTTTTCGCCTGTAGTCGACATCAATAGTAATCCGCGAAACCCTGTCATTGGCAGTCGTTCGTTAGGAAGTAATCGTGATAGAGTAAGCCAGCAGGCTTTCCTTTACATGAAGGCTTTACAGGATAATGGTATTCTGGCTGTTGCTAAGCATTTTCCGGGTCATGGCGATACCGAAACCGATTCTCACTATGCTTTGCCCATAGTTACCCATTCGCGACAGCGATTGGATACTTTTGAACTCTATCCCTTTAAAAGACTCATTGATCAGGGGCTGATGGGAATTATGACAGCTCATCTGAACGTTCGTGCCTACGATTCTGCTCGTATCCCTGCAAGCCTCTCGCGTCGCGTAACCGACACATTACTTCGGCAGACGTTGAATTTTAAGGGACTGGTTTTTACCGATGCCTTGAATATGAAGGGAGTACAAAATGGTTTATCCAGGGCTATTGCCATAAAAGCTTTTCAGGCAGGAAACGATATCCTGCTAATGCCGGAAAATATGCCCGAAACAGTGGATACGCTGGTAAAAGCTTTTCGTGCTGGAATTATTACAGAGGCCGAAGTTCAGCAACGTTGCAAGAAAATACTTTCTGCTAAATATGTTTTGGGAATTCACCGTTTTCAAACTATCGATACAAACCATCTCATTGCAGACCTTAATCAACCAGCGTACCAGCTTCTGCGTCGGCAGATCTATGAATCGTCCTTAACGCTTTTAGTGAATGGCGAAGACATTATCCCATTAAAACGTCTCGATACTCTTCGTATTGCTATTGTAGCGCTGGGTGATACTTTGCCGGGCAATAGTTTTAACACAACGGCCAATTTGTATACATCCTGCGATTATTTTGCTTTGCATCGTAATGCAACGGATAGCGACTTTTATCGGGTTTACCGGCAACTCTCAGGCTATAACTTAGTTATTGCGTTACTTTTAAATACCGACATGCGTTTTACGCGACGTTACGGTACTACTGATCAGCAAATTAATTATCTCGAACTCATTGCTTTTAACTATCCTACGATATTATGCGTTTTTGGATCGCCGTACATTCTGAATTATTTTCCAACCATTCATCCCTATAAATCTGTCCTACTTGCTTATGAGGATAATACGACTGCTTACGATATTACAGCACAGGCTGTATTTGGAGGAATACCTATACAGGGAAGCTTGCCGGTAACCGGTGTTGCACAGTTTCCCTATCGATATGGAGTCAATATTCCTACATCCATCCGAATTAAATATACTATGCCTGAGGAGGTAGGGATTAATAGTAACAGCTTGCAACGATCTGTCGATTCGGTTATCAATATGGCCATACGCCAAAAAGCTATGCCAGGCTGTGTGGTGTATTTGGCCAGGGATAATAAGGTTTTTTTTCACAAGGCATATGGATACTTTACCTATGATTCGATACGACCAGTAAACATAAATGATTTGTACGACGTGGCCTCTATTACCAAAATTGCTGCTACAACGCCCGCTATTATGAAATTATACGAGGCAGATAAAATCAAGCTGGATGCCTACCTATATAAATTTCTTCCTAAAGTACGTAAAAGCAATAAAGGAAAACTTGTTATTTCCGATATTCTGACGCATCAGGCAAAACTTCAGCCTGTTGTCGATGTTTTGCCCCATGTATTAATGGTTGAAGCACCTCAAAAAAAGTCTAAAAATGGAAAAGCCATCTATCGTGGAATAAAGCCAGATATATTTTCAGAAAGTCCAACCATTACTCATCCGTTGCAGGTAGCAAAAGGATTATATGTAAGCAATGCATGGCAGGATACAATCATACGTTTAATAAAGGATACGCCCCTGTTACCCCGTAAGGAATATCTATACAGTGACCTTGGGTTTATTCTGCTACACAGGGCAGTTGAAAACATCATTGAACAACCCATGCAGAACTGGCTGGATAGCCTGATTTATCGACCTCTGGGGGCAAGTACATTAACCTTTCTGCCATTACAAAAATATCCAGCAAGCAGGATTGCGCCAAGCGAAATCGATACTATATTTCGCATGCAAACAATCCAGGGTACGGTTCATGATCCGGTAGCAGCTATGATGGGCGGAGTTGCAGGGCATGCCGGTATGTTCGCTACTGCTAATGATCTGGGAAAGTTTATGCACATGCTGCTCAACAAAGGAACCTATGGTGGAATACGCTATTTTGATACGACTACCATTGAACTTTTTACCTCAGCACCTTTTCTTAGCATGGGCAATCGACGTGGATTAGGTTTTGACAAGCCACAACTGGATACTACCAAAATTTCGCCTGTAAGCCGTTTTTGTTCCCCATCTAGTTTTGGACACACTGGTTTTACAGGCACGATGGCTTGGGTCGATCCGCAGTATCGTTTTGTTTTTATTTTTCTGTCCAACCGTACTTATCCTTATGCTTATACCAATAAATTAGCCGAGTTAAATGTAAGAACAACTATCCAGGATATTGTATATCAATATCTTAAATCAAATTCTCGTTAAAATTTTCATACAGCGGCTTGATGGAACTTGCGTACAACCTCATCACAGCCCGCTTCCTTTTATCCTCACCCCCGGCCCCTCTCCTTTCCAAGGAGAGGGGTGGCCGGCAGGGCGGGGTGAGGATGAAACTGCAATCCATCTTCGTCTCAGCAACTATTTCCTTTCTCCTACTTTCTTGTCTTGATACAAGAAAGTAGCAAAGAAAATCAAGCACAAATGATCCCTCACCCGCTCTGGTCAAAACGGAGATGGCAGGCAGGGTAAGCCAAATCGTTGGCCGCGACATTTTTGTGGCCTGTACTATAACGGAATAGCTGCAGCGTTTCCATTCAAGGTTTTCCTCCTGCCAACGCTTTGAAACGACAAGCGCCCCTGCGGCCATACTTGCCGTTTTGACCATTCACTGCTCCACACCGCCGCGCATTTGTGCTACCCACCGCACAACGCTTAGATGATGGCCTGTGCTAACTTTCAAGGCTGTTGACATTAATTCTCACCAAGCCTATTTTATTTTAAACTTTACCAACCATATGCTTTCCTTTCAATCTTCACCCCCGGCCCCTCTCCTTTCCAAGGAGAGGGGTGTCCGACAGGCCGGGGTGAGGATGTAGATGAGGAGTGTCTGATAAATAGGGCCATATTTTATATCAACCTATCCATTGGCGGGTACAACCCTAAAAATACACCTCTTCCAACCCCGTAGGGGTGGTTCTTATGGTAGCTATGGGATGGCCACCTCTATCCCTTCCCCTCTCCTTTTCAAGGAGAGGGGTGGCCGACAGGCCGGGGTGAGGATGTAGATGAGAGGTGCCCGCCATAATGGGGTGAGGTTACGCAACCTACTTTTAAAATTTTTTAAGAGTCACAAATAGCTAGTTTTTTATACTTTTGAGGCACTTCAAGGGCTACAAACTAATGTTACCATCAACAATTAACGGAGGAAAATTTATGTATCGTACGAAAGTGATGCTAATGTTTGCCGCATGCATGCTTTTATGCGGTATTCAGATGAAGGCACAGGGAGTAATACTGTATACTCCTTATACGAAAATTGCTGTATCGCCGGGCGAGTCGGTAGAATATAGCATTGATGTAATCAACAAGAGCCAGTCGCTCAAGAATGTTCCACTTTCTGTTCAAGGGTTACCTACGGGTTGGACCTATCAGCTAAAGTCTGGAGGCTGGAATATTGGACAGATTTCAGTGCTGGGCGATGAAAGAAAAACGGTTAATCTGAAAATCGAGATTCCCTATGTAGTGCGAAAGGGAGTATATCGGTTTCAGGTAGTAGCTCCTGGTTTTACTTCGTTACCATTGGTAGTAGAAGTCAAACAGGAAGGGACCTCGCGCTCGGAGCTTAGCACCAATACCCCGAGCATGGAGGGACATTCGGGTTCGACTTTTACCTTTAATGTCGATTTACGCAACCGATCGGGTGATCGGCAGGTGTATGTACTTACTTCCGAAGCCCCCAGAGGCTGGGAGGTGGTTTTTAAATCGGCAGGAAAATATGTTTCGTCTATCAATGTTGAGTCGGGGAATACCGAAAAACTTACGGTTGAAGTAAATCCTCCCGATAATATTCCCGCCGGAAAATATGATATTCCTCTTAATGCATCAACTTCAAGCAGTAATGCATCACTTGTTCTTTCGGTAACCATTACTGGATCTTATAAAATTGAGCTTACTACTCCTACGGGACTATTAAGTACCAGTGTACCAGTGGGAGGTGAGAAAAAGCTTGAATTGTGGGTAAAAAATACGGGTTCGTCAACGCTGGCAGATATATCGCTCGAATATACTGCTCCACCGGGCTGGGAGGTAAGCTTTGAACCTAAAAAAATTGCTAAAATCGAAGCTGGACAATACACCAGTGTTAAAGCTACTATTAAGGCCGATCGTAAAGCTATTCCGGGTGACTATGTGGTCAATCTCGAAGCTCGGACGCAGGAAGTGTCTTCGAAGGCATCCTTTAGGGTTTCGGTTAAAACGCCACTTCTCTACGGTTGGATAGGTTTGGCTATTATTGCCTTGGGTGTCTACATTATTTACTATCTCTTTAAAAAATATGGGAGGAGATAATCGTGGCTTTGCCTGTTATTGAAATACGCGGACTTACCAAAATATATGACAATAACAAGCGGGTGGTCGATAATCTTAACCTGACCATCTACGAGGGCGAGGTGTTTGGACTATTAGGCCCCAACGGTGCGGGCAAATCAACGACCATCCTGATGTTGCTGGGACTAACCGAGCCGAGTGAGGGGACTGTTACCATTGCAGGTATTGATGCTACTCGCAATCCCGTTGCTGTAAAGAAAATAGTAGGTTACTTACCCGAAGATGTTGGTTTTTATGACCACATGACGGGGCTTGAAAATTTGGTTTACACAGCCATGCTCAATGGATTTTCCCGTTCTGATAGTGAACAAAAAGCACTTCATTTGCTCAAACGGGTTAATCTTGAGCAAGAAGCGCATAAAAAAGTCGGTAAATATTCGCGTGGAATGCGTCAAAGATTAGGCCTGGCCGATGTACTCATTAAAAATCCGCGCGTAATCATCCTCGACGAACCCACTCTCGGTATTGACCCTTCCGGTATGCACGAATTTCTCGATTTAATCGTTCAGCTGAGCCGAGAAGAAAAAATTACCGTACTATTTTCGTCGCATCATTTGCATCAGGTGCAACAGGTATGCGATAGGGTAGCTATTTTTGTTAACGGAAAACTCATTGCCGAGGGCAATATCGATCAGCTTTCTAAACAATTGTTCGAGGATGGAAGTTTTCATACCGAGTTTGCCCTGGTCGAAGACGTCTCTACCGATACCATTCAAAAAGCTCTGGCTGGTATTAAGGGTATCAAGCGCCTTCAGTGGGAAGGGCAAATTTTTGCCCTCGAAAGTGAATTGGATATTACCGCTCAGGTAGGACGAGCTTTAATTGAACAGGGCTATAATCTTCGTTATCTTAACCGTAAGCAATACGGCCTGGACGAAATATACCAACGATATTTTTTGAATGCTTAAACGTAAACCTATGTTCGTTAAAAGTATTTCTGATAGACTGACCTTAACCTGGCAACAAATTAAAAATCGGTTGTCCAACTTACGTGTTGTTCAATCGAGGGAAGCTACTTTTTTAGTTGCTTTAGGGGTTATGGTACGCAAAGAAGTTGCTGATTACCTTCGTAGTTGGCGGTTTCTGATTCTGGTTGCACTTATTGTACTCACCTGTATAGGTTCAGTATATACGGCCATCACGAACATGGCAAAAGCCCTTGAAAAATCAAATCCCGACCAAATATTTTTCTATCTTAAGCTATTTACTGTATCCGATGGTACAATGCCATCTTTCATCGTTTTTGTTGGATTTCTAGGGCCTTTACTGGGATTAATGTTGGGATTCGATGCCATCAATCATGAACAGAATCGAGGTACCCTGAGTCGTATTCTCTCGCAGCCAATCCCCCGTGATTACGTTCTGAATGCTAAATTTCTGGCTGCTTATCTGGTGGTGAGTGTTCTCCTATTGGTGTTGTCATTATTTGTGATGGGTGTTGGGATGATTGTTTTAGGCGTCCCTCCTACGGCCGAAGAATTTTTGCGAATATTGTTCTTTGTTGTGTTAAGCACCATTTATGTTGCTGTATGGATTAATCTATCGATATTTTTTTCGGTACGATTTCGTCAGCCTGCTACCTCAGCACTTGCAGGGATTGCGGTGTGGTTATTTTTTACGGTTTTTTATCCTCTTTTGCTTTCTTTTATCCTTAAACCCATGGAACCATCTGAAATGGCGAGTGCTGTGGAAATTCTTAAATATGAGAAAATACGACTTTTATTGGTTCAACTGATGCCCAATGAGTTATTTAGCCAGGCAACTACTACCATTCTTACCCCCTCCATTCGTAGCATTGGACCTCTAACCATACAACAGATTTATGGCAGTATACCGGCTCCGCTTCCATTATCCCAGAGTCTGCTCATAGTGCTGCCTCAGGTTATTGGACTTATAGCTTTATCGCTGATATGCTTTATACTTTCTTATATTAGTTTTATGCGGAAAGAAATTCGTTCGAGATAGTTTTTATAACAAAAGAATGACGCCTGTAATAATGATGCTTTTGTAGGTGTTATCTTTCTTTTTTTCAAGCATTGTATTGTTGATATTATTATCTGTCCTATACAAGTTGTAAGGTAAAATAATTGGGCAAGCGAATCATATTTAAAGGATTATAAAAAAATTGAAATTTTATTAGTGCTGTTTATTGTTCATTTTCTATGTTGCCATACAGCAGGTTGATTCGCTTGCTATTCTATTAATTTTTAATAGCTAATAAAATTATAGCCTATAAAAAGCGAAAATTCATTAAAAATGAATATATTCGCATAATAGATTAGTAAACGCTTAATTGTTAAGCGTTACGTTAATATGAAACAAAATTTCTGAAATAATAACCCTATGAGAATAAAGCGTATCAATACCATTGCGGCTGGTTTACTTCTGATGGTAGGGTTAAATGCTCAATCCGATTGGGAAGTAACGCAGCAAAAGAAAAATGCAGATTTGGCCTACAATAAAGGGGTTGGTTTTTTTCAATCAGCTCAATACAAGCAGGCAGTGGATGCATTTACCGAGTGCATAAAATTAAATCCGCAACAGCCATTGGCCTACTTGCAGCGTGCAAAAGCAAATTTTGAGCTGAATAATCGCCAGTCGGTAGCGGGCGATCTTGAAAAAGCCCTTCAGCTAAATGATAAGTTGGGCGAAGCTTGGTTTTATTTGGGCTATATCCAGCTTATTTCCGATACTGCCTCGGTAAAAATTGAGAATTTTGACAAAGCTATTGAAAACGGATTTAACATTCCAGAGGCGTATTATTATCGTGGCGTTGCACGATTTTATAAAAAAGACTACGCAGGTGCATCGGTTGACTTTTCCATGGCCATTGACAAAAATCCCCGCTATGCTTTAAGCTATTTTGAGCGTGGAAAGGTGAAACTTCTCACCAAAGATTATGCAGGGGCTATTTACGATTTCCAGCAGGCCATTAAATCTGATTCTACGTTTATTGCCGCATACAATAACATAGCTCTTGCTAAAATTTATAGTGGTGATTATACTGGTGCCATTACCGAACTTGACAAGTTAATAGCGGTACAGCCTAAAAATTTAATTGCCTATAATAATCGGGGGATGGCAAAATATAATCTTGGAAACTACGATGGTGCTATTGAAGATTTCCTTAAGGCTATAGAATTGAAGCCCGATTATTTTCAAGCACACATTAATCTTGGGAATGCGTATGCCAAAAAAGGTGACCAGAAAAAAGCAATAGATAGCTATAATAAAGCAATTCAGTATAATAACAAATCAGCTGAAGCATTCCTCAATAGGGGGTTTAGCAAGGAACTCACCGGTGATATCGATGGCGCTTGTTCCGATTGGAAAACTGCATTATCACTTGGATATCAGGATGCAGCTAATTTTGTTAATGAATGTAAATAGCAGAACTATGGCAACAAAATTTTTTCTCAAAATAATATGTATATTGCTGATATTACCGCTATCGTTATCAGCACAGGAAAAAGTACGCATAAAGAAAATACAGTTCATTACCAATGCTCCGGGCGGTGATGCTGCATGGAAATCAATAAAAAAAGGGAACAAGTTATATGCAAAGGGTCCGGCATATTATCGCGATGCACGTGCTGAATATTTGAAAGCTTATGCCTATAATGATAAGAATGCGGCTTTGAACTATCGCATTGGTATTTGTTATCTCTATGCCGATGAAAAAAGCGAGGCTTTGCAATATCTCAAAAAAGCATCTGAAATTAACAATAATGTTACACGCGATATCCATTTACAACTGGGTCGGGCTTACCACATGAGTCTCGATTTTGATAATGCAATCAAAGAGTACCGTCTTTTTAAGTCGAGTCTTACTCCAAGAATGCTTAAGAAAGTTCCCTATAATCTTGATCAACTCATCGAACAATGTGAAACTGGAAAAGTACTCGTTGCCGATCCAAAACGTGTGGTGGTACAAAATCTTGGTAAAGGTATTAATTCTGAATACGATGATTTTAATCCAGTGCTTACAGCTCACGAAAACATTCTATATTTCACCTCTCGTCGACCATCCCACTATAATACAAAACGCAATCCACTGGATCAGAAATTCAGTGAAGATATTTACTTTTCTAAAAAAACTTCCCAGGATTGGACACCTCCACAATTGCTTGACAAACGTTTTACTTCGAAGAAAAATGAAGCTGTAGTAGCGGTTTCGCCTTCGGGGGATACTTTATACCTCTATCGTAGTAAAGGCAATGGTAATATTTATTATACTTACAAAAAAGATGCTCGTTGGAGTGGCTTACATGCCTTGAGCAGGATAAATACCCGGGGATCGCGTGAAACTTCACTCTGTTTATCACCGGACGGAAAGACGCTGTTTTTTGTAAGTGATGCCGATCGTAAAGGGGCTATTGGGGGAAAAGACATATATTATTGCGAACGCGATGAAGATGGCAATTGGTCGAAACCCAAAAATATGGGACCACTCATCAATACCCCATATAATGAAGAAGGGGTTAGCCTTTCTCCGGATGGAAAAACCCTATATTTTTCCTCAAAAGGACATCCGGGTATGGGTGGTTACGATATTTTTTACACTACTAAAACCGAATCGGGCTGGTCAAAACCTGTCAATATGGGATATCCCATTAATACACCCGATGACGATCTATACTATGTACCTTCAGCTAAAGGTAAAATGGCTTACTTAACGTCAAATCGTGAAAATACTGTTGGTGGGAAAGATATTTATAAGATTGTTTTTCTGGGTGCAGCTAAAGATTTTATTACCTTAGGCGAGGCAAGTCCGCTTGCTTATGAGCTTTACGATAAACCTTCGATTAAACAGGTTCCTTTAGCTATGCTCACCATCGACTCATCGTTGGTTTTGATGGGACGTGTACTCGATTCTGAAACGCAAAAGGGATTAATGGCTAAAATTCAAATTATCGATTCCGAAAAATCGAAGGTGGTGGCTACCCTGTTGAGCGACACAATGGGTAACTATCGTACTCAGCTACCCGAACGAAAGAATTTTGGTGTAGAAATCAATACAAGGGGATACCTGTTGTTCTTAGGTGTAATCGATCTTACCAAAGAAAAAGCTGATATCATTCAGAAAGATTTCCTGCTCCAACCTTTGACGGTGGGTGCTAAAGTTGTTCTTAAAAACATTTTCTTTGAAACCGGTAAGGCCATTCTTAAGGAAGAGTCTTATCAGCAATTAAACAATGTGCTTACTTTCTTGAAAGAAAATCCTACACTCCGTCTTGAAATTTCTGGCCATACCGACAATGTAGGGGGACTGGCATACAATATTCGTCTATCGGAAGCAAGAGCAAAAGCTGTGGTTACCTATCTTGTGGAAAATGGCATTGAACAGAGTAGGCTTACTTACAAGGGCTATGGTCCCCATCAACCTGTTGCATCGAACAAAACTGCTGATGGACGAGCTCTTAATCGGCGCGTAGAGTTTAAAATAACTGGAATGTAATTTTTATACACAAGTCGCGATGTCAAAAACGTTATTGTTTCTTTTTTTGGAACTTTGCGCCATCAAGCTCTGGTCGCAACCCCAATACGATACAACTATAGTCTATGCAGATTATACCCCACTGCCGGTTATTATTGATGGTTCTGATGACGATTCGTGCTGGCAAACCGCTACATGGCATCCTATTGATCATGTGTGGATACCATACAATGCTACCATGCAAGATGGAGATTTTGAAGGACACTATAAAGTAGCCTGGGATTCCAATTATCTCTATCTGCTGGTTAAAGTGATCGACGACTCGCTGGCCGATTATTATTCCAATCCTCTTTCCAACTGGTGGAACGACGACTGTGTGGAAATTTTCCTTGACGAAGACCGTTCGAAGGGATATCACGAATGTTCGTACAATGCTTTTGCATACCATGTAAGCATTTATTACGATGCCATTGATATGTCCCCTACCTGTGCAGGAATAAATTTACGAAACAATATTATCGTGAAAATGGATACCATTGCACCCCATTCCTACCTATGGGAGTTTGCAATTAAAGTGTATAACAAAAATTTTAATCCCAATAATCCAGAACAATCACGCGTAAAACTTCAGCCCAATAAACACATGGGTTTTGCCTTAGCTTATTGCGATTATGATGGTAATCCTCAGCATGAAAGGGAAAATTTTATTGGTTCTATCTTTATGCCGGCTGCACATAACAATGATAATTACAAGACGGCTGACTATTTTGGTGAGATGATACTGGTTGACTCAAAAAACCAGTGGGATGGGGAGGTGCTTAAGGTAGATGCACCCAGTGCTTCACAAGATTTTTTTACTTATCATCCAAATTTAAATAGTATTACTCTCCATAATGCTTCTGGTTCGGGCTGGATTAAAGTTTTTTCCTCCGATGGAAAACTTATACTTCGAACTGCAATGGTACCAGGGAAAAATACCTTTTTACTTCCTGCTATTCCCTCGGGAATGTACATTATACTTCTTGAAGAGGGTGACCAAATACGAAAGGGTAAATTTATCAAGTAAATGTTGTTGCTAAAATTTTTAATGTTTCAAAATTCAGAATAGACCATATTCATTCTGCTTGCTTTTATAAATGGTATAAACGAAAATGAAATTATTGCCATACATGTTGTGAAACATCACGTGTTCATTACGTTAGATTTACATGGATTAATAGAAATAAGAAAGCACAGCATAAATACTGTGCTTTCTTTAAAATACCTAACCCTTATGAAATAATCTTATTTATTTTCTTCCAACTCGTCAAATTCAATTTCTGCAAAATCTTCGGCTAATTCCTCAGCATCGGAGGTAATTATCAAGGGATTGGCTGTTTTAATAAAGTCGATCATTTCTGTCAGTCCTTCTACAAACTTATCAAAATCTTCTTTATACAAGAAGATTTTGTGCTTTTCATAGAAGAACTTACCGTCACGTCCCATACGCTTTTTGCTCTCGGTAATGGTCAGATAGTAGTCGTTTTGCCTGGTAGCTTTTACGTCAAGAAAATAAGTCCTTTTCCCTGCTCTGATAGCCTTAGAATAAATGTCTTCCCTAATGGGGGTGTCATTTTCAGCCAGTTTGTCTAATCCTTCTTCCATTTCTTTCCAAATTTTTAAGTTGGCCACAAAAATGCACTTGAAAAATCTGTGAAAAGATATAAAAAAAATCTCAAAAATTACAAATTTTTTTCAACCCAATGTTTGTAATGTTGTTTATATTACTTATAATTTAAACTGGTTATTTTTATTGATGCTATTATTTGACCATCATTTTCAAGTTGTAACTACCGGTTGCTGACTGTATACGTATACAATAGATACCCTGCAATAATCCATTCAAATTCATTGGTACCGAAAAATCACCCATAGGTTTTTGAACCTTCCTCGAATAAATGGATTTGCCTTCCAGGGTTAGCATGTTAATAGTTAATAATTCAGCTTTGGGTGACGAATACCACACGGTAAAGCTTCCCTCATTAGGATTGGGGAATAGCTGGATTTGAGGGGATATTGTGAGAGAAGTAACATTGGTATATTTCTGACTTTCACCCAGCGGGCCATCGCCAATGATAATATAAAATTCTCCCTCTACCCCTCCGCCGCTACCATCGACTTGAATCCAATACGTTTTGCCTGGAATCACATTTAGCTCATAAATAGCTGCTTCATAGGGTTCAACAAGGTAATAATCGTCGTTAGCGGCAACCAGATTGGTGTTTTTAATGTTGGTACAGGTGTCGGCATCGTATACGGCAATTTGTGTATCCATGCCTTTGGTATCGATACTGAGTTTGCCCGTGGCGGGGCCAATAACTTTAAACCATACGCTATTTTGTAAGCCACCTTCGTTACACCACGTTTTTTCATCGTAGCAGCTGGTATCGGCTGGCAAGGGTTCATTTGGTTCAACTGTTGCTCCCACATTCGTGTATGGACCACTTTTGCCCAGTGGTAACAGTATAGCGTTACATATATCATCGTTAATGGGCGGTTGTTTTACATTTACATTCACAGTGTATGTGCCTTTACAATTGCCACTGGTAGCTGTTAAGGTAAATTTGTGCAATCCCGTATGCTGCGGGTAAAAATATACTGTTTTGGAAGTACTATCGCTAAGATTGTAGCTGGGAAACCAGCGATAGGAATCGGCGTCAGCAATAGCAGTGAGCTGTGCTGTGTCACGAATTTTGATATAGTCGGGTGCGCCAATTAAAACCGTCAAATTTGTTACTACACGATAATTGTACATAAAACTATCTACACCATCGGGACCGCTTATTTTGAGTTGCGCAGTAAGTTGCTGCTCGCCCAACGAGGCAGGAATTGTTACAGTGTGAGGACCAGGTCCGGTGGCAGTAGCCGGTAAAACCCCACTGCCAAACTTCCACTCGTAATTGCTTATGTTTCCAAGCGAACGGTTGGTAAAAGTAATGGTACTGCCTGCACATACCTCTTTTTTGTTGGCCTCAAAATAAGCTACTGGGGTGGAAGTTGATGAGGCATACACGTGCAGTACTATGTTTGCTTCCCAATCTTTTGTATTGCTTCCAATAGCTTGCCAGTTTTCGCCGTCTTCGCTCACCCATTGACTGCCAGTAGGTTGAATGATAGGATTGGCATACAATTCCCCTAATATTTCGGCTTTCATTTCAATGGGGATAGGACGCGTTAAGCCAGGGGTGTAATAGCGAACAAGTACATAAAATGTTCCGTTTACCTTAACGGGCATGTTGTATGCATAAAAACCCGGACACATGGCTGGTTCACTCACATAATGCAGCAGTAAGTCACCAACCGTGTCGTTTTTCTGATCATAAAGGCTGATTTCGATGACAGATCCGGTTCGCGGAATGAAAGTCGCTATTTTCTTGATATATTTTTCAGATAGCGCATCAAATTTTAGCAGTGCATAGGCATAATCTTTTGAATAACCAAAGAAACTTACCACCCCAACATTATCCTTGCACATAAGGGTATCAAAAACATCGGTAGGCAAAAGGGTAGGGTAGAACGAGGCCGGTTTTAGGATATGATGATCTCCGTAGGCAATGTAAAAATAACCTTTATCGCCCCAATTTGTGCTCCAGCTATTTTTGGCAATCCATGCACCTTTTCCATGTTGGGTAACCAGGTTGTCGTCCCATCCTACAAGGTCAATAGCATGATTAGGACCATTTCGGTCGTCGGAATAAAATGTGTGGGTCGAAGCATTATAATAAGCCTCATCCCAGTGAATGTTGGTCGAAACGGCCCCATATTGCATGATCATTTTTTTAGTGAGAGTAGGATTATTGTAAATCCACCGGGTTTCGATAATGTACGACACGGGCTTGTATGTGTCGATACAATGGTGGGTTGAAGTATCATCGGTATTGTAGGGTACCTGACTTTCTTTTACCGGACCTTTCAATCTGGTATAGTAGGCCATTGGGAAGTACTCATTTCCACCTTCACCAAATCCCCATTCATAGCCATGACAGGTAGCCATGTGATGTTCCGACAAATCGCCAGCTCCCAATGCATTTAGCTGGGTCAGCCACCACGACTCCACCGAACCAGTACTGGAGAAAGCCCAACAGTTGCCCCCAAAATTACCCTGTCCCTGATTTTTTACAGGCGATACTTTTTCTACTTCCCGTAAATCGTACCGGTCGGGAAGGCCTACTGCATATAGCTTCGACTCTGCTGGTGTTTCATAGTACTCGGGCAATTGTACATAGGGGGGGAGATATCCTGTTGGTTGTTGGTTGTTCTGGGTCGATGATTTTAGCACGCGTACTTTTTTCTGCTGATAATATTTTATTAAATCAGGATTTACAGGCATTACATGCTTGGATATCTGACCCTGTGCCATATATATCGATGCAAGAAAAAAGAATCCTATGGGAAAATATTTTTGCATAATGTAACATTTAAAATTTAAATATTTCTTCGAGGGTGATGATCTTCAGCTTCTTCTCTTCAATAATCTTGAAAGCCAGCTGTCGATTGCTGGTTCGCATGACCACTATCCCCTTATCCTTCATAGTAAATGCATACATATATTCGATACTAATATTGGCCTCGGCAAAAGGTTTTAGAATTTTTGCCAGGGAACCGGCTTCTGGAGGGGTTTCCAGCCCGATAACATCTGTTAAATTAACGCTGAAATTTTTATTTTTAAGCAAATTAACAGCTTCTACAGGGTCGGACACAATCAAACGTAATATGCCGTATTCTGAGGTATCGGCAACACTAAGTGCTGCAATATTTATTTTTTTCTCACCCAGTACATCCAATACTTCATTTAACCGTCCCGACTTATTTTCGAGAAATATGGATAGTTGTTTTATTGACATGTTGTAAAAATTTTTGTTACACTTTTTTTCTACGATCTACTACCTGTTTCAGGTTTTTGTAGTTTTGTTCAAGAAAATAGTTGTTCTGCACCAACTTAATTTTCGGCTGGATTTTAGTTTCTTCAAAAATACGTGAGGATATATTTTTGGTCAGACATTCGAGTTTCCCATAATTGTCGAGGTAGAGGTTATCTACGACTTCCACTTCAACAATCAGCTGATCATTGTTATCCACAGTATCAAGATAAATGACATAATTGTCGCCCACTTCAGGGACCCTTTTAAGGGTTTCGGCAATTTGGGAAGGGTATAAAGCCCTGCCCTGGATAAAAAAGAGTTCATCGCTACGACGGGTGGTATTATCGATACGTCGATGGGTACGGCCACATGGACAGGGTTCTTCGATTATTCGGGTTATATCTCCAGTTTGATAGCGAATCAATGGCATGGCTTCCTGATTAAGCGTTGTGATAACCAGTTCGCCCCATTCCCCTGCAGGCAAATTTTTGAGCGTTTGCGGATCGATGATTTCAATTAAATAGTAGTCTTCCCATATATGCATGCCTTGCTGTTGTTCACACTCGATGGCCATACCGGGGGAATTGATTTCGAGTATCCCGTATGAACGATGAATAGGAATCCTCAGGATATTTTCGTATTTTTTCTTCTCTTCTTCATTCAAAGGGCTTTCGCCAACGATGAGCAAGCGTAGTTCAGTATCGACGGAGGGATTTAAATTTAATTCATAAAATGCATCGATTAAGGAAGGTAGTATGCCCGCAGGCAGATACAGGACGGTAGTACCCAGTTCTTTCATCAACTGAATATGGCGATGCATGCTGATGTTGCCTGCCGGTATAACCAACAGGCCCAGCTCTTCTCCCCCCAATTCACACCCGTGGCTGGTGGGATGCAGCCCAAAATCCGTCATTACCTGCATAATGTCGGTAGTGACCAGTCCTGCAGTGTTAAAACTCCGGGCAACAATTGATGCCCACGACGATAGGTCGTCCCTGGAATAGAAAATACCTTTTTTTGGTGCATAGGCACCAGTACTGCTGTGAAAACGAACAACCTCGCTGCGCTCAATCGATAATATTCCAAAAGGATAATGTGTCGAAAGATCCTGGCGCGTGGTGAACGGAAAATGTTGAATATCTTCCAATGAATGTAATGCATCAGCAGTTATTTGATGTTGTTTAAATTTGGAACGATAAAACAACGATGAGGCTGCTCGCCGAATCGTATCTTTTAGCCGAAATAGCTGGAGTTTCTTCAGCTCATCCCTCGATAGGGTTTCCATACTATCCCAAAACTGTCCCTCCATAGAAAGCTTATTTTTTTCAAATATAAAAAAATATTGTTCATTTTTCCAATTTGCCTGTTTTTTAACGTAAATTTGAGAATATTGGTATTCTTAATTAAAACCATATGCGGCTGTTTCAGATATTTTGTGCATTTATTATCGTGGCAGGTATGGATTGTAGTTCAAGTCAGGAAAATGATTATGTACGGTGGCGCGAGCAGATGGTATCGGATCAAATTATCAGTCGGGGAATTAAGGATAAAAAAGTTATCGCAGCCATGCGTAAAGTTGAGCGGCACCGGTTTGTACCCGACGAATACAAGCAAGTTGCTTATGGCGACCACCCCCTACCCATAGGCTATGAACAAACCATCTCGCAACCCTATGTAGTTGCTTTTATGACCGAGGCGCTTGAGCTAAAACAAACTGACCGGGTACTTGAAATTGGTACAGGTTCTGGCTATCAGGCTGCTATCCTTGCCGAAATATGTGACTCGGTTTTTACCATTGAGATTGTGCCTGAATTGGCTCAACAAGCAAAACTATTGCTGGAACAGCTGGGATATAAAAATATTCAGGTAAAGCACGGGGATGGATATCAAGGGTGGATAGAAAAAGCTCCATTTGATGCCATTATCGTTACGTGTTCACCTACAAAAATACCACAACCCTTAAAAGACCAACTAAGGGAAGGGGGAAGAATGATTATCCCTGTAGGCTATTCGCAGACAGACCAGTACTTATACCTTATCAAAAAGCAAAATGGTCGTTTGGTAGAAAAGGCAGTTTTACCTGTAAGATTTGTTCCCATGGTAAATTTCGAAAAAAAGAGTTATTGATCGTAACAATTGCACGATATTTGCAAAAAGTCGCCTTAAAAAAATATCAATATGACAGTAGTAGAAATAATTCAGAGCATGTTGGCACCGGGCATCATGATTTCAGCCTGTGGTCTTCTTTTGTTGGGAATGAATAACAAGTATTCGCTGGTAATTAATCGCATACGAGTGCTGGACGACGAAAAGCGAAGATTGATGGTCAAAATGCGTGATCAGCAGCTTAGCGAAATTGAAAATAAAAGGTTGCAAAACATTGGATTGCAGTTGCCCAAACTCGCCTACCGTATCAAAATGGTTCGTAATGCCGTAGTTTTTTACAGCCTTGCAGTAGGTTTTTTTATCATTAGTTGCCTTTTTATTGGGTTCAACATTATCAATCCTCAGTTTAATATTTCCCAACTGGCCATATTTACCTTTTTGTTGGGGATGTTGTCGGTACTTACGGGAATAGGCTATGCATGTCGTGAGGTAATTAAGGGTTACCAGATTGTAATGATTGAAATGGAAGCGGAAAAGTAGTAACGCAAGGCATGTAAAAATAGAAATTGCATGGCTAATGCAACGAGCTGGTAGGTACTCTTTACAAAGAGGCAGGAAAATAAATTTATGCCGATTGATGGATAGTAAACTTTTTGCCAGCGAGTATCATCTGATGGTATAAAAAACAATATTGTAAAAGGATGAAGGTAGTTGCCGACCGACATATTCCCTTTTTAAAAGGTATTTTAGAACCATATGCTCACATCGAATATCTCGATCCTGTTGATATTACCAGGGAAAACATACGCGATGCCGACGCACTAATTATACGTACGCGAACACGATGCAATAGGGATTTACTTGAAGGGACGAATGTTAAATTCATTGCAACCGCAACCATCGGTTACGATCATATCGATACTGAGTTTTGTCAAAATCATGGTATAACTTGGACGAATGCGCCAGGTTGCAATTCTGGTTCTGTTATGCAGTATGTAGCTGCCGCCCTGGTATCGTTACAACAAAAATTCGGATTCAGGTACAGTGACAAAACGATAGGGGTAATAGGCTACGGTCATGTGGGCAAAAAAGTGGCAAAACTGGCAGAATCGTTGGGGATGCAAGTGCTCATCAACGATCCACCTCTTGAAAAGGAACAGGGGGTAAAGGGGTTGGTAAGCCTTGATGTATTACTTGAAAATTCCAATATTGTTACTATTCATACCCCGCTGAATTTAACAGGTGAATATAAGACCTACCATTTGTTTGATCGAAAGCGTTTTGCAGCGTTAAAACCCAATACATTTTTTATTAACACCTCGAGAGGGGAAGTGGTTGAAACCAGTGCCCTGATCGAAGCAATTGATAATGGGCAAGTTGCTGCTGCCATCATCGATGTGTGGGAAAATGAGCCGCATATTGACCGCAATCTTTTGCGCAAAACATTTATAGCTACTCCACATATAGCCGGTTATTCGGCCGATGGAAAAGCCAATGCAACACTCATGTCGGTGAATGCGCTAAGCCAATTTTTCCGTTTAAATATGCCCAACCTAAATATAAGCTTGCCTACACCCGAAAACCATATTTTGTATTTGCCTACCGAAAATAATAACCTAGAATACATTATCCAAAAAACTATTTTACATACTTATCCCATTGAAAGGGATCATAATTTATTGACAAGCCAGCCTGAGAATTTTGAGCAATTTCGTCAGAACTATCCGGTAAGGCGCGAGTTTCATGCATATACGCTAATTGTCGATGAAAAAATTAAACATGCATTAGCTACTACTTTTACAAAAATAGGATTTTGCGTTGCTGTTAAGAACAATTGAATATTTTTGTTGTTAAATTAAAAAAGTTATGCAGAAATATCGTTGTGTGGTATGTGGTTATGTGTACGATCCGGAAGAAGGCGACCCCGATAGCGGGATTCCACCCGGTACACCTTTTGAAGATATACCCGATGATTGGGTATGTCCTGTATGTGGCGTTTCAAAAAAAGATTTTGTGCCCGTTGATTTTTAACATATTATCACTTGATTTTTTTAAATAAATTTTATATTTGCAAAAAAATAACTTTAACTTTGTATGCATAAATTTTAAAACGAATTAAAACCTCTAACCCCAAACTTCCTCTTAAACCTTTATTTATAAGACCATACGCATAGTAATGTAAAAATTAAATTGAGAGGGGAAATACATGATAGTAACCTCCCGGAAAAGTCGGTTACTTAAGCTCATTGATGATGCAATTAGGTATATTCCTGATGTCAGTGGAATATATGAGCAAATTATTATCAACCAAGCGGTAGTTTCTATCGATAAGAGTGCTTTACTGAGTTCGAGGAAGGTTTTGTTATGCAAACTTTTTAGCACTTTTCGAAAATAACAATGAAAAACTTATGTCATTAAACATACGATTCATGTTTATAACGCTTTTGAAAACAGTCAGAAGAGCATTGTTAGAAGAAGTTTACTTAAAATACTCAAATGAGTTTATATGAAACGAGCAAGTATGGCAGATTCACAAACAGGTATAAAAATAATTTCATTTTTTATTTGCCAATGTGTAAGCATGACCATCACATGCAAGTGCTATCTGACCACTAAGAAATATTAATTATAAGGATTTAAAAAATAAAATACATTTACACCAATAAGTTCAAAAAAGCTAAAAGCAAAAACAGATTCAATTATAACAACTATGAGAAAAAAAGGTAACGGTAAAGCAGCAGAAACATTCACTGATGAAGTTTGGAAGGAAATACCAGGTACCGAAGGTATGTACCTGATTAGTAACTATGGGCGACTGAAGTCTTACCGGCGGGACAAGAGTGAGGGTAGAATTATGAAGCTGGCGCAGGTAAAAGGGTTTCGAACAGCGAACATAAAGATTAATGGAAGATACAAGTCGTGCCTGGTACATAAGCTTGTTGCCGAGGCTTTTGTGCCCAAACCCTCTGAGAACCATAACTACATCACTCATGTTGATGGGGATGTAGGGAATAATAAAGCTTCTAATTTGAAATGGATTACCCGTGAGGAAAATTATGCACATGTCATTGAGCGTCTCAATGAAGCTAATCGTAATCGTCCGGGACGTTTTGCACCCTATGCCAAGTTGACGCTTGAAGATGTAAAGCATATTAAAAACATGCTTCATCTGGGTGTAAAGCAGAAAGTTATCGCTAAAATGTTTTGTGTTAGCGAAATGCAAATAACCCGGATCAAAAAAGGCATTAATTGGCCCGAGGTAAAACACGATGAAACCTTCATGATTGTGCTTAAGCACAAACACTAAATGAAAATATCGTTACTTTGTGTTTGGTATCGAACCAAACACAAAGTATTATGGAAAAGCGCACTATTGAGTATGAAC
>Ga0209204_1001359_pt1 | contig 23262 bp, 20 predicted proteins | sample AD_JPNMR2_MetaG_FD_184425 | JGI IMG/M metagenome (GOLD analysis project Ga0209204, IMG submission 184425) | Active sludge microbial communities of municipal wastewater-treating anaerobic digesters from Japan - AD_JPNMR2_MetaG (SPAdes) (version 2) | ecosystem: Engineered > Bioreactor > Anaerobic...
TCTTTTCTTGTGTCTGGTTATATCAGGACTTTTAAAGAAAAAAACCCTGATTTACATATTGTTTTCACCGGTGGTTCTGGCAGGGCACTCTGCCGCAGAGTGAAGGAAGGGTGTTATATTGAAAATCTTGGAATTATTGGAATGAGGTCTGTAATATATGAAAAAGTTTGAAACTATTGAACACAATATTTTTCACTTTGATGAAGTGACAAGTACGATGGATGTGGCAAGAAACTTATGTGAAAAAGAGAATGAATGTGTTGTGGTTGCAAATAAACAAACTCATGGCAGGGGTAGACACGGGAGAAAATGGATTTCAGATGAGGGAGGACTGTGGGTTTCTTTGGTATGGAGAAATGTGAATGAAGAACTTTTGAGATATCTTTTTATCATTGCAGCACAGGCGGTTGTCGATACACTTGAGCAATGGGGTATCTCTGCACGAATCAAGCTTCCAAACGACGTGTATGTGGGTAGGTCCAAAATTGGCGGTATCCTTATTGAAAATCTTAAACAGTGTGTTATAATAGGCATTGGGATAAATATTAATAATACACTTGACGAAACAATGGATGATGCCACAAGTTGTAAAAAAATCCTAGGGAAAAATCTGGAAGTTGAGAGTGTGTTGGCCTATCTTCTGAAAAACCTTCAACAAGCAAGAAAGGAATTTGAACTGAATGCTGAAGGTTTTCTATCAAAGGTCAAAGGATATTTGATAAAATGAATTCCATCGTTCTTACGGTTCAATTGATTTCTCTTTTTGTTCTGATTGGACTTGCGGCGTTTTTTTCTGCTTCTGAAACAGCCTTTGTTTCGCTTGGGACATATCATTTAAAAAAAATACCGGATGAAGACCCAAGGAAGAAAAGACTTGAATTCTGGTTAAAATACCCTCACAGAATCCTTGCGACTACCCTTGTGGGCAATACGATCGTTGAATCCCTGGCTTCAATTCTCGCTGCCTCAATCGCTTATAGAAGCTCAGGGCGAATAAGTTTAGGAATTATGGCATTTCTTGTTATGTTTCTGATACTTGTTATGGGCGAAATTATTCCCAAAAGTCTTGCGAAAAAATACGCTGAAAAATTTGTTGGTTATGCGATTGTTCCGATGAGAATTTTTACACTGATTCTGGAACCTTTTAATCGTTTTTTGCTTGGGTTTGCAGAGGTTTTTTTAAGTTTGTTCAGGGTTAGCATAGATTCAATTCTTCCGGTTGTAACAGAAGAAGATATCAAGGCAATGGTTTCTGCAGGAGAAGAAGAAGGATTGATAGAGGAAGAAGAGAGACAGATGATTCACAGTATATTTGAACTCGGGGACAAAATGGTTTCAGAGGTAATGATTCCGAGGGTCAATATTGTTGCTGTAGATGTGAATGCGACAATCAAAGAAATTTTATCTCTTGTAGCCAAAGAGGGTTATTCAAGATATCCTGTCTACAGAGGAAATTTTGATGCGATAGAAGGAATTGTGTATTTGAAGGATATTGTAGCGAGAGGTTTTGAACGTGAAGACCTTCTTGCAAAAGATATTATGCGAAAGACGTACTTTGTTCCTGAAACAAAAAAAGTGAATGACCTTATGAAGGAACTTCAAGCCCAGCAAATTCAGATGGCGATTGTGGTAGATGAATATGGAGGAACAGCAGGACTTGTGACAATGGAAGATCTTGTAGAAGAAATCGTAGGTGAAATTTCAGATGAATACAAACATGATACTGGTGATTATCAACAACTTAGTGATGGCAGTTATCTTGTAAAGGGTTCTATGGAAATTGAAAAAGCCAATGCGTATCTTGAGTTAGATTTGCCAAAGGGAGAATTTGAAACTGTTGCAGGATTTATCATGGAATATCTGGGAAAATTGCCCAGAAAAGGTGAAAAATTTATTTACAAAGGAAATATTTTCAATATCCATGAAGCACACGAAAAAACAATAAAATGGGTGAGGATAAGAAAATTTTCAGAGGAGAGAACGAATGAGTGAAGATGCACTGAGAAAAGAGAAAATGGCAAAAATAGAATGGTGGAAATCTCAGGGGATTGAACCATATGGAAGAAAATTCAGTAGAGAGCCGATTGTGTCTCTTACTGCTGAACGAAAAGAACAAATATCAATTGCTGGCAGGATTATGACAATTCGTCGACATGGAAAGGCGGCATTCTGCGATGTTATGGACCAGAGCGGCAAAATCCAGGTCTACTTCAAGAAAGATATTTTAGGAGACGTGTTATTTGAGAAATTCAGAAATCTTGATGTGGGAGACATTATTGGAATAAAGGGTGAACTTTTTACCACACACACAGGCCAATTGACAGTCCTTGTCAGGGATTTTGTGCTTCTGTCCAAAATAATAGGGACACTGCCAGAAAAATGGCATGGTTTGAAAGATGTCGAAATAAGATACAGAAAAAGATATCTGGACCTTATTATGAACTCCCAGGCACAGAAAGTTTTTGAAACACGGATAAAAATACTTAACCTGATCAGGAATTTTCTCAATGGAGTCGGTTTTGTTGAGGTTGAAACACCAATGATGCATCCAATTCCTGGAGGGGCTGAAGCGAGACCCTTTATCACACATCACAACGCACTTGATATAGACCTGTATCTCAGAATTGCACCAGAACTGTATCTGAAAAAGCTTCTTATCGGTGGTATGGAAAAGGTCTATGAAATTAACAGATCTTTCAGGAACGAAGGGATTTCAACATTACATAATCCTGAATTTACGATGCTTGAATTATACTCGGCTTATGACGACTATCAGGAGATGATGAAACTGACAGAAAAATTAATCTGTTACATTACACAGAACATTTTTGACACAAATGAAATAGATTTCGGTGATACAAAAATTAACTTTCAATCGCCATGGAAAAAAATTTACTGGGAAGATTGCTGGAAACAGCTCGGCATTGCAAACTGGAGGGATATCAACAGCGTGAAAAAGGCATATTCTGATTTACACCTTGACACAGAGGGAAAACAGGACCTGTTTGAACTTCTTGATTTGCTTTTCAAAAGGATGATTGAACCGAAACTGATTGATCCTACATTTGTTATGAAGTTTCCTGTGGAGACATCGCCGCTTGCAAAATCATGGCCTCAGGACCCATCAATGGTTGAGAGATTTGAACTTTTCATAGGCGGTTTTGAAGTGGCGAATGCCTATTCTGAATTGAATGACCCTGTCGAACAGAAAAAACGTTTTGAACAGGAACTCCAGAGACCAAGCGAGAGACCTAAAGTGATTGATGAGGATTATATAGAAGCGCTTGAGTATGGAATGCCTCCTGCAGGCGGACTCGGGATTGGTATAGACAGACTGGTGATGATTCTTACAGGATGCAGTTCCATACGTGATGTCATCTTATTTCCTTTATTGCGACCCAGGCAATGACCTTTGATAAAATCAGGAATTCCTTTGTCTGGCTTTCCCTTGTGACAATTTTATGCCGTATTGCTGGCCTTATCAGAGAAATTGTCACGGCAAGATTTTTTGGCACCACAGGTATCTACGACGCATTTTTAATCGCATTTATGATACCCAATTTTTTCAGAGGTCTTCTTGCAGAAGGGGCACTGAGCACAGCTTTCATCCCGGTTATTTCTGAACTGATTGCAAAGGGTGAAAAAAAAGAAGAAATATTGAAAGTTACAGGTGCCGTATTTTCATTTTTTCTTATTGCAACAGTGGTTCTGTATGTGTTTATTCTTTTTGCAAGCTGGATTTTGCTAAAGTACTTTTCTTTGCCTGCAAAAATTTCAGAAATATTGTTCTTATTGAGATTTACATTTCCCTATCTCATTTTTGTCTCTCTGGCTGCATGGGCGATGGGTGTGCTCAATGCAAGGCACAGGTTTGTTCTTCCGGGATTGAATCCAATTATTCTTGATTTCTGGTGGATTATCGGTTTGTTCTTTTTTACTCATTTTTTTGGAAATACCCTTGAACAGAAAATTTTTGCTCTTTTGATAGGCGTGCTGCTGGGTGGATTGAGCCAGTTTGTTTTTCAATTACCGGCAGTGTTTTCTGTTCATGGACCGATTGTTTTCAACACCCAGTGGAAACATCCTGCCTTAATGAAAATGTTGAAAATGTTCAGCCCTGTCATCATTGGAATGTCTGTTGGTCCAATAAATCTGCTTGTTGACTATTCTTTTGCGCGCAGCCTTACAGAAGGTGCAGTTTCAGCACTGTGGTATGCGACAAGGATTTATCAACTTCCCCTTGGGGTGTTCAGTATTTCACTTGCAACAGTACTTCTTCCACATTTATCAGGAGATGTTGCAATAAAAAAGATGCAGCAGGTAAAAGATAATCTTCATAAAGGACTGGACCAGACGATTTTTTTTCTTGTTCCTTCTGCAATTGGTATGATTGTTTTTAGAAAAGAAATGATAGGGCTTTTTTTCAAAAGAGGTATGTTCACAGGATATTCTGTAGAGATTACTGCATATCCTTTGATGCTTTATTCAATAGGGCTTGTATTTTACGGCGCAGCAATAATCATTACAAGAGCATTTTATGCTCATCAGGATACTGCGACGCCTGTAAAGGTGGGGCTTATCAGTATTGGAACAAATGCATTGTTTGATGTGATATTAATGAAATTCATGGGGCATGGAGGTATTGCATTGTCAACATCCATTGTGGGATTGCAGAATCTCGTGATGTTGGTATGGTTATTTAAGAAAAAGTTTGGTTTGATTCAGATAGAACACGTGATGAAAAGTTTTTTACGGGTTTTTCTGGTGGGGTGTTTCTGGGGTATAATAATGGAAGCAATAAGGAGAATACTGATACCTTATGGAACTGCTATAATTGTTGTTGCAGGAACAGTGTCAGGAATCCTGTTATACTTCATTTTTGCTATCATTTTGAAATTTCCGGAACTTGCTGGTATAAGGATGTTAAAATGGAAAATGTGATTTTGTTTTTCTTTTTGATTTTTTCAGTTGTGATCCATGAATACTCACATGGTCTGGCTGCATATCATAATGGTGATGACACAGCATATTTGATGGGAAGATTGACATTGAATCCCATTGCCCATCTCGATCCGATAGGAAGTGTAATACTCCCTCTTTTTCTTGCATTGACAGTGGGAGTACCCTTCGGTTATGCGAAACCTGTGCCCATCAATCCATTGCGATTCAGGGATTATCAGAAGGGCATCGTTATGGTGGGTGCTGCGGGTTGCACAGCAAATTTTATTGCTGGATTTATTTTTGCTTTAATCAGTGGCATTACAAAGGGTATGGCTTCTGAAATTTTTCAACTGGCAGCGTTCATAAATTTCATTCTGTGTTTTTTTAACCTGATTCCAATCCCACCTCTTGATGGCTCAAGAATTGTTGCTGTTCTTCTGCCGCCAAGATTTGGTGAATTTTTTGACAGGATTGAAAGATACGGTCTTTTTATCGTGTATGCCATTGTGTTTGCCGGTGGATTTAAATTTCTTGTTCCATTTTGCTCATCCCTTGTGAAACATTTTTCATCAATTGGACATCTTAATTTTTAGTAAATCAACACGGAGATAATTATGGAAAAAACAGATTTCATAGAATTATTGCATTTTCTTCATATTCTTTGCTGGCAGGCACTGGGAAAGATGGCAAACCCAGTAAGCGGCAAGCCTGAAAGAAATTTGCAGTTTGCAAAAAGATTGATTGATATTCTTGAAACACTTCAGGTGAAAACAAAGGGCAACCTTGAGGAAGACGAAACAAGAATGTTGGAAGATATTCTTACTGACCTGCGACTTAATTATGTGGATGAATTGAATAAGGAAAGTAAAGAAAAAGAATCAGGCGGTCACAGTCAAGTTCAAGATGAAAGAAAAACTGAAGACCAAAATAAAGGCAATACCTGATTCGCCTGGTGTGTATATTTTCAGAAATAACACTGGAGATGTCCTTTATGTAGGGAAATCTGCACATCTTCGCAGTCGTATTAATTCCTATTTTACCACCCCGTTTGAATATAAAAGAGCTTCATTGCTTGAAGAAATTGACGATATTGAAGTAATTCCTGTTGCATCAGAAGGTGAGGCATTGGTTCTCGAATGCTCTCTGATAAAAAAGTATCAACCCGGGTATAATGTTGATTTGAAGGATGGGAAAACCTATCCGTGGTTAAAAATTACAGATGACATATTTCCTGCTGTTATGGTTGTAAGAGAGCAAAAAAAACCAGGACCCCAGTATTTTGGTCCATTCACAGATGTGAAAGGATTGAAACAGGTATTACGGTTTATAAGAAAATATTATCCTGTGAGAACCTGCAGGAAAAGAATTATTGAAGGAAAAACGTCAAAGCCATGTACGTTTTTTTTTACAAAGCGCTGTTGTGGTCCCTGTACCGGTAATGTAAAACCAGAAGAATATAAAAAAATTATTGATGGAATTAAGGCATTTTTCTCAGGCAAATACAAAAACTATTGCAAGGAATTAAAAAAACAGTTGAATGAAGTAATAAGAAACTGGGATTTTGAGCAGGCAAAATTGATTGCTGAAAGAATTCATCTGCTTGAAAGGATGCAGGAACGTCTTCCCTGGAGAAGTGAAGATGAACTTCTTCTTTATAGAAGAGAAAATGTATTGCCTGCTATTGCAGAAAAACTTTTACTTGGAAAAATACCAGCAGTGATTGAAGGATACGATATTTCACATTTTGGTGGAAGCCATGCCACTGGAAGCAGGGTTGTATTCAAGGGTGGAGTGCAGAGTAGGGCAGATTACAGGAAATTTAGAATTAAAACTGTGGAAGGAATTGATGATTATAGTATGCTCAGGGAAGTGATAAGAAGAAGATTTACTGATCCAGAAATGCAAGCAAGACCTGATTTAATCCTTGTTGATGGCGGTAAAGGACAATTGAACGAAGTGCTTGAAGAACTGAAGAAATTGAAATTGAATATTCCTGTGGTTGCGCTCGCCAAAAAAGAAGAAATTGTGTATTCAAGCTTGAGTAAGAAGGCAATTTTTCTTCCGAAAAATTCAAGTGAACTTCACCTTCTTCAGGATATCAGGAACGAAGCCCATCGTTTCGCACGTTCCTATCATTCCAAGCTTCGCACTAAAGAAATATCATAAATGGCAGAAGTGTTAACAAATTCCAGTTTCAACCGTAATTATAGAAACAAACTATGAAATCTGGTATGTGATAATCTCAATATCTTTCATCAGTCCGCAGGGCACAATCTGATAATCGTCAATAAACTCATTTCCTTCTGCAATAAACTGATATGGGCCTGTCCACAAAGGATATTTCTGATAGAAATGCAAAGGACCATGAGAATTTTTTCTGTGTCCCAGAATTTCTATCCCGAGAGTATGATCTTGCCCATCTGCGACAAATTCTGTAATATCAATGGTGTTTGGTGGCCAGGCGATGATTCCTGCCTGTTTTCCATCAACAAGAATCCGTACTGCTGCGCCATAGTATTCAGGAATGTTTACAAAAATTTTTTGATTTTGCTCAATGTTCACATGAATGTCGTGAAGATATGTTACATTGCCTGAATAAAAGAGTAATCCCTGCTGTGTCCAATCTCCAATAGAAAGTTTCTCCACTTTTTCTGTAATTACCGGGGTACCATCAACCATTTTTACTCCAAAATTTCCAAGTAAATAAATAATCTCAAATCCAGGATGTTCTGCGTTATACCCGGTTTCAATTAATATTTCGTTTTCTCCTTTTTTAAGGATACATGGATCAAATTCTAATAATTCAAGAGATTTATCAACCCACCACCCTGATTTCATGTCAGCAGATAATGAATAACCGTTAATATCAATGTTGTAAAGTGATGGTTTTTCAATGGCGAGGCACATTCTACCTGATGGAATTTTTTCAATTGAAAATACATACTTTAGTGTAACAGGAGTAGTTTTAAGTTTTTTATTTTTTTCTCTTGCCCACGGTTGAACCATTTGTCCGCCTCGCAGAGGAATACCAAGTTGTTTTCTCAATTCTCTGTCGAGCTTAAGAATTTCCTTTTTCTCCTGCCAGGCGGTTTCTCCAATCTTATACGTTGCTTTATCAAGCACAAACACATTTGGTTCTGACAGTAAGATGTCCCAGGTATCTTTTTCAATTTTTATTCTTTGAATTTCTTTCAGGTTTTCTCTTGTTTCAACTTTTAAATGAAGTTGTTTTTTCGGTACTATAAAGAGTCTGCTTCCAATGGCAGGAAAAGATGTTTTTATTGCATACCCATTTTCCTTTTTTATTGTTTCTACTGCATAGCATTTCCCTGAATCAGGGTCAAGTTCAATGGCTGGATACTGCCAGTCAGGTATTCCTGATACTGTGACATTGTTGAATTCAATGACTCTATCTCTTGAAAGAGTGTGTCTATCAGCAAGATTTTTCCATTCCATAGAAGTATTACACAAAAACAGATAATATGAATCCTTGTCTTCCTTTAATAGATAAAGAATTTCCTTTATTTCTTTTCCATTTTCATCAGTAATGGATACCCTTTTTGCCTTGCCTTCAAGTTTTTTTACTGCCTCTTCGAAAGAATTTACTTTTTCAAAACCGTCAAAAATATTTCCTTCAGTGGATAATCCGTCGACATATTCAGGCATTTTTTCCACAAACAGTACAGTTCCACCTGCTTGGTTGAATTTTTTCAACAAATTCAATGTAGAACTTCTGATTGTATAAAGAGGCGGAACAACAATTACTTTATATCTGGCTTGATTAACTTTAAATACCGGAGAACCATCTTCTTTAGTTGCTTTTGCCCATCGAGAGAGAATTTCTTCGTCGCCGTAATCAAAATCAATGTGGTTTGAGAGAAACACATCACACAGTTGCTGGAACATTCTGTCATATTCAATAATGTCTTTATCTCTTTCAGTCAATTTTTTTTCACTGTCAAGTTCTGGCATTCTGAAGATTGCCCACATGCTTTCAATGGGATGAATAACAAGAAGGTCTCTTATTTCTTTTCCCTTTGTCAACATAGCATAGATTCTGGCAAAATAGTTTTCTACCTTGCTATAAATTTGCCACCAGGGAGATTGATAAAAAATACTTGCAGGATAATCTCGTTTTGCCTCACCAAGCATTGTATACCATGATAAGTGCTGGCATCTTAAGTTGATTCCAAGCGCAGTCTGCCAGTCACCAAGGGCTTTATGTCCTGAAAATGGGAAGTCCCAGCCAGTGCATCCATATGTTTCTGTTAATCTCCATTTTCTTCCAAACTGGTTTGCCACAGAACTGACCTGTTTTGCAGTGTTGAATTCCCTTCTATGCTCGGTAAGAAGGTCCATACCAGGCGCCTGCATATACTCATAAAATCTAAGGGCACTTCCAACAACATTCGTCTGTGAGATGAGCGTTTCTTCAGACAAAACATGTCCAGTAAAAAGAATGTTGTTTTTTTCACACCAGTCGTAAATCTGTTTTGCAAAGGCATTGACAAAAAGGTGCGTAATACAATCAAAATAATGGTATCTCACTTTTGATATTTTTTGATTTTCAACATCGTAATAGATTTCAGGCAAATGGTTGAGAATATCATAACCATATCGTTTTTTAAAAACCTCTGGCAATTTTTCTGTCCAGCTGATAACAATATTTGCTTCTGGTTGGGCTGGCCAGATGTAGTGAAAGTAATGGCTTCCATAATTTGGTTCATCAGTAAAAATTCCAGGAATGACTTTTCCAAAATATTTCCCGGAATATTTTTTATACCGCTGATGAGTAATTTTTATGAATTCTTTTACTGCTTGTTCATTCATTGTATCAAGATAAGCATAGCCATTGTACCAGTCAGAATTTTTTTGTACTTCAACAGAAAAGACAATAATTGTCGTATTTCGGGATAACTTTTCATTTTTCTTGATTTTTTTATAATCTTTTATCTTTCGTCCTTCAAAATTTACCGCAAATGCAGCAATGACATTGTTAGACCATTTGACCAGTTTTATGTTTTCAAATATTTTCATGCAAAGATGTCGCATTCTGTACCTGGGATTTTTTGTGACAAGGCCTCCTGCAGCACCTGATGGCCATCTATCTTCATCATAAAGATAGGCAAGCATCTTAAGTTTTTCTGCTTCATCAGTACAGGCATTGATGCATTCAAACCATTCGTTTGAAAGATATGATGTGTCAAGACCCACGCGGGAATGCATAAAAAATCCACCAAGTCCCATTTGATACATAATTCTTATCTGACGTCTCAATTCTTCTGGCTCAAGTTTTCCATTCCATGCCCAGAAAGGAGCGCCTCTATAGATACTACCTGGTGATTTGAATTCGTTTAACATTTTTTCTGTTTTCTTTTCCATAATATTTCCTTTGTAATTTTATAGTTCAGGTTTGCCATTGAATAAGAATATAATAAATTTGTTTTCAGTCAAGTTAATCTATATGGGTCGAAGATACCGAGCTTAGCGCAATGGCAGTTTTGCCAGACATCTTACCCTGCAAAATCAAGACCACATACTTTTGTGAAAACATTGGAGTTTAACTGCAGCAATTTATGAACGAACTCGTGGGTAAGTCAGATTTTGACACTATCCAGTAAAAGGTGTAGAATAATATTACCATCCTAACAAATACCTGAAAGGAGGAATTATGAGAGTTGCGATTAACGGTTTTGGAAGAATTGGAAGACTGGTATTAAGGGCAGCAATTGAAAAAGGAATGGAGGGTTTTGAAATAGTAGCGTTCAATGATATTGCGGACGTAAAAACGAATGCTCACCTTTTTAAGTATGATTCAAACTACGGTATTTTTCAGGGTAGTGTTGAAGCAAAGGAAAAAGAAATTGTAATTAACGGGAAACCATACAAGGTTCTTGTTGAGAAAGATCCGAGAAATCTTCCCTGGAAAGATTTGAAGGTGGACATGGTTGTTGAATCAACCGGGCTTTTCACAGAAGCAGAGAAAGCAAAGGCACATATAGAAGCAGGTGCAAAAAAGGTTATTATCACTGCTCCTGCCAAGGGTGAAGATGTGATGATTGTTATTGGAGTGAATGACTCAATGTATGACCCCGCAAAACATCATATTATTTCAAATGCATCCTGTACTACAAACTGTCTTGCTCCAATGGTAAAGGTTCTTGATGACTCATTCGGCGTTGTAAGGGGTTTAATGACAACCATTCATGCCTACACAAATGACCAGAGAATTCTTGACCTTCCCCACAAAGACCTTCGAAGGGCAAGAGCAGCGGCTTTGTCAATGATTCCGACCACAACAGGCGCTGCAAAAGCAATTGGTAAGGTTATTCCAAAATTAAACGGGAAATTAAATGGTATTGCAATAAGGGTTCCGACATCCACAGTGTCAATAGTTGATTTTGTCGCCCAACTTGAGAAAAAAGTTGACGATAAAGCAATCAACGAGGCATTCAAAAAAGCGTCAGAAACGTCGTTGAAGGGTATTCTGCAATATTGTGATGAACCACTTGTTTCAAAGGATTTTGTCAGGAATGAACATTCCTGTATTTTTGATGCCCTATCGACCTATCTCATTGAAGGAGATATGGCGAAAGTGTTTGGATGGTATGACAATGAGTGGGGATATAGTTGCAGGATTGTTGACCTTTTGAAACTCGTAGCAAAAAAAGGTTAAGTTTCCCGGGAGGAAACAATGGAATTGATAACAGTTAAGGACAAAGATTATTCAGGAAAGCGTGTTTTTCTTCGGGTTGACTTTAATGTCCCTCTTGACAAAAATTTAAACATCACAGATGATACGAGAATCAGAGCGTCACTGGATACAATTAATTATTTGTTGAGTCAGAATGCGGTCGTGATTTGTGCTTCACATCTTGGAAGACCAAAAGGAAAACCAGTTGCAGAAATGAGCCTTGACCCTGTGGCAAAGCGTCTTTCTGAACTTACCGGCAAACAGGTGAAATTTGCTAAGGATTGTGTGGGAGCAGAAGCAAAAAAAGTTGTTGATTCCGCAAAATCAGGAGATGTTGTTCTACTTGAAAATTTGAGATTTCATCCTGAAGAAGAGGAAAATGATGAGTCCTTTTCAAAAAGTTTGGCAGAACTTGCGGATTGTTATGTAAACGATGCCTTTGGTTCATCCCATCGTGCTCATGCTTCAATTGTTGGTATCACAAAATTCCTTCAGGATAAGGCATCTGGCTTTCTGATTGAAAAAGAGGTGAACGCGTTGAGTAAACTGCTTGAAAAACCAGAAAGACCTTTTTTGTTGATTATAGGCGGAGCAAAGGTTGCTGATAAAATAGGGATGATAAAAAATTTGCTTGATAAGGTGGATACGATTATTACTGGCGGTGTTATGGCTTATACCTTTATCAGGGCGAATAATTGGGAAACAGGAAACTCAAAGGTTGAAGCAGACGCAATTCCTCTGGCAAAAGAGATTTATAAGGAATTGAGAAAACGGCATCTTGAATTTCATACTCCGCTGGATCACGTTGTTGCTGATAAAATCGCAGAAGACGCTCACTATTTTACGACCGAAAGGGGTACTGTTCCTATTGGATGGACTGGCGTGGACATTGGACCACAGGCGGTTGAAGAGTATGCTGATTGTATCAGAAGGTCAAAAACAATATTCTGGAACGGCCCGATGGGTGTTTTTGAAATAGAACCGTTTGCAAAAGGGACTATTGAGATTGCAAAAGCAGTTGCAGCAAGTAATGCGTTTTCTGTAGTTGGCGGCGGTGATTCAATAGCAGCAATCAATAAGGCAGGCGTTGCAGATAAAATTTCTCACATCTGTACAGGTGGCGGTGCTTCTCTTGAATTTCTTGAAGGAAAGGGGTTGCCTGGAATAGATATTCTTAAAAAGTGAGGAAAAATTGATAAAACCACTTATTGCGGGCAACTGGAAAATGTATAAAACGCCCTCAGAAGCAGAATTATTTGCTTTGGAGTTGAAAAAAATTTCAAAACAAAATGACAGGGATGTTCTTGTTTGTGTACCGTTTCCTTCATTAATGGTAGTCAGTAAAGTACTTAAAGATTCCGGGATTTTTGTTGGAGCGCAAAATGTGTATCCTGCGAAAGAAGGTGCTTTTACAGGTGAGGTCAGTCCGTTCATGATTAAGGATGCTGGAGCATCTTTTGTTATATGCGGCCACTCAGAAAGAAGGCAGATTTTTAAAGAGACAGACCAGTTTATATCAGAAAAGGTAAAAAGTGTTGTTGAGTGTGGGATGACGCCGATTTTGTGCGTTGGTGAAACACTCCAGCAGAATGAAAAAGGTGAAACTTTTTCTGTGGTTGAAAGTCAGTTGAAAACCGGTTTACAGCACATCTCCAGCGCTCTTATCAACAATGTTGTCATAGCGTATGAACCCGTCTGGGCAATAGGTACTGGGAAAAATGCAACCCCCCAGCAGGCTCAACAGGTTCACTCCTTTATAAAAAGTGTGCTTGAGAAAATTTATGGGGGATCTTCTAAAATGCTTCGGGTTCTTTATGGCGGTAGTGTGAAACCCGAAAACATAGACGAATTGATGACTCAGCCAGATATTAACGGTGTCCTTGTTGGTGGAGCAAGTTTGAAAATAGAATCTTTTTCGAGAATAATATCTTTCAAGAAGAATTGAAATTGCGAGGTTCATATGATGACATTTTTAATCGTTGTCCATTTGATTGTATCAATCATGTTGATAGTGGCGGTGCTTCTTCAGAGTGGCAAGGGTTCTTCTATGGCAAATGTTTTTGGCGGGGGAGGAATGGAGACCGTATTTGGTGCAGAGACACCCGCGATTATGAACAGAATTACAACAATACTTGCTGTTTTGTTCATGGTTAATTGTATTCTTCTTACCACTGTTTCATTTAAGTACAGAGGTGGTTCTGTGATTCAGCGTGAAGTACAGAAGGGTTCTGTTCCTCAATCAGAAGAACCAGTGCAATCGGTTCCAACAACACCTTCCACAAATGTGCCGCCGGCACAGAATAATTGATTTTTGTTTTTTGTTTTTCTTTGTTTTCGCGTGCACTGTCAGGGCGATAGAAATAAAACCTGGCGGGTCAATTGTAATTTCAGCGTCATCAATACCAAAATCATTTAATCCAGTCGTTGCAAAAGAAACCAGTACTACTTTTGTTACAGGGTTTATTTTTGAAGGTTTGATTGCAACTGATGGTGTTACCTTAAAAATCAAGCCAAATCTTGCGGAATCCTGGGATATAGATGCAACCGGTAGAATATGGACATTTCATTTAAGAAAAGATGTTTACTGGAATGATGGTGTCCAATTTACCGCAAAGGATGTTGAGTTTACATTTAACCGTTTGATTTTCAATCCTGAAATCCCTACTAGCAGCAGGGATATTTTTACAATAAACAATCAGTCAATCAAGGTGAAGGCGATTGATAACTTTACAGTGAGGTTTATTTTGCCAGACAGGTTTGCACCATTTCTCAGGTTAATGGGTCAGGAGATACTTCCTGAACATAAATACAGGAAAGATGTTGATGAAAACAAATTTTCATCTGCCATGGGTCTCAATTCAAAACCGCAGGATATTGTGGGAACAGGTCCTTTCATGCTTGAAGATTTTCGTCCTGGAGAATGGGTAATATTGAAAAAGAACAAGATGTACTGGAAATACGATTCAAACGGCAACCAACAGCCCTATATTGATAGAATTATTATTCTTACAATTCCTGACCAGAATATGGCTCTGTTGAAGTTTAAAAAGGGCGAACTTGACATGATTTCGTTAAGAGCACAGGATTATTTGTTACTTAAACGGGCAAATCTTCCCGGGGTGAAATTTTACAATGTCGGACCATCATTGAGTTCTCAATTTATTATTTTTAATCAAAATCTTGATAGCAATATTCCTGAATACAAAAAAGAATGGTTCAGAAATATAAATTTTAGAAGGGCTGTTTCATGTGCGATTGACAGGCAAACAATTATCAACAATATTTTTGCTGGTCTGGGATATCCGCTCTACGGCCCGGTAAATGAATCTGTCCAGGAATTTTACAATCCCAGAATAAAAAAATTTCCTTATAATCTTGATGAAGCAAGGAAATATCTTGTTGAAGGTGGATTTAAAGCAGGTAAAGATGGCCTTCTTTATGATTCTAAAGGTAATCAGGTTTCTTTTTCTCTCATTACAAACAGTAATAGTTCTGAGAGGATTGAGCAGGCAAACCTGATAAGGAACGATCTCGAAAAACTTGGTATGAAGGTGAATTTTCTTCCTGTTGATTTCAATTCTCTTGTGACCAGGATTAATGCAACAAAAGATTGGGAATCTGTTATTATTGGACTGACTGGTGGCATTGACCCTCACTTTGGAAAGAATGTTTGGGTTACAACCGGGCATCTTCATTTATGGAATCTTGGTTCTTCAAGGTCTTTGTATGACTGGGAAAAAGAAGTTGATAGAATTTTTGAGGACGCGGCAAAGCAGATGGACGAAAAAAAAAGAAAACTTCTTTATGACAGGTGGCAGGAATTGATATGTGAAAATCAGGTAATGATTTTTACCGCCACACAGGCAGTTCTGTACGCAGTCAAAGACAAATTCGGAAATTTGAAGCCCACAGTACATGGCGGGCTGTTTCATAATATAGAAGAACTCTACATAAAAAACCAATGCCAGTATTGAGAATCATTTACAAAAGGCAGGATGTTGCCAGGTTTATATCTGTCAATTACATTGGTAAAATCTTTGAAAGGGCAATGAGAAGATTACAGGTAGACCTGGAATTTTCTCATGGTTACAGTCGAAGAGTCAAAATGAGCCTTGGCCCACCTATTGCAGTTGGGATTTCTGGTATCAATGAGATTGTTGATATATATGTTGTGAATATGGATATTTCGGCTGACTTTATCAAAAAAAATTTAAATGAGATTCTGCCGAATGGCTTGAATATTGAAGAATGTCATTATCTAAAAGATAATGAAAAATCCCCTCCTGAAATCAAGAAGGCAAGATATATTATCAAACGTTTTTCCAATACTATTGGTGATGTTCCGGAATCATGGAGTATTATTGGTAGAACCAAAGATATGATTGAAATTGAGGTCTGCATTGAAAAATTCCGGCACAGGGTTCTTTTTGATGTGTTTGGCACAACCTGTCTGATAGAAAGAAAATTGATTTTTTGAAGAAATTCAGTATAATTTACAAAACAGTTTGTTCTTATAACCCGATAATCCAGGAGATGCGATGTCAATGAGATTTTCAATTGCAAAAAAGCATGGTTTTGAGAAAAAAATTGTTTCACCAGAGAATTCTGACCTTAAATTTCTCTCCTTCAGTTATTTGTTCTCAACTTCAGAAGTTGCATTGGAAGAAAATACTGAAAATGAGGAATGGTTGTGGGTTATCATGTCAGGAAAAATTACCATCAGGATAGGAGATGTTTCGTTCTGCATGGAAAGGAACGGGGTTTTTGATGATAAACCAGTTTCTTTATACATTCCTGCTGATACCAGATATGCTGTGAAAGCTGAAACCGGTTCAGAAGTGGTTGCGGTTTCTGCTCCTTCCAGTGGAAATTTTTCTCCTGTTTTTATTCCGCCTGACGAAATAAAGCTTCAAAGAGCAGGAAAATCCAATTATCAGCGTTCAATTTTTAATATCATGCCCCAGAATTTTCCTGCTTCCAAAATCATAGCGGGTGAAACAATTCATGATACTGGACACTGGTCCTGTTTTCCTCCACATAAACACGATGAAGAAAAAACGCCGGAAGAAAGCAAACATGAAGAACTATATTTTTTCAAATGTGAACCAGAAAAAACAGGTTTTGGTATGATGCGTGTTTATGATGAAACACAGGATGTTGCATTTCCGATTCTTCCAAATGATTTAATTACAATTCCAAAGGGGTATCATCCAGTGAGTGTGATTCCAGAACATCGTCTTTATTATTTCTGGGTACTTGCTGGTGAAAAACGTCCATTTCAAAGACACACGCATCCTGATTATCTAATGTATGAATAAGGAGGCTGCATGAATAAGGAAAGTATGAGTTTGTTCAATCTTGACGGAATGAATGCTGTGGTAACAGGAGGTGCCGGGGTACTTGGATTCAGTATATGTGAGGGACTGGCTGGTGCAGGTGCGTCTGTTGCTATTGCTGATATGAAAAATTTCAAAGAAGCAGCAGAACAGTTAAATGAAAAAGGATTTGATGCAGAAGGGTTTTACATTGATGTACTGAAAAAAGATAAAATTAGGGAATGTGCAAAAGAAATTCTACAAAGATATAAGAAAGTTGATATTCTTGTAAATTGCGCTGGAGGAAACTTAAAGGAGGCGACAACATCTCCTGAATTAAGTTTTTTTGACCTTCCTCTTGATGCGCTTGAAAAGGTTGTGGCGCTGAATCTTTTTGGAGGGGCGATACTTCCATCGCAGGTGTTTGGAAGGGAAATGGTAAAAAATCCCGGCGGTGGTTCCATCATCAACATATCTTCCATGAATGCGTTCAGACCCCTTACAAGGATTCCTGGTTATTCTGCAGCAAAAGCAGCAGTAAGTAATTTTACGCAATGGCTGGCTGTTCATTTTGCAATGGAATACAATAAACTTTTAAGGGTTAATGCAATAGCACCTGGTTTTTTCCTCACGCAGCAAAATCGTTATCTTCTGACAGACGAAAAAAATAATCTTACTCCAAGAGGTCAAACAATTATTAATCACACGCCAATGGGGAAATTTGGTGAACCGGATGATTTAATAGGAACCTGTATTTGGCTTGCGTCAAAAGCGTCAAAATTTGTTACAGGCGTTGTGGTTCCTGTGGACGGAGGATTCAACGCGTATTCAGGGGTTTAAATTTTGCAAAAAAGGAGAGCAAAAAATGAAAAAAGCAAATATAGCGATAATTGGAATGGAAGTCATGGGAAGAAGCCTTGCCCTCAATATGGAAAGCAAAGGTTATACTGTTGCAGTCTATAATAGAACAGCAGAGAAAACAAAAGCGTTTGCAGAAGGTCCTGCCAGAGGAAAAAATATTATTCCTACCTATGAATTAAAGGATCTGGTTGATTCTCTGGAAAGTCCAAAAAAGATTATGCTGATGGTAAAAGAAGGACAACCAGTAGATAATTTCATCGAAACGCTTCTCCCTTATCTGAAAACAGGGGACCTTATTATTGATGGGGGCAATTCATTTTTTAAGGATACAATCAGAAGAAATAAAATGTTGTCAGAAAAAGGAATTCTTTTTATCGGGACAGGCGTTTCAGGAGGAGAAGAAGGTGCGTTGAAAGGGCCTGCCATTATGCCTGGTGGGCAGAAAGAAGCATACAATCTTGTGGAGAAAATCTTCAGAGATATTTCAGCAAAGGCATATGATGGTGAACCATGTGTTGATTACATAGGGCCTGATGGAGCAGGTCACTTTGTGAAAACCATTCATAATGGAATTGAATACGGGGATATGCAGTTGATTGGTGAGGTTGCGTGGTTTTTTAAAAACATTGGAATGAGAGCAGACGAAATTGCTGAAATTATGGCACAATGGAATGGTAAGGATGATATTTTGAGATCATATTTGATAGAAATCACTGCTGATAGCATGAAACAGAAACATCAGGGTTCTGACGAATTTCTTGTTGATAGGGTCGCTGACATTACGAGAATGAAAGGCACTGGAACATGGACTGTTCAAAGCGCTCTTGAACTACTGGTGCCGATTCCAACAATTGCTGCAGCAGTGTTTTCAAGAGAGATGTCTCAGGATAAACAATTACGTCTATCCATGGCAAAAAAAATCACAATTGCGTCAGGCAAATTCAATGGAGATAAAAAGTCAATTGTTGAAATAGCCCACGACGCTCTGTACATAGCCAAAATTTCATCCTATGCTCAGGGAATTGCTTTACTTCAGGCTGCATCAAAAGAATACAATTTCAACCTCAATATAGGCAGAATCGCAAAAATATGGCGTGCGGGATGTATCATCAGGGCTCAATTTCTCGACGAAATTACCAAGGCATATGAAGCTGAACCGGATCTTCCCAATCTTCTTGCAGCACCAAAATTTGCCAGTTTTGTTGAGACCAATGCAGGAAAACTTGCAAAATTTATTGATATCGCTCACCATGGCGGAGTTCCTGTTCTGGCTATGTCTGGTGCACTTGATTACATAATGCAGATTACGTCACCTGTGATGCCGTCTGCCCAGGTTTCTGCTCTTCAGCGAGATTATTTCGGAGCCCACGGTTATTTTAAAATTGGTGGGCCTGATGATCCAGAACTTGTTACAAATGAAGAAGGAAAGGTGCGCGAGTTCCATACTGAATGGTTGCTTCCCGGAAGACCTGAAAGGGAAATTACAAAGTAAATGAGATTTAATATTCCGGGTGCAAATCACTGGTTTTACTATTGCATATGTTTGAAAAACCTGCAGGCCGAAAATTGCAAGAAAATCCAGAAGAGCATAAGAAGTTGTTCAAGAAAACAAAAGATTTTCTTGTGGCAATTGATACGGATGGATGTATTGTTGACAACATGAATGCCAAACAGATGCTGATATTTCATCCGTTATACATGGAATTTTATCAACTGTGGAAGATTGAATCCTACTTTAGAGAGGTTGCTGAATTTTATAATCTTTTTTCTGTTCACCGAGGTTGCAACAGGTTTATCGCTATCAGATTGATATTGATGGCTTTGAACAGTCGGAAGGATGTTCAATCCCAAGTAGAAAAAATGAATGTGGTTGTGCCGAACATTGAACCTGTTGACCAGTATATTGAATTTTGCAGAAACAACAATTCTGGTATGGGAAATATTTCGTTGAGCCAGTTTATTTCAACAAGACCACTTGATTTTGAACTTTATAAACTTTCAGGATGGAGTCATGCAGTTAATAAAGCGCTTGATGTGATCGTTGATAAAATTCAGCCATTTGAAAACGTGAGAGAATGTCTTGAAATGATATACAAACATGCGGATATTGCTGTAGTTTCTCAAACACCGTACCAGGACTTATTCAATTACTGGGATACCCATGATCTTTTGAAATATGTGAAAATTATCTGCGGTCAGGAAATGGGAAGCAAAACATACCATATAGAGATTTTGAAGAAAATTGGCAAATATTCTGATGAACAGGTCCTTATGATTGGTGATGCCCCTGGAGACCTTGATGCCATCAAAAAAAATAATGGTTTTTTTTATCCCGTTACACCTGGAATTGAAAATGATTCCTGGAAACAATTTTCTGAGGCGTTTGGATTGTTTTTACAGGGTAAGTACCATGTGGAAATGGAGCAACACTTGATTGATGAATTTTCTAAAGCCCTACCAGACACACCACCGTGGCAAAACCAGAATTACAACCATGTCGTTGCTTACAGAAAAAATCAGGAAATAAGGAAATCTCTTTATGAACAGTTTAATCCTGATGGGAGGTTGTTGATATTATGAAAAAGGGCACAGGCAACAAAGATGTGGCGTTATCTGAACAGGATTTTGGTTCTATTTTGCGAGATATTGTTCTTTCTGTTGGGTTGGAGAAAAATCAAAGGGTTCTGGTGATTATACCTGATAGTACCAGATCTGGTCCAACAGGAACTGTTTTCAGAACCATTGCTGACACTCTCTATCATGTTACTGCACGGCTGGATTTTATGATAGCCCTTGGAACGCATCCAGTAATGTCCAGGGAAAATATTGAAAAATTGTTTGGAATAAACTGTCACGAGTTTCAGGGGAAATATCCGAAGACGCAGATATTTCAACATTGCTGGGATGATGAAAAAACTATACTGGAAATCGGTACCATTACGTCCGATGAAATTTCAGAAATTTCTGGTGGGCTTTTGAACGAAAACATTCCTGTTACAATCAACAGGATTATCCTTGATTACGACCATATTGTACTTGCCGGGCCAGTTTTTCCTCATGAAGTTGTTGGATTTTCCGGGGGGTATAAGTATCTTTTCCCTGGAATTTCAGGACCCCATTTCCTGCACAAGTTTCACTGGCTTGGAGCATTGATTACAAATCCTAAAATTAATGGCGTGAAAAATACTCCTGTAAGAGAAGCAATCAATAAAGCAGTTTCTTTTATAAAAAAACCGATAACTCAGATATGCTATGTTGTAAAGGAAAAAAAGGTCTATGGAATCTTTGCAGGCGACAATGAAGCATGGTCTGCGGCAGCAGATTTATCGGCACAATTGAACATTGAATATGTTGAGAAAAGTTATAAACAGGTGCTTTCGATGGCGCCAGTAATGTATGATGATATATGGACTGCTGGTAAATGTATGTACAAACTTGAACCGATTGTTTCTGATGGAGGAAGTTTGATTATTTACGCACCACATATAACAGAGGTGTCTTATACTCATGGGAAATATATAAAGCAGGTTGGATATCATACGCGTGACTATTTTCTCAAACAATGGGAAAAATTTAAAAATTTCCCGGGTGGAATTCTTGCTCATTCAACACATGTGAAAGGAATTGGAACGTTTGTTGATGGAGTTGAAACCCCAAGAATCAATGTTCATCTTGCAACAGGCATAGATCAACATGTTTGTCAGCAGATTAACCTGGGGTACATAAGTCCAGACGAAATAAATATCGATGATTTTCGCAAGAAGCAGGATACTCTTGTTGTTGAAAATGCAGGAGAGATACTTTTCAGGTTGAAGAACGGATGCGTACCTGATATAGATAAACTCTATGAAAGGAGAAAATGAATCGTTTATTTAAGGAGAAATACCCTGATTTTAGATTTCTTGAAAGTTCATTAAGAAAACATGGGGATGACTATTACTTCATTGCTGAAAAAAATGGAGAAATGTATCTGGTGATTGGTAATAAATCTTTTCAGTTTATTGAACGCGAGAAGTCAATTGAGATATTGAGGAACACTTTTTCTTTTCTCGCACCGGCCTGTGCAGGAATGAAAAATTCTTTTGGTTTTGGTGACAGAACAGGTTTTGCAACCCCTGGCCATATCCGGGCAGTGAAGGGTAGTGAATTTTTTCCGATTTTTGCACAGCAGTCAGCAAGAGAACTTGAAAGAACAGGAAGAACATTCAAGCAGGTTCTTGACGACGCGATTTTCTGGTGTTTTGTCTGTGGTTGGTCAGATGGATTTGGCGCAGATGCTGACCATGCTAAAAGTTTAGATGTGCTTCAGCAGGCAATTTCCGCTGGATATACATTTTTCACTATAGACCCATCTGATAAAATAAAAAGCCATTCAGAGGTATCATCATGCGAAAAGTATAATATTGAGAGGTATTGCAAAGAATATGCTGGCAAAAATTTTGCCTGTGAGGGATTTTCTTTTGTTTTCACTGAAGAAATGATTTCAGATCTTGCTACTACTTACGGAAGCGCTATCGATTTCATTGAAGAGTGTTACACATTTATTTCTGACCAAAAAAATGATTTTGATTTTGAGGTTTCAGTTGATGAAACAAAGGTACCAACGACTCCATACGCACACGTGTTTATTGTGATGGAACTTAAAAAAAGAAAGATCGAATTTGATAGTCTTGCATTACGATTTCCGGGAAGATTTGAAAAAGGAATAGATTATATTGGGGATATAGGTGAATTTGTTCGAGATCTTGAGATTCATAATAACATAAGAAAACATTTTGGTTTGTACAAAATTTCGCTTCACTCGGGAAGCGACAAGTTCAGTATTTATCCCGTATTTAAGGAAACACTTGGCAATGGGTTTCATGTGAAGACATCCGGGACTTCATGGATCCAGTCATTGAAAACAATTGCAGTCGTTGACAGGGAATTTTTTGCCCGGTGTATGGAAGTTGCACTAAAGGACTTTGAAAAGAACTCAAAATCGTATGAAATTTCTGCAGATATTTCAAAGGTTAATTCAGAAAGAATGAGAAATGAAAATCTTGAAGAAATGTTTTTGGATAATAATGTCAGGCAATTGATTCATATCAGTTACGGAAGTATTATTGGCAATACTCCTGAAGGGCAGAAAATGAAGGAACATTATTACACTCTGATTAAAAAAAATTATGAACTTTATTTCCGTTTTGTTGAAGGGCACCTGAAAAAACATGTTCAACTGCTTTCATGAAAGGAGAAAAATGAACACAAAAAGATTTCCTTATAGCCAGTTGTCTGAAAGTGAAATAAAGAAACTTCAGGAATTTAGCAATCTGTGTAGAAGAGATGTGCTTACGATGACGACTATTTCAAAATCAGGGCATCCCGGTGGTTCAATGTCTGCGATGGAAATTTATAATATTGTTTTCCATTATGCGGCAATAAGTCCTGAAGCGCCTGATGATCCTGATC
>Ga0209204_1001363_pt1 | contig 23165 bp, 25 predicted proteins | sample AD_JPNMR2_MetaG_FD_184425 | JGI IMG/M metagenome (GOLD analysis project Ga0209204, IMG submission 184425) | Active sludge microbial communities of municipal wastewater-treating anaerobic digesters from Japan - AD_JPNMR2_MetaG (SPAdes) (version 2) | ecosystem: Engineered > Bioreactor > Anaerobic...
CACGGTTAACAACAAGAGCATGTGGTCTTCTGTTGAGATAAAAGAGAAAACCCTTCGCATTCCCGAAAAAGAGGCAACACACGGTGCGATTATTAAAAACTTTTGCAGGGCAATAATCAAGGGCGAAACCCTTGTTTCTCCTGGAATTGAAGGAATCAATTCTGTTGAGTTCATCAATGCGATATTGCTTTCAGGGTATAAGGGTAAACCGGTTGAAACTCCTGTGGATAGAGATGAGTATGATGCTTTCTTGCAGGATATGATTAAAAAATCAAAAGATAAAACAACAGTCAGGGTACAGATACAAACCGACCCAAATCTTAAAAAATAAACAAATTATTTTAAGGATACTTTCTGAACCTTGCCGGTTTTTGCGGCTTTATAGGCAGCAATGACAAGGGCTTGATTGTGGACACCATCTTTTCCTGAATTGAACACTTCTGTGTCTTCGATGACGGCTCTGGAGAAACTCTCAATCTGCGCCCTGTAGGTATTATAGGGTTCTGCTTCAATTTTTTTGCTTGTGGAAAGCAGCTTGCGTTGCTGTTGAGCATCATAATCTTTTGTTTCTGTTTCAAGATACGCAGTAGCATCGCCATCAGGAGATTGGCCAATTGTACCCATCGCTATTACACTGCCTTTACTTCCATAAATTTCAAGAACATTTTTTGAAGAATTGTCAGGTATGCTGAAACAACTGTCTATAATGCCGATTGCTCCATTTGCAAACCTTGCCATTGCAATCGCTGTATCTTCCACTGGATAGTTATGAACAAGTGTATCAAGCATGCAGGTAATCTCTTTGATTTTGCTGTCAAGAATAAATTCAAGAAGATCCATACAATGGCAACCCATATCAATAAAAGAACCTCCTCCACCAAGAGATGGAATCTGCCGCCAGGCGCCTTTGATTGGAGGATACCAGCAGGATAATTGCGCCCTTGCCATGACAACTGTTCCAAGCTCTCCGTTTAATACCATCTCACGAATTTTCCTGTTGATGGTATTAAATCTCATCATAAAGTCAACTCCTATCTTCACTTTTTTTCTTCTGGCAAGCGCAACGAGTTTTTTCCCCTCTTCAACCTTCAGGGTCATCGGCTTTTCTATCAGAACATGTTTTTTCGCCTTGACTGCCTTTTCTGCCTGTTTGAAATGCAAATAAGCAGGCGTGGCAATATAAACCGCCTCAACTTCTGAATCCGCAATCAGTTCATCCTCATCTGTATAATATCTCACATGAAATGTTTCACCTGATTTTCTTGCCATTTCCTCGTTTACATCACAAACCGCAACAAGTTCAGCGTTGTCTGCAGGAATAATACCTTCTGGAATTGTGCGTCTGAATGCTATTCCACCAGAACCAATAACACCCCATTTCAGTTTTTCCATCTTTTACCTCCATGTTTTTTTCTTTTTTATCCTCATATCCTGTGGACCAAAAAATTTCACCAGCACGCCCTCACTATCAAAGCCAAATGCGAAGTTTTCATAGTACCACATTTCAAACATTCCTGTTTCTGAAAGGTATGTCTCGTCTGGTTCTCCAAAAAGGTCCCTTATTAATTGCTGGTCCATTCCAGGTAAAATCTTTCCTTCAACGATTGCCTGTCTCACTTCAGGAGCAAGTTCAGTATGTTTCATTGCAAAATCCAGTCGCGCCTTTTTATTGCGCTGAAAATTTTCATACGCAGAGTAATGGGCGCAACCACAGACAAGGACAATTGCGGCAATAAACACATAGATTTTACTCATACCACCTCCTGGAGTAATATATTATTCAAAAACATTATACCATAAACGAAAAATGACTACTGATTCTCTGGACGAATACTTAAAAGAAACACGGTATTGCGACATCCACTCGCAGGAAATTGACGATTTTTACAGAGCCATCGGGTCTCGTGATACAAATGAAATTGCAAATCTTATATTCAATTTTGTACGGGATAGTGTCAAATACAGGTTTGATTATCCGTGGGTTAAGGCGTCAGAGACCTTGCGAAAAAAAACTGGAAACTGTTTTAACAAGGCAAATCTTCAAATAGCACTTTTAAGAAGGGCGGGTATTCCTGCAGGATATGGTGTTTATCTTGTTCACAAGGAAATTTTGAAACCCATTCTTCCACCAGATATTTATCTTCTGGTCAATCAACCCACTGTCCATGTTTTTGCAAAACTTTTCATTCATAATCGATGGGTTAACCTTGATGCCACTGTTGATTTTGAATTGTTTCAATGCTTTTACAACAATTCAAGTATATGGAGTCACACTCACTGGGACGGGTTATCAGATATATCTCTTGATAAAAGTTTTGTGGTGGAAGACCAGGGCGTTTATGCAAACATAGACCTTTATCTATCACAGCCACCAAAATTCTGGACAGACAATCTGATACAAAAGGCAAACTGTTTTATAGAACAAACCATTAAAAAAATGAAAAAGGAACAAAACGATGGAAAAAGTCATAAATAAACTGTCATCATTCAATTTTGAAGAAAGGATGGAAGCACTGGAAAGTATTGTGTATCTTATCAAAAATCAAGGTATTGTAAAATACGAAAAACAGTTTCCTTATGACAACATGCATATTCATTCCTTCCATTCATTCAATTATAAAAATTGGTCTCCATCAAGAATTGTTCTGGAAGCATACAGATATGGACTAAAACACATTGGAATTGTTGATTTTGATACTATCGCTGCCACTGAAGAAGCCCACATTGCGTCAAAAAAAATTGGTGTTCCCACTATCACTGGACTTGAAACAAGGGTCTATGTTTCCTTTTTTGCAGGCAGGGTGATTAATTCACCTGGCGAACCAGGCATTTGCTATATTAATGGACTTGGTTTTACAAAATTTCCTCCACCAGGTACACAAGCAGAAAAAATATACAAAAATCTGCATTTTATTGCCAGTAGAAGAAACAAAATTGTGGTTGATAAACTTAATCAGTTTCTTTCTCCAGTAAAAATTGATTATGAAAAAGACGTACTTCCTCTGAGCCCTTCTCACAATCCTACAGAAAGACACATCATCAAGGCATATGTTGAAAAAGCAGAAAGCATTTTGGAAAAAGGGGAGAGTAAATTCTGGGCTGATATTCTGAAAATTCCGGTTGTAGATGTAGAAAAAATGAAAGAACAAAAACCAGGTGATTTTATGGAAAAACTGCGCTCTGTCCTTGTGAAAAATGGCGGACCTGGATATGTTCAACCAGAACCCGAGACATTTCCCGCAATAACCGATTTTATTAGAATGATAGAAGATTGCGGCGGTATTATTGTCGGAAACTGGCTTGATGGAACAACGGATGTAGAAAAAAACTCAGAAGAACTTCTTGACTTTATGCTCTCGCTGGGAATAAAAATCATGAACATTATCCCTGAAAGAAATTGGAACATATCAGATCCTGAAGAAAAGGCAAAGAAAGCAAAAAACCTTGAAGAATTTCTTACAACCTGCAAGAAAAAAAATATTCCGGTGATATGCGGCACTGAAATGAACAAATACGGTCAACCATTCGTTGACAATTATGAAACTCCTGAACTGAAAAAACATCTTGAATGGTTTCAGAAAAGCGTTATTCAACTGTTTGAAATGGCAAACAAATAATAAATCAACGTATAAGACTTTAACAGTATTTGACAGATATAAAACTTGTACTAAAATAGTATAAGTTATGAAAATTATCACAAAAAATTCAGATTACGCAGTGAGAGCACTTTGCAAACTTGCAAACGAAAGGGACTTTATTTCGTCCAGAGATCTTGCTAATAAAACCGCAATTCCCCTTCCCTATTTGAGAAGAATACTGAGTATCCTTGCAAAAGAGAACATTGTTCAGACAAAAGAAGGAATAGAAGGAGGTATCAAACTCAGTAAAAATTCTTCTCAAATTACTCTCGCAGAAATTATTAAATTATTTCAGGGCGGGATACAAATTTCAGAGTGCCTATTTAGAAAAAAACTGTGTCCAAATAGGAAAAACTGCGTATTGAGAAAAAAATTGATGAAGTTAGAAAATATTCTCTCGAAGGAATTTAAAAAAATAACAATTTCTTCTCTCACTCAACAAAGGAGCTGAAATGGAAAGAAAAATGTTCTGCAGGCAATGTGAACAGGTAGCATCAGGAAAGGCGTGCACAACTCTGGGTGTTTGTGGAAAAAGTTCTGAAACAGCAGCATTGATGGATATTCTTGTTTATGCTTTGCAGGCTATTGCAGTATATGGAAATAAATTAAGAGAAAAAGGCATTGTTTTCCCTGACACAGATCGATTCATAATTGAGGCACTTTTTATTACTGTTACAAATGTTGACTTTGATCCTGAAAGATTAAAGGAATTCCTCAAAATAGCGTCTCACCATCTTGATAAGGTCAAAAAAGAATTTACAAAAACGTATCCAGGATACGAAATTTCACAACTTCCTGAGCCAGCACTATGGAATCCTGAAAAGTCAGATACCATTTATAATGCTCCAAAAGCAGGCATTCTTGATGGAATGAGTGAAGATATACGAAGTTTGAAAGAAATTCTTCTTTACGGAATGAAAGGCATGGCTGCATACGCTGACCACGCATGGATTTTAGGAAAAACTGATCAGCAGGTAAATTCCTTTTTTTATAAGGGGCTATCTGCGATTGCAGAAAAATCCATCTCTGCAGATAGATTGATAAATCTAATCATTGAGTTTGGAAATGTCAATCTAAAATGCATGGAAATGCTTGATCAGGCGCATACAGAAAGATTCGGTCATCCGGTGCCAGCAAAGGTCTTTCTTGGAGCAAAAAAGGGATATGCAATTGCTATTTCAGGACATGACCTGTTTGACCTTGAACAACTTCTGCAACAAACAGAAAATACAGGAATAAATATTTATACTCATGGCGAGATGTTACCTGCCCACGGTTATCCTGAATTGAAAAAATATAAACATCTGGCAGGCCATTATGGAACAGCGTGGCAGAACCAACAGAAAGAATTTGATGTATTTCCTGGAGCAATTTTAATGACTACAAACTGCATTCAAAAACCAAGAAGGACTTATGCAGAAAGAATTTTTACAACAGGTCTTGTTGGTTGGCCAGGTATCAGTCATATTCCTTCAAAAAACAACAAAAAGAACTTTGCACCTGTGATTGAAGCAGCGATAAAAACAGGAGGATTCACTCAAGATGTGCCTGGAAAAGAAATAACAGTTGGCTTTGCGCACAATACAGTGCTCAAAATTGCGGATCAAGTGCTGGATGCTGTGAAAAAAGGACATATTAGAAGATTTTTTCTTATCGGCGGATGCGATGGAGCAAAACCAGGAAGAAATTATTTTACAGAACTTGCGCAATCCATCCCCCATGATTGCGTAATATTAACTCTTGCCTGCGGGAAGTTCAGATTTAATACACTGGATTTTGGCGACATCCATGGTATTCCACGACTTCTTGATTGTGGCCAGTGCAATGATGCTTATTCAGCCATTGTTATTGCAAAGGCACTTGCAGATGCCTCTAAATGTTCTGTCAATGAACTTCCGCTTTCCCTGATTCTTTCCTGGTATGAGCAAAAGGCAGTATGTATTCTTCTTACACTTTTTTCACTCGGGGTAAAAAACATCAGACTCGGTCCGACTCTTCCTGCGTTTATATCCGATAATGTATTAAAGGTACTTGTGGAAAATTTTCAGGTGAAACCAATTACAACCGTTGAAAATGACCTCAAAGATATTTTTGGAAACTGATTGAATTAAATTTGACATTTCAATAGCCACAGTTTATTATTCTTTGACGAAGGAGACTATGGGACAACACTACTACTGTGGTATTGGTGAACACCTGATAGCAAAAAATGCTGGTATTACCATGCATCAATTGCATTTTGATGCTGGCGCCATTGTGCTGGCGTATAAGAAAGCAGAAAGTATTGCAGAAAGAATTGGAATTCAACCACCTGTGCCTCATCTTGCAGGATTTGCATATCCACATGTAGCATCATTGGGTTGCGAGATATTTTTCCCTGAAGGCACAGAAGAACCAAGACCCTTTCCAATCATTAAAATTCCATCAGACATTGATCATTTGAAAGAACCAAAAGATTATCTTTCGTCGCCCGTGATTCAAAAAAAACTGAAAGTACTCGAAGAATTACTTGAAAAAGTTCCTTCTGCGCCAAAAAGTATTGGACATCTTTATGAAGGACCAATAACAACTGCGATGCTTCTGATGGGAGAGTCCTTTCTCACATTGCCCTACGATGACCCGAAAAGAGCGCACAAACTTCTTGATTTCTGCACAAAATCTGCTGTGAATTATGCAAACACCATAAGGAAAAAACTTGGTATTCCTGTTGAACCATGCCCTGTTGGTATTCCTGATGATTTTGCTGGCATGTTTCCTCCTTTCCTTTTTGAAGAATTTGTGCTTCCATACTGGGAGATTCTATATTCTGGCATGCAGGCAACAGAAAGATACCTTCACAGTGAACTCATTAGAATCGAGCATTTACCCCTTCTGAAAAAGGTAAAGATTAATCTTTTTGACCCGAGTTCAGACCAGTATCTTACGCCTGAAATATTAAAACAGCATTGTGCCTGCGAATTCACTCTGCTGATCAAAGAATGGGAAATCGCTCATCTTTCTATTGAAGAACTTGAAAAACTCTACCAACGATATGCTGATAACCAACCAAAAAGTATCAGTTTCTGGTTTTGTTTTTTTGAACATGAAGAAAAAATCCGTGCCTTGCTTAAGAAAGCAAAATCGATGGCATGAATGACTACTGACATGAACTGGTGGGAAAAGGAACCTTTAAGAATCATTGAAATATGTGATGGTTTTGACCTGAAAAAATTACCTGTTGAAGTCCTCGCAAAAACTGTAAAAAAACTGGGCGGCAATGTACAGCATTTTCATTGCATGGAACTTTCCACAAAACAATATGGTCCAGGTCTTGATGATAGGTCTCTTTATTTTCGTACTCCTCTGGCAAAAAAACAAAATCCAGACAGGCTTGGTGAGTATCTGCCATATGCAAAAAAATATGGTATCAGGGTCATTGTTTATTTCAATGTACATTGGTATACAGTTGATTTTGGAAGACGGCATCCTGACTGGGTTCAGATAAAACAAGATGGAAATCCAATTCAGGAAGTCTATGGAACTGGAACATCGTTCTGCATCAATAGCCCATACAGAGAATGGGTATTTCAGATTTTAAAAGACCTGTGCAGTTATGATATAGATGGCATTTTTTACGATGGGCCAATTTTTTTTTCAAATACCTGTTATTGCGAATATTGCCAGAAACTTTTTGAACAACAGGCAGGAAATTCTCTTCCATCAAAATCTGACAGAAATCACCCTCTATGGAAAAAATTCGTTGAGTTCCAGGCAGAAAGCATGGAAAGATTTCTTGAAGAATCTAATAACGTCATCAAAAATATTAATCCGGAGATTTTGTTTTACATGAATGGAAATAGCAGCTGGCCTTACTGGCCCACAGGCAGAGACAATCATCGTATTATCAAACACACAGACATCCTGGGTGCTGAAGGTGGTTTTCTTTACGGAGATTTAAACCAGACTCCAATTTTCAAACCAGCTCTTACAGGAAAACTTCTCTCATCGCAGGCAAAAGGAAAAGTTGCAGTTGTGTTTGACTGCGCGGGGCATAAAAATTGGAGCTGGTATCTTCTGCCAGAAACCGAAATATCAATTCTTCTTTACGAAACAAGTTTTTCATCTGCTCAATGGTGGGTTGCAGTGTTTCCTGATGATATCAATCAACCAGAAATGAAAGCCATTTCAGAATTTGGGAATTTTATCAAAAAGCATCCAGAACCCTTTGTTCATACAAAATCTGCTGCAAATATTGCCCTTTTATGGCCATCAAAATCAGCTGAGCAGTATAGTGGTTCTTCTGTGCCTTTTACGGATTTCACAGAAGAAATAAAAGGACAGGAAATTGGTAATCTTTTGATGGAACTTTATGGTTTCTATGAAGCACTTGTAAACTCAAAGGTAGTTTTTGATGTTATTGACGAACATAATTTTGATCGTCTATATGGTTATGAACTGGTGATATTGCCCAATGCTGCCTGTCTTTCCAAACAGGATTGCCTGCAAATAAAAGAGTATGTAAAAAAAGGGGGGAATATTGTAGCAAATTTTGAAACTTCTCTTTACGATGAAAACGGAAATCAAAGAAACAATTTTGAACTTTCAGACGTTTTCGGAGTGAATTTTGCTGGTACAATTTTTGGGCCCTTGAGACACGACTATGTTTCACCCGTGAAGACAAAAAATAGGCTTTTGAAAAATATTACAAAAAAGTATTTCCCTGCTCCTGAGTATGGAATTAATATAGAAACTACAACTGGAAAATCCTTGATTTTTTATTGTGAAAAATTAAAAGGAAGATATGACCATACCCCTGAGGTGTCACAGAAGCCCATGGTTGTTGTGAATCGATACGGAAAAGGAAGAGTAATTTACCTCGCAGGCACATTTGGTTCAACCATAGCAAAGTTCAGATTTCGTGAGTATTTCCTTCTTGTAAAAAACTTCTGTTATCATCTTTCAAAACCACTGGTAGAATTTGAAAATTCAAATCATATTGAGGTTTTTCTGAGAAAAAATGAAAAAAATATGTTTCTATACCTGATAAATCAAACATCAGGGATAAAAAGACCCCTTTCTGATATTCAGCCACTGGAAAAGGTAAAAATCAGAATGAATGTAGATGCAAAGGATGTGGTTGCCTTGAATTTGGGCTGCAAAATTAAGTTTAAAAAGATGCCTCGTAGTATTGAATTTGTTCTTTCATATTTGAAAAACTTTGAAATACTTAAAATCTCAATTTGATCGTATTGGGCGCACGTGGATTCGAACCACGAACCCCTGCGTTATCAGCACAGTGCTCTGCCCTTGAGCTATGCGCCCGAATGGACTATTTTTATACCACACAATTAAAATCCTGTCAAAATCCCACCAATGACCATAAAAAAAGGCAGGGTTTTACCCCTGCCTTTTCAATGAGATCAGTGTCCCTGGTTTAAATTTTCTTCTCCGAAGAAAGGAGGTGATCCAGCCGCACCTTCCGGTACGGCTGCCTTGTTACGACTTCGCCCTCCTTGCCGGTTTCGCCCTGGATGCCTTTGGGACATCTTCAGGCGCCCCCGACTCAGCTGGCGTGACGGGCGGTGTGTACAAGGCCCGAGAACGTATTCACCGCGGCGTGGCTGATCCGCGATTACTACCGATTCCAGCTTCATGCAGGCGAGTTGCAGCCTGCAATCTGAACTGGGGCCAACTTTTTGAGATTTGCTCCGCCTCGCGGCTTGGCATCCCTCTGTATCGGCCATTGTAGCACGTGTGTGGCCCTGGACATAAGGGGCGTGATGACTTGACGTCATCCCCGCCTTCCTCCGTGTTAACCACGGCAGTCCCTGCAGAGTGCTGCTTTGAAAAGCGAGTAACTGCAGGTAAGGGTTGCGCTCGTTCCGGGACTTAACCCAACACCTCACGGCACGAGCTGACGACAGCCATGCACCACCTGTGCCGGCTTCCTGACAAAGTCAGGATCCTTTCCCTTTCGGGTCTGTACTACCGGCATGTCAAGCCCAGGTAAGGTTCTTCGCGTACCATCGAATTAAACCACATGCTCCACCGGTTGTGCGGGCCCCCGTCAATTCCTTTGGGTTTCAACCTTGCGGTCGTAGTCCCCAGGTGGGATGCTTAACGCGTTTGCTTCGGCACCGATCCGATAAACGGACCGACACCCAGCATCCATCGTTTACGGCGTGGACTACCGGGGTATCTAATCCCGATCGCTCCCCACGCTTTCGTGTTTCAGTGTCAGTACCGGAATAGAGAGCCGCCTTCGCCACTGGTGTTCCTGCCGATATCTACGCATTTCACCGCTACACCGGCAGTTCCGCTCTCCTCGTCCGGACTCCAGTCAAGTAGTTTCGTACCCAATTCTCTGGTTGAGCCAGAGGCTTTCAGGCACGACACACCTGACCACCTACACACCCTTTACACCCAGTAAATCCGGGTAACGCTTGCCCCTCCCGTCTTACCGCGGCTGCTGGCACGGGATTAGCCGGGGCTTCCTTCAGTGGTACCGTCAGGCTATCAGTAATGATAGCTTTCTTCCCACTTGACAGGGTTTTACAGGCCGAAGCCCTTCATCACCCACGCGGTGTCGCTGGATCACCCTTGCGGGCATTGTCCAAGATTCCTCACTGCTGCCTCCCGTAGGAGTCGGGGCTGTGTCTCAATCCCCGTGTGGCTGGCCGTCCTCTCAGACCAGCTACCTGTCATAGCCTTGGTGGGCTTTTACCCCGCCAACTAGCTGATAGGACCCAGGCCCATCTTCAGGTGTTCTATCTTTTGGATAGAACTTTGCACGGAAAAAGGAGTTTTTCCGTGATTATCCAGTATTAGCCCGCCTTTCGGCAGGTTATCCTGGTCCTGAAGGTAGGTTACCCAGGTGTTACTCACCCATCCGCCGCTTTCCCCCGGGAAATTCTGCTTGCGCAAAATTCCCCGAGTTCGTCGCCCGACTTGCATGTGTTAGGCACACCGCCAGCGTTCACCCTGAGCTAGGATCAAACCCTCAAAAAGGAATTTTTTGAGTTTACACAACCAGGGTTTCACTGATCCAAATTTTCAAAGATCTACTTTGGGTATATAAATAATACCCGATTTTAATATCTCTGTCAATACCTCCCCATTACTTTGCTGGTGCTTCAGCTGGTGCTTCAGCTGGTGCTTCAGCTGGTACTTCTCCACCAGGTGGAGGCGGTGGTGTTGGACCACCTTCCATCGGTGTTGGAGGAGGAGGCGGTGCTTTCTTCGGCATCGCCTGCTTGATGATAAAGAACAGCGCCACCAAGATGATGATGATCAGGATAGCGACTGCCGCTGGATTACTTTTTTTCTGCTCAGCCATTTTCTTTTTCACCCCCTTTCAAACTCTTTACCTGTGATGTTATTTTTATGCCCTATGGCATAAATTGGAATATAGTTAATCATCTTTTTTATTTTTGTCAAGTCCCAGTTTATTATGATGTAAAATACACTGAAGTTTTCGTTTTGGTACGTGATGAACGCTATTTTCATCACGCCAGTATTTCAAACTTCCTTTTTCATCCTCAGCAATTGCTTGTTCTGCAGGATATCCAAGGGCAATCACATATTCGATACTGTAATCCGCAGGAATGCCGAGTATTTTAGAAAGTTTTTCTCTCTGAACAGAACCAATCCAGCAACTGCCAATACCTTTGTCTGTTGCAGCAAGAAGAATGTTTTCAATGGCTGCCCCAAAATCTGCTTCGGGTGTAAATGCTTTGACTTTTTTATTATGAAGAACCACTATGTAAGCAACAGGTTTTTCGCCTTCTTTTGGTTGGCCCTCTGGTCCAAGATACGCAGCCCAGGCAAGTGTGGAAAAAACTGGTTCGAGCAAATTTTTATCATCTATTACAAGAAATTCCCAGGGTTGAAGATTACCGCCACTTGGAGCAAACCTTGCCGCTTCGATCAGTTCTTTCAGAATATCAAACGGAATTGGCTTTTGCTGAAATCTCCTTATTGTTCTGCGCTTCTTTATGGCTTCCATTACATCCATCCAGCACCTCCGATAATTCAAAAACTATGGAGTTGTTGTACCCTTTCTGATAATAAACCAGGCAAGTATCACAAAAACGATCGCTGCACATATAAGGACGATAGAAAACAGGATACCCTGCCTGTCCTTTAAGATGGACCCTTTCAACATTGTACGGTCAGAAGACCTCTGAAGTTCCTTGAGGTCAAGATGTATCTGGTTCAAAAGAAAGCAGAGAAAAGATATGCCACAGATCAAAACAGTCATTGCATAAATCTGAAGCCGTGTCAGTTCCATATTACTCCCTTTTTATGGGAAATATTTGCCACTGACATTATACCCCGAACGGCTGGAAAAAATCAACACAATAATATTAAAACATTTAGATAGACAGGCCATCATTAAAATTTATTGTTCTTCCTGACACTTAGTTTACACTTTGTTCTTGGGACATAGTTTACACTTTTTTTCATATTTTGTTCAAATTATTTTAAAAGCAAATGGGTCATCAGTTGGTGCAAGTTTCCCACTTTCTTCATCAAAGAACCCTAAAGTATACCTCATAAAGTCAATCTGCTATATGCCACTATCAACTTCTGTTAATCCTACAGGTTGATTAGCGAATGCCTTGCCTATGTGTATCTTGTGTCTATTCAGACACATCCTGCCACAATTGGTTATCAAAAGAATTTTGTCATATCCAGGATAAGTCACATCCGGTAATCCTGTATATTTCCTCATAGTCCCTATATATCAGCAGGTCGCTTCATTCCAATAGCTTGATGTGGACGTTGATAATTAAACTCTTCTCTGAAATTATCAAACTTCTCTTGCTGTTGAAGTAAATTACCAACGGATTTATCAGTAGCCTCAAGTTTAAGTGTGCAATGCATCCTTTTATGCCAACCATTATCCTGAGAATTGCCAGGTTTGATCCGCTCAAGTTTAATCCCTAATCTTATCACAGCTTCGTTAAATTCCAAATTGAATTCCCACTGGCAAAAGGTGAACCATTATCACTCCTTATCGCTTCAGGAAGTCCATATCCCTGAAATGCTTCTTCAAAAACAGCAAAACAAGGACCACTTTCTGTACTGCTCAATGCTTTACATCTTATAATATATCGGCTGATAAAATCTGATATCGTTATAGGAAAACAATATGTCCCATTTCCAACCCTAAACTGCCCCTTGAAATCTGTGCACCATAAATCATTCGGCTCTTGAGGTATTCCCTATATCTGTTCCATATCTTATGCCCTGTCACCCAGGATATCCCAAATTCCCTGCATAAATACACCATCGTCTCCCCAGATAGAAGACGTCCGACAAACTTCATCCGCTCATCCATAATATTCCTCCCCATCCATGGCATACTAACATCCTTTTCAAAAAATTAGTATACCAGAATGTGTAAACTATGTGCTCAGAATATTGTGTAAAGGATGTGATCGGAATATACCTGTTATCTGGGGGACTAGGATTTGAACCTAGACACTCAGATCCAGAGTCTGATGTCCTACCATTAGACGATCCCCCATGTGGAATTTTCTTAGAAAGAATTCCTATTTCTTAATTGCTGAAACAAGCAGCGCACCGAGTTCCCTTAACTTGATTTTATCAGATGGTGATGGACGATTTTTGATGAGTAATGGTTCAGCAACTTTCTTGAATTTAAACCACTTGCACATTGATTCTAAACTATCTACTGCTTTGCCTCCACCACCATGCGTTACAAACATCACACAGGGCTTGCCTGTTACTTTGCCCTGGCTGGGATAAAAAGTTCTATCAAAAAAATCCTTCAATCCACCTGCCATATAGCTGAAATAATCAGGGCTACCTATTACAATGCCATCACATTCAATGAGGTCTTTTTCTGTGGCTTCTGTGCCGATTTTCACGATTACATCGGCTTCTTGCTGGCGACATCCTTCTGCTACTTCTTCTGCTGCGACCTTTGTATTTCCGCCAAGCGAGTAATATACAATAAGAATTTTAACCATCTTTTTAACGATTCCGCAGTTTTACTTTGAAATCATTTCTTCCAGATCTTGTGACTTCGACATGCCCTTCTCTGGCGAGCCATCCTAAACTCATAAGAGCAAGATCCTTTGGTTTGTCAATGGCTTTTACCATTTTGAGAAACGAAACCTCGCCATATTTGTCAAGATAGTTCCATATGTCTCCTGCTGTGAATCCAATTTCTGTTATCATCTTGCCCCCTGGTTTTCTGAAAGAGTGTCTCTATTAACATTATACCCTGATTCGTGTTTTTTGTGAAGACTTCCACATAATGGACATCTTGAAATGTCAGAACCCGAACTATCCACATAAATATGGAAACACATAGGACATTGCCATAGATAATTTTCTTTTCTTATAGGGGAAGCTGGTTTTTTTCTTGTTTCAGTGAAGAGCCACAGGAAAAGAATCAAAAGACTTAAAAACAAGTATCCGGTGATTGCAAGAGTGAGTTCTATTTTTATCATTGTAATCTAAATTTCATTGTTACTATTGCCCAAACATCAATATCTTTATCAATTTCTGTAAACTTCCATTTTTTTAATGCCTCTTCAGCGATGGCATCAAGTTTTCTATATCCAGTTGTTTCAATAATTTCTGTTGAAAAAACATGACCATGCTTGTTTACCCATATTTTTATCTTCACATTTGCTTCTATATTTTGTTTTTCAGCCCATGCAGGATATTCAGGTATGACTTTTGAAACGATGGCTCTATTTCCGCCAGGACCTGTGATTTCAAAGTTTTCTCCTGTAATTTTTCCTTGAAATGCCTGAGGGCTTTGTTCCGAATTTATAGTGACTGGGGTGTAGGTTCCTGTTGCTATGATTCTGGGAATTGGAAGTTCCCACTGGACATTTTCCTGTTTTTCAATGGTCATCAAAGGTGTTTTGGGTATGCCTATTGTAATGTCTTTTTCAAGACGGCCAACTTCAATTTTTGGTATAGTAATTTTTTGATCTGGGATTTGTTTTGTAGCAGGCAATTGCGGACTAACTCTTACTTTTGGCATATTTGTTGTTGTTGATTGAGGTTGCTGATAAAGAAAAACTATTTGATACTTTGGCCTTTTAGCCTTTGGTGGAAGAACAAAGCTAAAGATTGGTAGTATCATTATATGTGCGGCAAGGCACAATATGAATATTTTTAAAAGATTTCTATCATTAGATTGCATCATTGTTCTGAAACAGGTATTGTGGCTATGGCAATTTTTGATATGCCGGATGTTCTTGCGATGTCCATAACATTGACAATTTTCCCATGAGGAGTTTTTATATCTCCCTTGATTACGACAATAAAATGTTCTTTGTTTTTAAGAGACCTCAATAAAATTGCAAGTTGTTCTGGTGAAACCTGTTTTTCTCCCAGAAAAATGATACCCTCTGCTGAAACATTGATAAAAATTTCTTTTTCTTCTATTTTATCTGTTGAAACAGCTGAAGGTAGATTTATTTTTATCCCTGGTTGCATAATGAAACTGGAAGTTAACATAAAATAAATCAATTGCTGTAGCACAACATCAATCAATGGCGCCATGTTAATCTGGCCTTTGAAGATTTCATAGCGTCTTGGAAATCTCACTTAATCTCCTCCTCTTCAGAATGTAAAAAAATCAAAATATCCATCATTCTTGATGTGGCGCGCTCCATATCATTGATCAGCCCATTTACACGAGAAACAAGATAGTTGTACCCGAGATATGCCGGTATGCTTACGACCAGACCAGCAACAGTTGTGATCAGTGCTTCCCAGATGCCTCTTGCAAGGTCTCCTGGATTTACCAGTCCTGCCTTGGCTTCAATCACCATAAATGCTTTTATCAAACCCGTGACAGTTCCAAGCAGTCCCAGAAGCGGCGCTATTGTCGCAATCGTGGCAAGAACCCCGAGATATTTTTCAAGATACGGAATGATGTGATTTGCTTCGTCCTGAATATTTTCCCTTATAATTTCCGGTGGTCTATCGGATTTTATCAGTGCTGTATGAACAAGCTGAGAAACCGGGCCTGGTGTTGATTCACATATTTCAATGGCTTCCCTAATTTTTCTCTTTTTCAATTTTTCTTCTATACGGCTGATGAATTTCTCAGCGTCTGTTTCAGACCTTTTTAATGCAATAAGCCGTTCAATAATCACAGCCAGAGTCAATGCTCCACAGATGATAATTGGTATCATTAGATAACCACCACGTACTGTAAATTGCCATAAGCTCATATTGGGCTCCCTGATAAACTATATAATAAATTTACCACCTTGTTTGAAATCCTGCAATGACATTAAATGGTCTTCCTTTATATCCCGGCGCTTCCCTGTATTGCGTACCAAAGATATTGTAAAACTGACAGAACAGTCTTGTACTGGTGTTTATTTCATAAGATAAAAGTACTGAAAACAAGGTATATCCATCGAGTTCAGTAGTATCAAAATACCTCCTACCTGTATAACTGACCATGACTTCTGGTGTAAATCTACCAGCATTAATACCGGCTTTGATATAACCTGTATTTTCTGGGAAACCGGATTTCTTTTTTTCTCGATTAAAAAGCGTGTAACCTACTTCAATGTGGAACATATCTGATTTCTTTGAGATCCCAATATCAAGTGTGTTGACAGTATTATTTTTCAAAACACATGGCTCATAGAGTTTGTCGTTATCAATATCCTTCCACTGATAAGAGATTTTTTCATAGTTAATTTCTCCTTTGATTTTCGTATCTATGTTTTTTGTTGAGTATGAAATTTCACAGTAAATGGAATAATTTTCTTCAGGTTCCAAAAAGGATTTTTTCATATCAAGATAGGACTCTTGCCCTATTTGTTTCCAGAGATTCGGAAAGTCAAAATTACTTACAATACCAGTACGAAATTTTATATCCTGTTTTTCGAAATTTGCTATTATAAAGGGTAATATCCTTGTCTGGTCTCCTATGGCTTTCAACGCAAGTTCTCCCTGGAAATTTTTATTTTTGTAGATGCCAGTAATTTTATAAATTTCATTTTCTTTACCAGCAAAGCTATCGTATCCAATTGCTCCGCCAACGGCAAAATTGTTCCAGAATTTTCTGACTTCAAATAATCCATTCGATTCTTCGACTCTTGACAACGTATTTCGAAACCCGCCAAGATTCCACTGAAACTCATCATTCTTAAAAGAAAAATTGATATCAGCAAGCACGGTGTGTTTTTTTCTGTCAGCATAAGGCAGTTCTTTCAGACAGTTCCAGTAATCAAAATCTACTGAAAATTTTTCAACAGGAAATACCTGAAAAGAACTTTCTATTACATTTTTTTTATCATGACTTCTAAAAGAATCGTCGTTCATCATAGATAATCGCATATTCCATTCTGGATAGGAAAACTGCAAACTTGAAAACAAAAATCCAAATTTTCCTCCAAATGTAGAAAACTCATTTAAAGCATGTTCGAGAACAATCTTTTCTTTTTTATGGTCAGGAACTTTCCTGATTTTCAGATATTGTTGAGGAACTTTCGGGATTTCCGGAAATTTTATTTGAATATCATGATGATATATAAAAATCGGTGTTTTGTAAATGTTTCTATCTTTTCCAGTAACAATGGTTTCTGGAATTTCAATATTCTGCGCTAATGCTGAAATTGTTGAAAAAAAAATGAAGAACAAGCCTGTACACAGGTATTTCATTTGCTTAACTGGTTATATTTTGATATAGAATCCCGTGCCTTTTGTGCCCATATACTTTTAGGAAAAGAGGCAAGAAGTTTAACGTAGTACATCTGTGCATCTTTTACATTTGATTTTGCCAGATTAATTTCAATAAGTAGATACAATGCTTCTGCAGCAAACACGCTTTTTTTGTCAATTTGTTTAAGCATCTGTTCACTCTGTTGATAATTTCCTGTCAGGTATAAAACCTTCGCATTTAAAAATAATGTTTCAGAATTCTTTTGGAAATCCAATTTTTTCAAATATCTGGCAGCTTCTTCTGTTGCTCCTGTATTCAGTATTTCATTAAGAAATATAATACCTTCTGTGAGAATGAAATTGTCTTCTGGATATTTTTCCCAGATTTTGTTAAAAATTTGTTTCGTCATTATCCTGTCGTTTTTTTCCTTATAGAAATTATAAAGAATTTTAAGAACTGAGAGAGAAAATGGATAATCAGGGTTTTGTTTCAGCAGTGATTCCCATATTTCTATAGCTTGTTCAGTTTGATTGTTGTTGTAAAACGCTGAACCAAGAGCATAGAGAACATCTTCATCATTTTTGAGTTCCAGATATTCAGAAAAAAACGTTATTGCTTTTGAGTAGTTACCCTGATTAAAATAAAGATGACCAAGTTCCAACTTTGTGGTCATGATTGTTTCTTTATCCTTTGCAGTTTCTATAATTTTGTTATACCATGAAATCGCTTCGTCCTTTTTATCTTCAAGCACAGCAATTTTACCAAGTTCCCAGCAGGAACGAGTCATAATTTCATCGTTTGCGGTTGTTTTCACAAGAGCAGTAAGGATTTTTTTCGCCTCCTTATATTTCATGTTTTTTTTGTGTATAAGAGCAGTGTGAAATTTCGCCCATTCTGCCTGACTTGATTTTGGAAATCTGATTATTACCTTGTCGTAGTATTTTTGACTTTCAGAGTAATTTTTTAAATTGAAAAAACAATCTCCAATTTTCAGAAGAATTTCTGGTTCGAGATTGCGGTTCCTAAAATAGGGTAGGGTAGAAAGAAATTCCTGTAAAGATTTTTCAAAATCATTTTCTTTGTAATAAATCAATGCCTGATAATATTGAATTTCTGAGACAATGGTGGTTTCTGGAAGTACTTGCTCCATTTGCTGTAGAATGGTTTTTGCCGATTCATCGTTGTTTGATTGTATCAGACGGCCTACTTCATCCAGCAACATATATCCGAGATTTTTTTCAATGTCAGTTTGTCTTCCATAATTTGCTATTCCCTGAGAATATGTTTTCCATGCCTCAGCAGGCATATTTAGAAGCATCTGTAGATTTATTGTATATTTCCAGGCATCTTTCATATACGGTGAATCAGGAAAGTCCTTTTTGAATTGTTCAAATTTAGCCAGTGATTCTTCATACTTTTTTAGTTTGAGAAGATTGATTCCATAAAGGAATAAGGCATAATCATTTTTTTTTGATTCAGGATTGCCAAAATATTTGTCAAGAAATTCTATCGATATTTCATAAAGGGATTCATTGAAGGCAATTACAGCACAGGTAAAAAAATCATCCTGGTCTGCAATACTTTGAGTGAAGCCACTAGTTGCCAGACAACAAAGCAGAGTCAGACAAATCCAGCTTTTTATTCTCACGATGTAAGGGAAAGGGGGGTGCATTGCACCCCCCTGGGTGATATTTGGCTTACAGTTTTACCACGTTTGTGGCCTGGAGCCCTTTCTTACCCTGAACTACCTCAAACTCAACGGTGGCACCTTCTTCAAGGGTCTTGTATCCATCGCCCACGATTGCCGTGTAATGGACAAAGACGTCCTCACCGTTTTCTCGTTCAACAAAGCCGTATCCCTTGGCATTGTTGAACCACTTCACCTTCCCTTTCTCCTTCGCCATGCTTTCCTCCTTTTATCTCCGCAAAATTCTTTAGCCGGTATTTCGGCTGTACGGAGATTTTATTCTGAATTATACGGTCTAAACACGATTAACCTATTTTGTTGAACTTGAGGATTTGCCTTGAGGATGAAACTCCAAGCTCATGGAACATCCTGATAGCGTTGCCAGACAAATCAACATCATTATACAAATAACCTTGATCAAACTTCTCTTCATAGCATATATATTATTAACACAATAAAAATCCGTGTCAAGTGCCCTGATTTTTAACCCTTCAGACCCATATATTTTTCCGGGTCTTTTTCAAACTTTGACTTACAGCGCGGAGAACAAAAATAAAATTGTTTCCCGTCTTTTTCCACAATATTTTTTGTTGGATGCTTTAACCATGCTCGGCATACTACATCTTTAATAATTTTTTTCATTTCTTGCTCCTTTTTTTATTATATCACCATTTTCAATAAATGCAAGTTATCGATTTTTTATTTCTGAAATTCGTTCAACAAGTGTTAGCATTTTATCAATTTCAATCTGATGGCTTCGTAGGCTAGGTTGAATTCCTGCTTTTTGAACAACAGAAGCTGCGATTTTTTTGTCAAGTTTAAATGAATTACTCACAACATTTAATATAGTTTTCCTTCTTTGCATGTACAGTTTGGGAAGAATCTTCCAGAATGCTTCTAAATTTTTTATGTCAATAGTGGGTTTTTCTCTGGACAATATTTTCATTACCACTGAATTGATTTCAGGTTCAGGATAGAAGACAGAACCCCTGACTTTATAGCAGATGGAACAATTTGTTAGAAGAGAAAATAGCACTGCCATAAGTCCAAAATTTTTGTCACCAGGTTTGGCGATGATTCTAATTGCAACCTCTTCTGGAATCATCACCACAGCAAGTTGCCAGTAATCTCTGATTTCCAGAAATTTGAAAAGAATTGGAGATGCCACATAGTAAGGAAGATTCCCAATGATTTTGATTTTGTTTTCAAACTTGCGAAAAAAGCCCTCGTCCAGTTCAAGAAAATCTTTTTCTTCAATAAAAACATTCGGAAGATTTGAAACCATGTTAAGGAGAATTTTAACCAGTTTTCTATCTTTTTCGAAGCCATAGACAAATTTTGCTTTTTCTGCAATCGTTCCAGTTAGTGCTCCCAATCCTGGACCTATTTCAACAACGATATCATTTTTTGTGATACCAGCAAATGAAATAATTTTATCACGAATATTTCTATCTATAAGAAAATTCTGCCCGAGTTGTTTTTTCGGAAAAATTTTGTGTGACGCAAGGATTTGCTGGAGTTGCTTAATTGTTAACAGTGTATCCATATTTTCTTTTTGCCATTAAAACTGCAATTTTTATTGCTTCTTTCATTGAAGAGGCATCGGCTATATTTTTCCAGGCAATGTCAAAGGCGGTCCCATGTCCAGGGCTGGTTCTTATCCATCCAGAATTATTGACAGTGATATTGACAAGTTTTTCAGAAAAAAAACTTTTTAAGACCACTAATGCCTGGTCGTGATACAGTGACACAATCAGGTCAAATAAATGGTCTTTAATAGCAAACTTAAAAATCGAGTCAGAAGGGAAAGGACCAGAAACAAGAAAACCATCTCTGGTTAGTTTTTCAATGGCTGGCGTAATAATAATTTTTTCTTCATCGCCAAAATTACCGGCTTCACCAGCATGGGGATTGAGTCCGCAAAATCCAATGCGAATATTTTTGATTCCAAAAAACTTTGATACAAAATTTGCTGTTGTGCGAGTAGATAAAAAAAGATGTTCCACGTTTAAATAGTTCCAGATGTTTTTGAGTGGAATATGGGTTGTCGCAAGAAGCACACGTAATGTATCAGCAATCATCAGCATATAGGTTTGTTCTCCAGAGAACGCAGACAGCGCTTCAGTATGTCCTGTGTAAGTGATTCCAGCAAGATGCCAGGACGCTTTTGAAATAGGTGCAGTAACAAGACAATCTCCGTCATTTTTTTGAAGCATATGCCATGCTGTTTGTAAATATTTAAAAGATGCTTCACCTGTAATCCTGTCATTTATTCCTACAGGGAAATCTGGACGTTTTATAATTTTTGTGTCAATGAAGCTGATGCGATCCTTATAAATTGTTTCATTCCGCCTGACAAGTTTTCTCTCCGGACAGAACTTTATTGCTTCCAGTAGAACTGATTCATCTCCCACCAGTATTGGAACAAAATCAAAATTTTCATCAAGAAGGTGGTTAACTGCTTTTATTGATATTTCAGGTCCGATTCCTGCTGGGTCGCCGATGGATATTAATACTCTTATCATTGTTCAGGAAACACTGAAAGTTTTTTGGCAATATCCTGGTCAAAAATTTTCACAGGGATTGTTTTGGTAAGCTGGTTGATGTATTCAGAATATTTTTTACTTGTTTTTTGCTGGTATAATTCCCTATACGCCATCCTGTATCGTTCTTCTGGAGAATTATCTCGTTTTCCTGCAAGCACATATACTATAAATTTATCTCCACTTTTTATTGCCACAGGTTTGCCCTGTCCGGCATTCTGGATTTGAGAAAGCACCGAAGGGTCAATACGGCTGGTTTCTATCCACCCAGTGGATTCCATTTCTGTCATTATCTCATTTTTCTCTTTAAGTTTTGTTATAAAATTTTCTGCCGATGAAACACTATCAAAACTTTTTTTCAAAAGAAGAACCTGCTGCTGTTGAGGCATTTCGGCCATTTTTTTCATTACTTCAAAAGGAGACACAGAGACACCACTTTGAATTTTAGCGACAAGCTTTTCTACCCTGATCTGGTCTGCAACAATTTCCTTATACTGATTGACAGTGAGACCGTTGTCTTTAATAAATTTCAAGAAATCAAGTCCCTTTTTCTGCCATTGCTCAAGGATTAAATTAAATCTTGCGTCAACTTCTTCTTCTGCCACCTGTATGTTTTCTTTTTTTGCCTGAACGATGAGCAAATTTTCCTCGATTAGCTGGGAAAGAGCTTCTAAATACGAAATACCTCGCACCTGAGCTCTTTCCACTACATCATTATTCCAGATAATTCTGTTTCCAACAAGAGCGATGCTTTTGTCTCCTGCTCCAAACGCAGCTTCGGTAAGGCAGCACATTAGAAAAAAAATTACATATTTTTTCATTATAGATTTTTTAGTTTATCGTTGAATCTGATAATTTTTGATTCGTTTTTTATCTGATTGATATATGTATTGAGGAGCTGACTCCTTTTTTGATTTATTAAAATTTGCTTGATCGTTGGAGCGGCTTCTTCAAGCGTTTGCAGGTGTGAGGATTCTTTTTCGCCTATTTTGATAATGTGATAGCCCTGGTCAGTTCTTATTACCTTTTCAAGAACCTGATTGGGTTTCATGGAAAACAAAATTTCTTCAAGTTCTGGCATCAGTTGTCCTCTTGATATCATACCGAGGTCTCCACCTTTGTCCTTTGACTGACTGATTGACTCGGTCTTTGCTATTTCAGAAAAATCTTCGCCGCTGGACAATCTATTGAGGATATTTCTTGCTTCATCTTCTGTGGAGACAACAATTTCATAAAGATGAATTCGTTCTGGCATAAGGAAATCTTTCAGGTTATTATTATAATAATTTTTGATTTCGTCCTGTGAAATTTCTGCTTTACTCAGTACCTGATCAGTAAGGAATTCTTTGATTAACAGTTCTTTTTTATATTCCTCAACGGCTTTTTTTATTCTTTTGCTATAGTTTCCTTCAAATTTTTTTGCCTTTTGCATCAACAATTTTTCTCCAATAAAATCTTCAAGCGCCTGCTGTGGTGCTTGCTTGACATATTCCTGATAAAATTCAGGATATGTTGATATTTTTTGCTTCAGGTCAGACAAGGTAATGATTTCTCCATTTATAATTGCAACTGCATTTTTTTTCAGATATGCTCTATACCCGTAGTATGCAGCAACCGCTAATACAACAATAACTACCACA